>Ga0207864_1000019_pt1 | contig 294793 bp, 245 predicted proteins | sample HigsolmetaAR202D_FD_184834 | JGI IMG/M metagenome (GOLD analysis project Ga0207864, IMG submission 184834) | Ionic liquid and high solid enriched microbial communities from the Joint BioEnergy Institute, USA - AR20-2-D (SPAdes) (version 2) ... | reverse complement strand
CGGAAAACTGCCGCGCACTGAAGTTCGATCCGCACAGCGGCTTCGAAAACGAGTGAAGTGTGCAACCAGAAGCCCGCATTAGTGCGGGCTTCCTTGTATCTAATGCCGGCCTTCCGATCGCCCCTCTCACTCCCACTCGATGGTCGCGGGCGGCTTCCCTGAGATGTCGTACACGACGCGCGAGATGCCCGGCACCTCGTTCACGATCCGCCGCGAGACGTGGTCGAGGAACTCGTACGGCAGGCGCGCCCAGTGGGCGGTCATGAAGTCCACGGTCTCTACGGCGCGCAGCGCCACGACGTAGTCGTAGCGGCGGCCGTCGCCCATCACGCCCACCGAGCGCACGGGCAGGAAGACGGCGAACGCCTGGCTCACGCGGTCGTAGAGGTCGTGCTTGCGCAGCTCTTCGATGTAGATGTGATCCGCTGCGCGCAGGAGGTCGGCGTATTCCTTCTTCACCTCGCCGAGGATGCGCACGCCGAGGCCGGGGCCCGGGAACGGATGGCGGTAGACCATCTCGCGCGGGAGTCCCAGCTCGACGCCGATGCGGCGCACCTCGTCCTTGAAGAGCTCGCGCAGCGGCTCGACGAGCTTGAGGCGCATTCGCTCGGGCAGGCCGCCGACATTGTGGTGTGACTTGATCACGTGCGCCTTGCCGGTGCGCGCGCCGGCGGATTCGATGACGTCGGGGTAGATGGTGCCCTGGGCGAGGAAGTCGATGCCGGTGAGCTTGTGCGCCTCTTCCTCGAACACCTCGATGAAGAGCCGGCCGATGATCTTGCGCTTGGCTTCGGGGTCGGTGACGCCTTTCAGGGCTTCGAGGAAGCGCGCTTCGGCGTCGACGCGGATGACCTTCACGCCGAGGTTCTCGGCGAAGGTCTTCATGACCTGATCGCCCTCGTGCAGGCGCAGGAGGCCGTGATCCACGAACACGCACACGAGCTGGTCGCCGATCGCGCGGTGCAGGAGCGCCGCCACCACGGAGGAATCCACGCCACCCGAGAGGCCGAGCAGCACCCTGCCCTGCCCGACCTGCGCGCGCACGCGCTCGATGGCGTCGTCGATGATGTTGCCGACGCTCCAGAGCGCATCGCACCCGCAGATCTCGCGCACGAAGCGCTCGAGGATGCGCGCACCCTGGCGGGTATGCGTGACCTCGGGATGGAACTGCACGCCGTAGAAGCGGCGCTGCTCGTCGCACATCGCAGCAAGAGGTGCGTGGTCGGTCGAGCCCACCGCCGTGAAGCCCGGCGGCAGCGCTTCGACGCGGTCGCCGTGGCTCATCCACACGTCGAGCACGGCGCGGCCCTGTGCATCGATGCGGTCGTGGATCTCGTCGAGGAGTCTGCAGGGGCCCGTGGTGCGCACCTCGGCGTAGCCGAACTCGCGCGCCGCAGCCGGCGCGACGCGGCCGCCGAGCTGCTGCGCCATCGTCTGCATGCCGTAACAGATGCCGAGCACGGGCACGCCGAGCGTGAACACGGCATCCGGCGCACGCGGCGCCTGCCCCACGTGCACCGACTCGGGGCCGCCCGAGAGGATGATTCCGCGCGGCGCGAAGGCCCGAACTTCCGCGTCGCTCACGTCCCAGGGGTGGATCTCGCAGTAGACGCCGCACTCGCGCACGCGGCGCGCGATGAGCTGCGTGTACTGAGCGCCGAAGTCGAGGATCAGGATCCGGTCGGCGTGGATGTCCGGATGACCTGCGGCGGGACGTGCGGCGCTTTCCATCGGGTCAGGAGATGCGGTAGTTCGGCGCCTCTTTGGTGATGCTGACGTCGTGCACGTGGCTCTCGCGCACGCCGGCGCTCGTGATGCGCACGAAGCACGGCCGCGTACGCATCTCCTCGATGTTGTGGCTGCCGGTGTAGCCCATCGCCGCGCGCAGTCCGCCCGCGAGCTGATGGAGGATGGCGACGAGGCTTCCCTTGTACGGCACGCGGCCTTCGACGCCCTCCGGCACGAGCTTGTCGAGCTCGGTCGTCGTGTCCTGGAAGTAGCGGTCGGCAGAGCCGTGGCGGTCCGCCATGGCGCCGAGCGATCCCATGCCCCGGTACGACTTGTACGAGGCGCCCTGGTAGAGCTCGACGTCGCCGGGCGATTCTTCCGTGCCGGCGAAGAGGCTTCCGATCATGACCGCATGGGCGCCGGCGGCGATCGCCTTGGCGATGTCGCCGGAGAAGCGGATGCCGCCGTCAGAGATGATGGGCACGTCGGTGCCGGCGAGCGCCTTGGCCACGTTCGCGACGGCCGTGATCTGCGGCACGCCGACACCTGCGACGACGCGCGTGGTGCAGATCGAGCCCGGACCGATGCCGACCTTGACGGCATCCGCGCCCGCATCGACGAGCGCACGCGCCGCCTCGCCGGTCGCGATGTTGCCCGCGATGACCTGCTGGTCCGGCCAGCGCGCCTTGATGCGCGCCACGGTGTCGATCACGCCGCGCGAATGACCGTGCGCGGTGTCGACGACGATGACGTCCACACCCGCCTCGCGCAGCGCCGCGACGCGATCGAGCGTGTCGGGCGTGGTGCCCACCGCGGCGCCGACGCGCAGGCGACCGCCCTCGTCCTTGCAGGCGCGCGGGAATTCGGTGGCCTTCTGGAAATCCTTGACGGTGATCATGCCCTTGAGCTCGTCACCGTCGACGACCAGCACCTTCTCGATGCGGTGCTTGTGCAGCAGCTCCAGCACCTCGTCCTTGGGCGCGTTCTCGCGCACCGTGATGAGGCGCTCCTTCGGCGTCATGACGCTCGAGACGGGGGCATCGAGCTTGGTCTCGAAGCGCAGGTCGCGGTGGGTGACGATGCCGACCACCTTCTTGCCGACGACGACCGGGACGCCGGAGATGCCGCGCGCCCGCGTCAGCTCGAGCACCTGGCGGATGGTGGTGTCGGGCGTGACGGTGATCGGGTCCTTGATCACGCCGCTCTCGTACTTCTTCACCCTTCCGACTTCGCGGGCCTGCGCCTCGATCGACATGTTCTTGTGAACGATGCCGATGCCGCCCTCCTGCGCCATGGTGATGGCGAGGCGGGCCTCGGTCACCGTATCCATGGCGGCCGAGATCATGGGCAGGTTGAGACGGATCCGGCGTGTCACGTGGGTCGACAGATCGACCTCGCGTGGGAGCACTTCCGAGTAGGCCGGAACTAACAGGACATCATCGAAGGTGAGCGCTTCTTCGAGGATACGCATGTGGCCGTGGGGGCCCTTCATGAGGGCCGGGAATGAAGCGCGCGATTCTACTGACAGGGGGCGGTCCGGTAAACCTCGCGGTGGCGGGGCCTGCCGGCCGTGAGCTATCGTCTCCCGCATGGCTTTCGTCTTCCCGCCCGGCACCGAGCCCGAGCGCGACGTCTATTCGGTCTCGCGCCTCAACCGCGAGGTGAGGCTCCTGCTCGAGCGCGGCATGTCCGTCATCTGGATCGAGGGGGAGCTGTCGAACTTCTCCCAGCCCTCCTCCGGCCACTGGTACTTCACGCTCAAGGACCGCGACGCTCAGGTGCGCTGCGCCATGTTCCGCCAGCGCAACATGCTGGTGGGCTTCACGCCCCGCGTCGGCCAGCAGGTCCTGGCGCGCGCGAAGGTGAGCCTCTATGAGCCGCGCGGCGACTACCAGCTCATCGTGGAGCACCTCGAGGAGGCCGGCGTCGGTGCGCTGCGGCGGGAGTTCGAGCGCCTCAAGGCCAAGCTCGCGGCCGAGGGGCTCTTCGACCCCGCGCGCAAGCGCGAGCTGCCGCGCTGTCCCCGCCGGATCGGCGTGGTGACCTCCCCGACCGGGGCGGCGATCCGGGACATCCTGCACATCCTCGGGAGGCGCTTCCCGGCGGCGGCGGTGCTCATCTACCCGACCGCGGTGCAGGGTGCGGCGGCCGTGCCCGCCATCGTCGAGGCGATCGAGCTCGCCTCGCAGCGGCGCGAGTGCGACGTGCTGATCGTGGCCCGCGGCGGCGGTTCCATCGAGGACCTCTGGGCCTTCAACGACGAGCGCGTGGCGCGCGCGATCCACGCCTGCTCGATTCCGGTGGTGACGGGCATCGGCCACGAGATCGACTTCACCATCGCGGATTTCGTCGCCGACGTGCGTGCGCCCACGCCTTCCGGCGCCGCGGAGCTGGTCGTGCCCGACCGCCGCGAGTGGCTCGCCGTGTTGAAGCGCATCGCGGAGCGGCTCGAAGTGGCGATGCGCCGCGAGCTGCGCGCGTTCTCGGCGCGGTCGGACGCCGCGCGACTGCGTCTGCAGCTCGCGCATCCGGGCACGCGGCTCACCCAGCAGGCGCAGCGCCTCGACGATCTCGAGCAGCGGCTCGCGGGCGCGCTGCGCACGGCCATGCACCGTGAGCGTAGCCGTCTCGGCGACGCATTCGCGCGCCTGTTGAGGCACTCGCCCGCGGCGCGCGTGCGCGAGTACCGCATGCGGCACGCGACGCTCGCCGGACGGCTGCGGCATTCCGTGACCGACTGCCTGGCGCGCGCGGCGCATCGGCTGGATATTGCGATGCGGACCTTGCACACGGTGAGCCCGCTCGCCACGATGGACAGGGGTTTTGCGATCGTCACGCGTGTACCCGACGGCACGGTCATCACCGACGCCGCTCAGGTGGACGTCGGCACCGAGATCCAGGCGCGCTTCGTCCGTGGCACCATCCGCGCACGCGTGACGGCCAGGGATCGGAAGGAATAGAGACTACGATGCATCACACGGGGGGTAGACGGTTCGCGGGCGCTTTCGCCCTGCTCGCTCTCGCGGGCGCTCTCTCGGCCGCCGGGGCGACGGAGCTCAAGCTCCCGCGCACGAGCACGGTTCCGGGCGGTGTGCTCGCCTTGCCGCTCGATGTGCCTGCCGATCAGCCGCCGGTCGTCACCTACGAAGGTCACCGCGCGCTGGTGCTGCGTGATGCCGAGCGATGGGTGGCCGTCGTCGGCATTCCGCTCTCCGTGAAGCCGGGGCGCTCGGCCGTTCGCGTGTTCACGGGCACCGGTCCCGAGTCGCGCATCGAGTTCGACGTCGTCGACAAGCAGTACGCGACGCAGCGGCTGAAGGTGGCTCCGCGTCACGTCGATCCGCTGCCTGAGGACCTGAAGCGCATCGAGAAGGAACGGGTGCGCATCCAGGCCGCGCTTGCGACGTACACCGACGAGCCGCCGTCCACCCTGCGACTGCTGCAGCCGGTTCCGGGGCCCCGCTCGAGCTCCTATGGCCTGCGGCGCGTGTTCAACGATCAGCCGCGCAGCCCCCACACCGGCATGGACATCGCCGCGCCCACCGGCACGCCGATCATCGCGCCCGCGGACGGTCGCGTGATCGATACCGGCGATTTCTTCTTCAACGGCAACACCGTGTTCCTCGATCACGGCCGCGGCTTCCTGACGATGTACTGCCACCTGAGCGAAATCGACGTGAAGCCCGGCGATCGGGTGAAGGCGGGTGACGTCATCGGCAAGGTCGGTGCGACTGGCCGCGTGACCGGACCGCATCTGCACTGGGGCGTCGTGCTCAATCGCACCTTCGTCGATCCCGCCCTCTTCCTCGAGGACGAGGCGGAGTCGAACGGCACTCAGAAGGTTCAGCCCTCTGCGACGGGCAGCAGCGCCACGGGATCGCGCTGAAGTCTGCCAGTGAGCGGCCGCTGATCTTCGGTGACAGCGATCAGCGCCGTCGCGACCGGCGCCGATCCGACTTCTCGCGCGAGCGCCGGCGATCGAACGGATTCGGATCGCTGCGGTACTCGATGACGACCGGCGTCGCGAACAGATCGAACTGCTTGCGGAACACGTTCGCGAGATAGCGCGTGTAGGCCTCCGGCACCGACTCTGTCTGGTTGCCGTGGATCACGATGCGCGGCGGATTGCGACCGCCCTGATGCGCGTAGCGCAGTTTGATGCGCCGGCCGCGGACGAGGGGTGGCTGGTGCGCCATGATCGCCCGCTCGAGCGTGCGGGTGAGCTCGGGCGTCGGCATGTCGCGCATCGCGGCGTCGTAGGCCCGCGCGGCCGCTTCCATGAGCTCGCCCACGCCGGTGCCGTGCCGCGCGGAGATGAAGTGCAGCGGGGCAAACGGCACGAAATCGAGCTTGAGGGAGAGCTGCCTTCGGATCTCCTCACGCTGCTCGGGCGGAATGTTGTCCCACTTGTTGACCGCGATCAGGATCGCCCGCCCGCGCTCGAGCGCGAGCCCCAGAACGCTCGCGTCCTGCTCGGCCACGGTGTCGTGCGCGTCGAGCACGAGAATGACGACGTGCGCTTCGTCGATCGCCTGCAGGGTGCGCGCGACGCTGGCGCGCTCGATGGGATCCTCCACTCGCGCCCGCCGGCGCACGCCGGCGGTGTCGATGAGCGTGAAGTCGCGTCCGTCGCGCTGGAACGGCACGAAGATGCTGTCGCGCGTCGCGCCGGGCTCCTCGCTCGTGATCACGCGCTCCTCGCCGATCAGACGGTTGACGAGCGTGGACTTGCCGACGTTGGGACGGCCGATGACGGCGAGGCGGATCGACTTCGGACGCTGCTCCTCGGGCGGCGCGGCCTCGAGCCCTTCGAGCATGCGCTCGACGAGCTCGCTGCAGCCTTCTCCGTGGCTCGCCGAGATCGAGAGCGGCTCGCCGAGCCCGAGCGCGTGGAACTCCGCCGCCACGACGTCCGGATCGAGCCCTTCGGACTTGTTGACGGCGACGATCACCGGCTTGCCCGCGCGGCGCAGCTCGCGCGCGACGGCTTCATCCTGAGGCGTGAGCCCCGAACGTGCGTCGGTGATGAGGACGAGCCGATCGGCTTCCGCGATCGCGCGCAACGTCTGCGCGCGCATCTGCGCTTCGATTCCCGTGGGGTTCTCGACGAGCCCGCCGGTGTCGACGACGACGTACGGAATCGGCCCGCGCCCGTAGCCGTACTGGCGGTCGCGAGTGACACCCGGAACGTCGGCGACGATGGCGTCGCGCGTGCCCGTCAGCGCGTTGAAGAGCGTGGACTTACCGACGTTGGGGCGGCCCACCAGGGCGATGACGGGCAGCACGGCGCGTGCCTCATTCGCTGGCGGTCTCTGCGGCGGATCTCCCGGACCGGGACGCGGCGACGCCGGCATCGCCGCGCGGTCTCGTCCTGAAGGCGGTGATGCGCCCCGCATCGTTGATGACGAGCAGCAGATCGCCTGCCACGACGGGCGGATTCGTCACACGCGCGCCGCCGGAGGAAGCGCGAGCCGCGAGCTCGCCCGTCTCCTTGTCGAGCCAGTGCACATAGCCCTGGAAGTCGGCGACGGCGACGCCGTGATCCGTTGCGGCCGGAGCAGTGAGTCCGCGGTTGAGCAGCGCGTCCTGGCGCCAGAGCTCGGTGCCCGTGCGACGGTTGAGCGCCACCACTTCACCGCCGGAGGTCGATACGTAGACCGCGCTGTCATCGAGGCCGAGGCCTCGATGGCTCGACATCTCCTGAGCCCACCAGATCTGTCCCGAATCGAGCGCGAGCAGCGCGCTGCGGCCCTGGAAACCGACCGCGAACACGTCGTTGTCATAGACGTGCACGGCCGAGTCGATGTCGACGAGGCGCTCGAGCTCGGTGCGCCCGCGTGGAGGCGCAATGATCGTCTCCCACACGAGATCGCCGTCGGCGAGCTCGACCGCGGCGACCTTGCCGTTGTCGAAGCCGCACAGCACCAGATCACCCGCGATCACGGGCCGTGCCGTGCCGCGCAGCGACAGGCGAGGCACCGGCTGACTGTAGCTCCACAGCTCGCGACCGTCGCTCGGCGCGAGCGCGACGAGCCGGCCGTCGACGGTGCGTACCACGACAGCGCGATCGGCCACTGCCGGCGGCGCCAGCACCTCGCCGCCGACGTTCACCCGCCAGCGGATCGAGCCGTTGCTCGCCTCGAGCGCGATCACCTCGCCGTCGCTCGAGCCGACCACGACGAGCTCGGGGTTCGCGCCTGGTCCGCCCCCGAGCCGGGCACGCGTGCGCGTGCGCCAGATCGCGCGACCGTTCTTCAGTTCGAACGCAGCAACCTCGCCGCCGCGGCCCGCGGCGTACACTCGCTCACCTTCGACGGCGAGCGCGAGGCCGAGCCGCAACGCCTCGCCGTCACTTCCGACGCCGGCGCTCCAGACGCGATCGACACGCAGGACGGCATCGAAATCCGTCAGCTCCGCGGGCGGATTGACTTCCTTCTCTTTGGAGCACGACGCCACGAGAAGGAGCAGCGCCGCTGCGAGCAGTAGCCGGCGCATGTCAGTTCGCCGCCGTCGCGGGCGGCGCGCTCGCGTTGGCGCCTTCCGCCAGCAGATCGTTGATCTTGAGATCGAGGAGCTCGGTGTCGACGACCGCATCCGTGGCAGCGTCGCGCGCGGCCCGATACTCCTTCAGCGCGGCCTCGCGGTCGCCCTTCGCGACGTAGATGTCGCCGCGCACCTCGTGGTAGCGCGCCGCGAAAGCACCCGGGTTCACCGCGTTCAGCGTGGCGAGCGCATCGTCCGGCTTGTCCTGCGCGAGCTGCACGCGCGCGAGGCGCATGCGTGCGACGAGCGCGAGCTGCCGGTCGTCGGTTCTCTGCATCACGTCGCGCAGGCGTTCCGCCGCCTTGTCGAGCTCGTTCGCTTCCACGTGCGCGCGCGCCGCGAGGAGATCTGCCTGATCGACGTACGGCGAGGACGGATGCTCGCTGCGCAGATCCTCGATCAGCGTGAACGCGCGCGCACGATCGCCGCGGCGCAGGGTTTCGACGATGGTCTCGTACCTCTGGCTCGCATCGAGCGCGCGCTGCTCGAGGTGCGCCTGCCACCAGCGCCATCCCGAGAGAGCGGCCACGCCGACGAGGACGCCGCCCACGATCCAGGGACCGTTCGCCCGCAGCCAGCGCTTGAGCAGCTGCCACTGCTCGTGTTCCGACATGTACTCGTCCACGAAATCTCTCCTCGATACGCGGCTAGCGCCGCCCGTCCGCGAGCATGGCTTCGATCCGTGATGCGACTTCCGCGATCGGGCATTCGCTCTGACCGGATTCCTCCCGCAAAGGTTTCAGCGCGACCATCCCGCGGCCGAGCTCGTCGTCCCCGATGATGAGCGCCAGACGGGCACCGCTGCGGTCCGCCCGGCGGAACTGCGTCTTGAAATTGCCGCCGCCGAGATTGAGCTCGATGCGCCGGTGCGGCAGTGCATCGCGAAGTCTTTCGGTCAGCACGACGCCCTGCTTCGTCGCGAGCTCCCCGCTGACGACGACATAGACATCCGGCGCCTGGCGTGCCGGCGCGCGACCGGCCTGCACGAGCAGCTCGACGACGCGCTCGACACCCATCGCGAAACCGATGGCGGGCGTCGGCTCGCCACCGAGCTGCGCGATCAGCCCGTCGTAACGCCCGCCGGAGCACACGGCGTCCTGCGCGCCGAGCGCGTCGGTGATCCATTCGAACACCGTGCGCGTGTAGTAGTCGAGGCCGCGCACGAGCCTGGGATTGACCTCGAACTCGACGCCCACGTCGCGCAGCATGACGCACAGCGTGTCGAAGTGCGCGCGCGACTCCGGATCGAGGTGCTCGGTGAGGAGCGGTGCGCCGGCGACGATCTCGCGCATCTCGGGATTCTTGCTGTCGAGGATGCGCAGCGGATTGCTTTCGAGCCGCCGGCGGCTGTCCGCATCGAGACGCGACTCGTGCTGACGGAAATAGTTGACGAGATGCTCGCGGTACACGCGGCGCGACTCGGGCGTGCCGAGCGAGTTGATCTGCAGCCGCACGCGCTCGATGCCGAGCTTCTTCCACAGGCGCGCAGTGAGCGCGATGAGCTCTGCGTCGACGTCGGGCCCGGCGAAGCCGATCGCCTCGACGTCGATCTGATTGAACTGGCGGTAGCGCCCCTTCTGCGGCCGCTCGTGACGGAACATCGGCCCCGCGCACCAGAGCTTGAGCCGCGAGCCGCGCAGCAGGCCGTTCGAGATCACCGCGCGCACGATGCCCGCCGTCGCCTCCGGGCGCAGCGTCAGGCTGTCACCGCCCTGATCGGTGAAGGTGTACATCTCCTTCTCGACCACGTCGGTGAACTCGCCGATGGCGCGCTTGAAGAGATCCGTGTGCTCCACGATCGGGACCCGGATCTCCTCGTAGCCGTAGGCGGCGAGAATCTCGCGCGCGGAGGATTCGAGGTATTGCCAAACGCCGATCTCGGACGGCAGCACGTCGTTCATGCCGCGGATCGGCTGAATCTGTTTCGTCAATTCACTGCTCCCATGGGGCCCGCGCGCATCTCCGCGAGCTCGCCGGTCTCACCGACCGAGAAGCGGGCGGCACGGCCGCGCCGCGCTGCCCGCGGAATGACGGCCTCCGTGCCGTCCACTTCGACCGTCACGCCGGCCGCGTTCCCGAGCACGACGCGAAGCGGCGGCGCACCGCGTGCGGTCCGCGACGTACCTGCCATGCCGAGACCGAACAGAAGCTGCCTGCCGTTTACGTCGTAAACCTCGATCCAGCAGTCCTCGGCGAAGCGGAACCGCAGCTCCACCGGACGCGCGGGCTGCGCCGGACGGCTCGCGAGGGCCGCCCCTTCGGATTCCGATGCCGTGCGCGCTGCAGCCGGCTCTGCCGTGGTTGCAGACGTGGCCGCCGGAGCCACGTCCGTCGCGCTCGCCGTGCCGGCATCCGCAACCACTGAAATGGCGCCCGAGCCGGGCACGGCGGTATCCGCTGTCACAGCGACCGACTGATCCGCCGTGCTCGCAGCGGACGCTGCTTCCTGGGGCGCACTCGCAGGCTCGCGCACGTTGTTGAGTACCCACCACACCGTGCCCACGACCGCGAAGCCGATGAGCAGCACCGTACCCGGAACGACGAGCGCTCCGGGAGTCGAGCGCCGCGCGGCATGCGGCACCTTCGTGAGATCCGGCGGCGCGATGCTCTCGACGCTCGCGGCGTAGAGATCGTGCATCTCCGAAACGGACTCGCCGACGAGCTCCGCGTAGCGGCGGATGTGGCCTCGTGCGTAGACGGCCGCTCCGAGCGTCTCGAGATCTCCCGTCTCGATCGCCTCGATGATGCGCGGATCGACGTGCAGCCGCTCCGCGGCCTGCAGCAGCGTGAGACCGGCGCGCTCACGCGCGGTGCGCAGCCGCGCACCGAGAGCCGAGCGTGCCGAGGCTCCCGTTTCGCTCACGTCGACCTCAGCCTGGATTGCGGTCGAGCTCGGCGAGCGCGCGCGTCTGCTCCGAGCCGGGGAAATCGACGCGCAGGCGCCGGGCATAGCGCTCCTCGGCCACCCGGTCGCCCGTCGCCCGTGCGATGCGCACGCCGAGGAGCAGCAGGTCCGGCGTCGCCTCGTTCTCGCCGAGGAAGCGCTCGAGACGCGTACGGGCTTCCGCCGTGCGTCCCTGCTGCAGTTGCAGGTCGGCGAGCTGGAATACGGCTTCCGCGAAGTTCGCCCGGATGTCGATCGCGCGCAGGAAGCTCTCTTCGGCTTCCTCCAGACGACCGGCGGTACGCAGGCACACGCCGGCGTTCGTGTGCGCAGCCTCGGGTGTGCGATAGAGCGGATTGCTGGCCGCGTCGCGGAAACGGCTCACGCCCTCGTCGACACGGCCCTTGCGGCAGAGATAAACGGCGAAATTGTTCGAGAGCTCCGGATTGCGCGGCGAGAGCCGCAGCGCCGTACGGTAGTGGCGCTCGACCTGGGACTCGTTGCCGAGCCGCTCGTGCAGCAGCGCGAGCGCGCCGTGCACGTTCGGATCGCGCGGGTTCTGCCGCTCGGCGCGCTCGAGCTTCTCCTTCGCGAGCGCGAGATTGCCCTGCTGCAGGTAGGCGATGCCGAGCTGCACGTTGTAGGCAGCGGCATCGTTCGATGAAGCCTTGCCGGACGTCGCACCCGATGCGCACGCGGCCAGCAGCCCCGCGCACGCAAGCGATGCGGTCAATCGTGTCGTCCGGCTCCTCAAGACCCCCACGATGTCTTTTCTCATGGCTGGACCATCACCCCCATGCGCTTCTCGCCGAGCCGCACCGTCGTGCGGTTCACGACGCGTCCGGCGAGCTGACCGCACGCCGCGTCGATGTCGTCGCCTCGCGTGCGGCGGATCGTCGCGATGAGTCCGCGCGCGATCAGCTCGTCACGGAAGCGCTGGATCACCGGCATCGGCGAGCGGCGGAAGCGTGTGCCGGGAAACGGATTGAACGGGATGAGATTGAGCTTCGCGGGATGTCCGGCGAGCAGGCGCGCGAGCTCGCGCGCGTGGGCGACCGAGTCGTTGACGCCGTCGAGCATCACGTATTCGAACGTGACGCTGCGACCGTTCTGCTCGTCGATGTAGTGCCAGCAGGCTTCGAGAAGCTCCGCGATCGGATGCTTGCGGTTGATGGGCACGAGCTCGTTGCGCAGCTCGTCGTTCGGCGCATGGAGCGAGACCGCGAGCGCGCAGTTCACTTCCTCGGCGAGCCGGTAGATCTGCGGAACGAGCCCCGACGTCGAGAGCGTCACTCGCCGGCGCGAGAGATCGTAGCCGAGGTCGTCGAGCAGGATGCGGATCGCCGGCACGACGTTGCGGAAGTTCGCGAGCGGCTCGCCCATGCCCATGAGCACGACGTTCGTCACCACGCGCTCGCCGCCCGGCTGGAAACCGAGCAGCCTGTTGGCGAGCCACACCTGACCCACGATCTCCGCGGTCGTGAGATTGCGGTTGAAGCCCTGCTGCGCCGTGGAGCAGAACGCGCAGTCGAGCACGCAGCCGACCTGAGAGGAGATGCAGAGCGTGCCGCGGTCGGGCTCCGGGATGAACACCATCTCGAAGGCCTGCGACGCGTCCGCGCGCAGCAGCCACTTGCGCGTGCCGTCCGCGGAAATCTTCTCGGTGATGACCTCGGGCGGACGGACCTCCGCGCGCTCCTCGAGGAGTGCGCGGAAGTCCTTCGCGAGATCCGTCATGGCCGCGAACCGCCCTTCGCCGCGCTTGTAGATCCACTGCATGAGCTGCCGCGCGCGGAACGGCTTGCTGCCGAGCCGCGAGACGTACTCCTCCAGCGCGGGCCGCTCGAGCCCGAGCAGGTTCACACGTTCTGCGGCGGCGTTCGTCATGGCGAAGGACGGTCTCGCGCCGGCTTCAGCCGCGCGGATAGATCTCCGTCGTGCTGAAGAAGAAGGCGATCTCGCGCGCGGCCGTCTCCGGAGAGTCCGAGCCGTGCACGACGTTCTGCTCGATGCTGGTGGCGAGATCGGCGCGGATGGTGCCGGGCGCGGCCTTCTTCGGATCCGTGGCGCCCATGATCTCGCGGTTCTTCGCGATGGCGTTCTCGCCCTCGAGCACCTGAACCATCACCGGGCCGGAGGTCATGTAGCGCACCAGGTCCTTGAAGAACGGCCGCTCGCGGTGGACCGCGTAGAAGGCTTCGGCCTCACGCTCCGACAGTTGCAGCATGCGGGCCGCGACGATGGAGAGCCCCGCCTGCTCGAAGCGGCGATACACCTCGCCGATGAGGTTACGGGCCACGCCGTCGGGCTTCACGATGGACAGAGTGCGCTCGAGCGCCATTCGATGGTTCCTCTTTGTATGTATGTGTTTCCGGGCGCCGTTCGCCGACGCCGCTTACGCCAGGGATGAATCTGTGGCGAGGCTCCGGGGGTCCGGCGGGCCGCGCCGGACCCGGCACCGCTCCCGCAGGCCTTTCGCCTCGCAAGAGGGGCGCGAGTCTACCGCGTAGGCGGCACCGGCGGCAATTTGAAGGCAGGCGGAAGTGCCCGTCCCACAAGGACTTTCCTCTTTCGGGGACGGGCGGTGACGTCAGACGCTGAAGCTCTCACCGCAACCGCACTCCCCCTTCACGTTGGGGTTGCGGAAGCGGAACGCCTCGTTGAGGCCCTGCTTGACGAAGTCGACGGTGGTGCCGTCGATGAGCTCGAGGCTGTCGGGATCCACGACGATCTTGACTCCGCGATCCTCGAAGACGACGTCTCCGGGGCGGACCTCGTCGGCATAGTTCACGACATAGGCAAAGCCCGAGCAGCCCGTCCTGCGCACGCCGAGGCGCAGGCCGATGCCCTGCCCTCGCGAGGCGAGAAAGCTCTTTACGCGATTCGCTGCAGACTCTGTCAGTGAAATGGCCATGGTGGTCGAGTAAGCCGTATGCGGGCGATTCTAGGCCCTTTCAAGCCACCCACCGCTCTGCGGCGGCGCGCAGCGCATCCTCCACGACGAGCAGCCGGCCGAGCTTCTCGACCGGCACCTCGAGCGCACGAGCCCACTCTTCCGGTGTGCCGGGAATCAGTGCCTCCCGCGTCCTTCCCGGGAGCTGCGACGTCAGCCAGGCGCACGCCGCCAGAGTATGAGGACAGCCGCGGGCCTGGAACCGTGCGTCCTTCACAGTGGTTCCCCGGACCTGGAGCTGGAACCTGACCGCCACATCCTGGTGGGCATCCCGTGCCTCTCCTTCGATGAGGTCGCCACCTGACCCGGCCAGTCGCCCGGCGCCGGGCAGCTCCTGGAACAGCCGCCGGACTGCGGGGCCGTACAGCTCGGCCGGCGGACCCTCGCCGGGATCGGCCGACACGTCCACCGGATCACCGGAAGCCACGGCTCGCAGCCGCTGGACGGCCGCACGGACGCGTTCGACGGCAAAGTCGACGTCGTCCTGCGTCGTGAAACGGCCGAGGCTGAAGCGCAGCGAGCTTCCGGCCAATGCGCTGCTGCGGCCGAGAGCACGCAGTACGTAAGACGGCTCGCCGCTCGCGGAGTTGCATGCCGAGCCGCGCGAGACGGCGACGCCCTCTATGGCTGCCAGGAGACTCTCCCCTTCGACGCCCTCGAAGCTCACATTGAGGATCGCGGGCACGCGGGGGCTTGCCGCACCGTTCAAGTGCACCCCGCCCAGCGGCTCGAGTCCCTTCCACAGCCGCTCGCGCAGGGCTTCGAGGCGCGCCGGTTCGGTTGCGAGGGCCTCACGGGCCAGCTCGCACGCGAGCCCGAAGCCCACGATCTGGTGAGTCGCCAGAGTTCCCGACCGCAAGCCTGCTTCCTGACCTCCACCGAAGCTCACCGGCTGCAGGCGCGCGCGGCATTCCTTCCGCACGTACAGCGCACCGATGCCCTTCGGCCCACAGAGCTTGTGAGCGGTGAAGGACAGGAAATCGACCGGCAGCGCCCGGCAGTCGATGGGGATTCTCCCCGCGCTCTGTGCCGCGTCGCTGTGGAACAGGATGTCCCGCTCGCGGCACAGCGCGCCGATCGCCGCGATGTCCTGCACGACGCCGGTCTCGTTGTTCACGTGCATGACCGACACGAGCACCGTGTCCGGGCGCAGAGCCGCCTCAATGGCGCGAGGATCGACCCTTCCGGAAGCGTCAGGTGAGACATAGGTGACGCTGAATCCTTCCTTCTCGAGACGGCGGCAGGGATCGAGCACGGCGCGGTGCTCGATGCGCGACGTGACGACGTGCCTTCCACGGTCGGCGTTCGCCCGTGCGGCGCCGAAGAGCGCGAGATTGTTCGACTCCGTCGCACCCGACGTGAGCACGATCTCCGCGGGACTCGCGCCGACGAGCGCCGCGATGCGCTCGCGTGCCTGCTCCACGCGCGCGCGTGCTTCGCGGCCGAAGACATGCGCGGACGAAGGATTGCCGAACGCTCCATCGAGCGTGAGGCATTCGCTCATCGCCTGCGCGACGCGCGGATCGACCGGAGACGTCGCGGCGTAATCCAGATAAACCGCGCGCCGCGCGCCGCGTGACGAGCCGGATGCGCCGCTCATGTTCCCGTGGACCGTCCGCCGCCTGCGGGCCGGCGGCGGTTCTGCACGGCCGTGAGGAAGCCGCGCAGGATGTTCACTTCGTTCTGATCGAGCTCGGCGCGCTGCAGGAAACGCCGGATGCGCGTCATCAGATGCGTCCCGCTCTGCGTGCGGTCGCGGAAATCGACCTCCTGGAACACTTCCGCCAGATGGTCGTAGAGCCGCTGCATCTCCTCCGGCGTGGCGAGCGGCGCGCTCGTGCGCACGGCCGGAGGCTCGGTCCCGCGTGCGCGCAGCAGCTCGTAGCTGACGATCTGCACCGCCATCGCCAGATTGAGCGAGGGGTACTCGGGATTCGCCGGAATGCGGATCAGGATGTGCGCAGCGGCGAGATCCTCGTTCGTGAGCCCGGTGCGCTCCGCGCCGAACAGCACCGCCACGGGTGAGCCCGCGGCCTCGCTCACGATGCGCGCGGCGGCGTCCCGGACGTCGAGCACGCGGAAGTACTGGTCGCGCTCGCGCGAGGTGGTCGCCGCCACGAAGCCGACGCCCTGCAGCGCCTCGGGTACCGATTCCACGACGCGCGCCCGGGCGAGCACGTCGTCCGCACTGGAAGCGCGCGCCGTCGCCTCGGCGTGAGGAAACACCTTCGGCCGGACGAGCACGAGCTCGTAGAGACCCATGTTCTTCATGGCGCGCGCGACGGCACCGATATTGCCGGGATGCGAAGGCGCGACGAGAACGATGCGGATGGGCAGCGGATTCACGGATGAGAAACCCGGTTCACGGATGACCTGAGCGCGCGGCGCGGACCCGATGGTCGGGGCTTCAGGATACCGTGGAGACACGCGGTGCGTCCGCAGGGGCGCGCCGTCTGATAGGCTTTAGGGCTTCACCGCGTCAGTCACGAGCTTACTCAGGCATGCAGGCACTTCTCAACATCGCGGTTCGCGCCGCCCGACGCGCGGGCGAGGTGATCGTGCGGAGTCTCAACCGCCTGGAGAGCCTGCAGGTCTCGTCCAAGGGACGCAACGACTTCGTCACGGAGATCGACCACGCCGCCGAGCGCGAGATCATCTCGGTGATCCGCCGCGCGTATCCGAATCACGCCTTCCTGGCCGAGGAGAGCGGCGCCAGCGGCGACAGTGATACCGTCTGGATCATCGATCCGCTCGACGGCACCACCAACTTCCTGCACGGCTTCCCGGTGTTCGCGGTTTCCATCGCCTGCCAGCATCGCGGCCGTCTCGAGCACGCGGTCGTCTACGATCCGATGCGGCAGGAGCTCTTCACGGCCTCGCGCGGCGCCGGTGCACAGCTCGACAACCGGCGCATCCGCGTCAGCCGCCAGCGCGATCTCGAGGGCGCGCTCATCGCGACGGGCTTCCCCTATCGCGCGAACGCACGCTACGCGGACGCGTATCTCGCCATGCTGAAGACGGTGATGCTGGCGAGCGCCGGCGTACGGCGCGCCGGATCGGCTGCGCTCGACCTGGCTTATGTCGCAGCGGGCCGCGTCGACGGCTTCTGGGAGATCGGGCTTTCGCCCTGGGACACGGCCGCCGGCACGCTGCTCATCCAGGAGGCGGGAGGTCGCATCGGCACGCTCACCGGCGGTGAATACCGCCAGAACGGCAACATCATCGCCGGCAACCCCAAGGTCTACGCCGCGCTGGTGAAGGCGCTCGCGCCTCACGTGCCGGAGGATCTGCGCGAACCCTGAGCCGATCCCCGCGCTTGCCTTCGATCCAACCCCGTGGCTAAGGTAGCGCGCGACCGCGGCAGCGACTCGATGCCGCGCCTGGCTGCGAGGCTCGAACCCGCACAGGGGGGACTCATGTTGATGAAGAATCTTCTGGCCACGAAACCGGTCGAGCCTGCGCCGCGCGTCGATGCGGGCGAACCGGTCGAAGGCACTCTCTCGGGCGAAGCCAGCCTCAAGCGCGTGCTCACCGCGCGTCAGCTCGTGATGCTCGGCATCGGTGCCGTGATCGGAGCGGGCATATTCGTTCTGACCGGACAGGCGGCGGCGCACTACGCCGGACCGGCAGTGGTGCTGAGCTTCGTCATCGCGGGTATCGCGTGCGCGTTCGCGGGACTGTGCTACGCGGAGTTCGCCTCGATGCTGCCGGTCTCGGGCAGCGCCTATTCCTACGCGTACGCGACCCTCGGCGAGGGCGTCGCCTGGTTCATCGGCTGGATGCTGGTGCTCGAGTACCTGTTCGCGGCCTCGACCGTGGCAGTCGGCTGGTCTGGTTATCTCAACAGCTTCCTCGGGCTCTTCGGCGCCGCGCTGCCCGATGCGCTCGCCAGCGCCCCGCTCGCGTACTCGAAGGGGACGCTGACCTTCACGGGCGCGATCGTGAACCTGCCCGCCGTCGCCATCGTCGCGGCGATCACCGGCCTGTGCTACGTCGGCATCACCCAGTCGGCATTCGTCAACTCGATCATCGTCGCCGTCAAGGTCGCGGTGATCCTGCTCTTCATTGCCTTCAGCCTCCAGTTCGTGAACGTGGACAACTGGGCGCCCTTCATCCCGCCCGCGGAGGAAGGCGGCCGCTACGGCTGGCTCGGCGTGCTGCGCGCCGCGTCGATCGTGTTCTTCGCCTACATCGGGTTCGATGCCGTTTCGACCGCGGCGGGCGAGGCGAAGAATCCACAGCGCGACATGCCGATCGGCATCCTCGGCTCGCTCGCGATCTGCACGCTGCTCTACATCATCGTCTCGGCGGTGCTCACGGGCCTTCTGCCCTACTCCCAGCTCGGCACGCCCAAGCCGGTCGCCACGGCGCTCGAGGCCTACCCGAGCCTGCTGTGGCTCAAGACGCTGGTCGAGATCGGTGCGATCGCGGGGCTCTCCTCGGTGATCCTGGTCATGCTCATGGGGCAGCCGCGCATCTTCTACACGATGGCGAAGGACGGCCTTCTGCCGCGCCTCTTCAGCCGCGTGCATCCGAAGTTCCGTACGCCGCACGTGAGCACGATCATCGTCGGCGTGATCGCCGCCACGCTCGCGGGGCTCCTGCCCATCGGTGTACTGGGCGATCTCGTCTCGATGGGCACGCTGCTCGCGTTCGCCACGGTGTGCGTCGGCGTGCTGGTCCTGCGCTACACGCGCCCGGACCTGCCGCGGCCCTTCCGTGTCGCCTTCGCACCGGTCGTGTGCACGCTCGGCGCTCTCGCGTGCCTCACGCTCTTCACCATGGCGTTCCTCGACAACTGGCACTGGATGAGCGCCTGGATCCTGGTCGGCATCGCCGTCTACTTCGGCTACGGCTACCGCCACAGCCGGCTGCGTGAGCGCGCGAATGGCGCAGCCAGTGCGCAGCCGGTGGTGCGATAGACCGGAGACGTCAGACGACAGGATTCCCGCCAGGGACGGCGACAATCGGGCGCGCGGACTCTCCGCGCGCTTCACCTCAGGAACAGAAGACCAGAACGAGCGGACCGCGCGGAGTGAGCGGCGGCGTCAGCCGCCGCTGTCCTCATCCGACTGCGCGCGCCGCGACATGAGGGCGCGCAGCCGCAGATTGATCATCTCCACGCCGACCGAGAAGGCCATCGCGAAGTAGAGGTATCCCTTCGGGATCTCGAAGTGGAAGCCCTCGGCGATGAGCGCCACGCCGACCAGGATCAGGAACGCGAGCGCCAGCACCTTGATGGTGGGATGACGGTCGACGAAGGCGCTGATGGATCGCGACAGCCACATCATGAACAGGATCGCGATGACGATGGCGGCCACCATGATCGGCAGGTCGTCGGCGAGGCCCACCGCCGTGAACACCGAATCGAGTGAGAAGACGATGTCGATGACCGCGATCTGCGTCACGATCATCACGAAGCTGGAATAGACCGGCGCACTGCGGGGCTCGGCCGCGCCCTCGAGCGTGTGGTGGATCTCGAGCACGCTCTTCGCCAGCAGGAACAGCCCGCCGAGGAACAGGATGATGTCGCGCCCCGACACGCCGTGATCGCCGATGTGGAACCAGGGCTTCGTGAGGCGCGTGAGCCAGACGATCGAGAACAGCAGCGCGATGCGCGTGAGCATCGCCAGGGCGAGGCCCGTGACCCGCGCCGATTCCCGCCGATGCTCGGGGAGCCGCCCGACGAGAATCGAGATGAAGATGATGTTGTCAATCCCGAGAACGATCTCGAGGGCGGTCAGCGTGACGAATGCCAGCCACGCCTGAGGATCGGTCAGAAGCTCGAGCATCGGGCGCGGCTACCGTCAGGGAAGATTGTCCACCGGATGCTTGCGCTCGACCGGCAGGAGGTGCTCGATCTTCAGCCCGAAGTCGAGCGCGAGCGCGCTCGCCACCCAGATCGAGGAGAAGTGCCCCAGGATCACGCCGACGAGCAGCGCCGCGGCGAAGGGCTGCAGCACGGGCCCGCCGAACACGTAGAGCGCGATGAGGACGATGAGCACGCTGAACGCGGTCATGACGGTGCGCGAGAGCGTCTCGTTGATGGCCTCGTTCAGGACCTGGATTACCGGCAGGCGCCGGCTGAGGTGGAAGCGCTCCCGGATGCGATCGAAGATGACGACCTTGTCGTTGAGCGAATAGCCGATGACCGCCAGGATCGCCGCCACGACCGACAGATCGAACGGCATCTGCGTCAGCGCGAAGAACCCGAGCACGACGATCGGATCGAACAGCGTCGCGATGATCGCGCCCGCCGACAGCCGCCACGTGTGGAAGCGGAACAGCACGTAGAAGAAGATCCCGAGGACGGTGAACACGAACGCCCAGATGGCGCTCTCGCGCAGCTCGGCGCCGATCTGAGGCCCGACCACCGAGAGATCGCGCACCTCGGCACCGGGATCGACCTCCTTCAGCACCTCTTCGACCCGCGCGCGCACCTGCGTGGCTTCCTCCGCGTCGATGGGCGGCAGGCGGATCATGACGTCGCGCGACGTGCCGAAGTTCTGCGCCTGAGCGTCCTCGAATCCGGCGCGCTCGAGCCCCGAGCGCACCGCGTCGAGATCGGGAGGATTGGGGAACGCCGCCTCGATCGCGACGCCGCCCGTGAAGTCCACCGTCAGGTTGAGCCCGCGGACGGCGACCAGCGCGAACGACCCGATGACGAATGCCCCGGCAATGGCGTACCACCACTTGCGGGGTTCCATGAAGCGGAAGTTGGTCTTGCGCTTGAAGAACTCCATCTGTGCTCCCGTCGCGGCGGATTCAGATCGGCAGTTCGCGCAGCTTCCGCCGGCCGCCGTACATCAGCGTCAGGATCGCGCGGCTCCCCAGGATCGCGGTGAACATCGACGTGCCGATGCCGATGGTGAGCGTCACCGCGAAGCCGCGGATCGGACCCGTACCGAACACCCACAGCACGATGCCCGCGATCAGCGTGGTGATGTTCGCGTCGGCGATGGCCGAGAAGGCCTTCTCGAAGCCGGCCTTGATCGCCGCCTGCGGCGACGTGCCGCGTCTCAGCTCCTCGCGGATGCGCTCGTAGATGAGCACGTTCGCGTCGACTGCCATACCGAGCCCGAGCACGATACCCGCGATGCCGGGCAGCGTGAGCGCCGCTTTCAGCGCGGTCATCAGCGCGAGCAGCAGGACGAGGTTGCCGAGCAGCACCACGTTGGCCACCAGACCGAAGACGCGGTAGTACGCGGCCATGAAGACGAAGATGCCGATCATGCCGATGATCAGCGCGCGGATGCCGCGTTCGATGTTGTCGCGGCCCAGCGTCGGACCGACCACGCGTTCGCTCACGAGGTAGATCGGCGTCGCGAGGGAACCGGCGCGCAGGAGCAGCGCGAGCTCGCGCGCCTCGCTCGCGGTGAGACCCGTGATCTGGAACTGATTGCTGAAGATGCCCCGGATCGTGGCGAGGCTGATCACCTCTTCGTCGGTGACGTCGCGCTCGACCTGCTTGCCGTCGACCTCGACGGTCTCACGCCGCTTCTCGATGTAGACCACGCCCATGCGCCGGTTGAGGTTCGTGCGCGTGGTCTCGAACATCTCTTCGCCGCCGCGCGAGTCGAGCCGGACGGACACCGCAGGGCCTTCCTGCGACGTGGTGTACACCGCGTCGATGAGCTGATCGCCGGTGACGATGATCTCGCGCTTGAGGAGCACGGGCGTTCCGTCCCGCGTCCGGTACAGCTTCGCGCCGAGCGGAGCGCGTCCCCGCTGGGCCGCCTCGAAGGCATTGCCCTGCGTGTACTCCATGCGGAACTCGAGCGTCGCGACCCTGCCGAGGATGTCCTTCACCTCCGCGGAGTTCTGCACGCCCGGAAGCTGCACGTTGATGCGGTCGAGTCCCTGGCGCTGCACGATGGACTCGGAGACGCCGAGCTCGTTGACGCGATTGCGCAGCGTCACGATGTTCTGCTGCAGGGCGTACTCCTGCCGCTCGCGGATCTGAGCCGGAGACAGCAGCGCCTGAACGGCGGGACCGCTCGGCAGATTCACGATGCTCACCGCGAGATCCGGCAGAGCCTTCGCGATCGCATCGCGCGCGGCGTCGACGTTCGCACCCTCCGACAGGATCGCCCGAATGCCATTGTTGATGTCGCTCTCGACCCTGACGGGCGTGACGTCCCTGAAGGGAATCTTCGCCGAGCTCAGCGCGCGTCGGACGTCCTGCTCGTAGCCCTCGAGGAGCTGCGAGATCGCGCCGTTCACGTCCACCTGGTAGAGGAGATACAGGCCGCCGCGCAGGTCGAGACCGAGCGGCATCGGCCGCAGGCCAATGGCGCGAACGAAGTCGGGCGCGCGGGAGGCGAAGGAGAGCGCGGTGATGTATTCCCTGCCGTACGTCTCGTTGACTGCGTCACGCGCTCGGAGCTGCTGCGGCACGCTGTCGAAGCGCACCATCAGGCGTCCGTTGTCGATGTACGCCGTCCGGTACTCGATGCCTTCCTTGCGCAGGAACTCCTCGATGGCCTCGCGCGCGGCCTGATCGACGGGTGCGCGGTCGTCGCGCGCGATCTGCAGCGCCGGATCCTCGCCGAAGAAGTTCGGCAGGGCGAAGATCAGCGAGAACAGCAGGACGCCGGCGACGAGGATGTACTTCCAGCGGGGAAACTCGAGCATTTTCAGGCGCTTTTCATGGTGCCCTTCGGCACGAGGGAGGCGACCTGGAACTTCTGCACCTTGATGCGGACGCTGTCCGCGATCTCGAGTGTCACGAAGCTGTCGCCAACCTCCACGATGCGCCCGAGGATGCCGCCGCTCGTGACGACCTCATCGCCCGCGGCGAGCTTGGAGATCATCGCCTGATGCTCCTTCGCCTTCTTCTGCTGCGGACGGATGAGCAGGAAATAGAAGATGACGATGAAGATCACCATCATCAGGAGCGGCGCCAGTGAGCCGCCCGGCTGTGCGCCGGCACCCTGGGCCCACGCTGCGGGGATCAGTGCATTCATGATTCACCTTCGGTCAGGAACTGCCGCGTACCCGCCCTCGCACGGGCCGCCGTCTCGTGCACGAGACGGCGCCGCGTCGGCGCGCCGGGTCGTCGCAAAGGGCCGGTATTATGCCACAGCGTCCGCCGCGCCCCGGCGAGAGGCGCGAAGGCGCGCCGCGAACGCCCCGAACCGCCCCTCCGCGATCGCCTCCCTTATCTGCCTCATGAGGTCCAGATAGAAGTGCAGGTTGTGGATGGTGTTGAGGCGCGAGCCGAGGATCTCGTTGCATCGGTCGAGGTGGCGCAGGTAGGCGCGGCTGTAGTTGCGGCACGTGTAACAGCGGCACTCGGGATCGATGGGGCCCAGGTCGCTCTGATGCGCGCTGTTGCGGATGTTGATGACGCCCGTGGCGGTGAACAGATGTCCGTTGCGCGCGTGGCGCGTCGGGATCACGCAATCGAACATGTCGATGCCGCGCTCGACGGCGGCCACGATGTCCTCGGGACGGCCCACGCCCATCAGATAGCGCGGACGATCCGCGGGCATGTGCGGCACCAGCGTCTCGAGCACGCGCAGCCGCTCTTCCTCCGGCTCACCCACTGCGAGCCCGCCGACGGCGAGTCCCGGCCAGTCGAGCTTCAGGAGCGCTTCGAGCGAAGCGAGGCGCAGCGAGTCGTACATCCCGCCCTGCACGATCCCGAACAGACCTCCGGGCGGCGTGTCGCGGTAGTAGTGAGCATGGCTGCGCGCGGCCCAGCGCATCGAGCGCTCCATCGACTCGCGCGCCTGCTTCTCCGTCGCGGGGTACGGCGTGCAGTCGTCGAGCGCCATCGCGATGTCGGAGCCGAGAGCGCGCTGCACGTCCATCGAATCCTCGGGCGTGAGGCGCACCTCGCTGCCGTCGACGGGTGAGCGGAAACGCACGCCCTCTTCCGTGATCTTGCGCAGCTTCGCGAGGCTGTAGACCTGGAAGCCGCCGGAGTCCGTGAGGATCGGTCTGCGCCAGTTCATGAAGCCGTGCAGACCGCCGTGTGCCGCGACGATCTGCGGGCCCGGTCGCAGCATCAGATGGAACGTGTTGCCGAGCACGATCTGCGCGCCGAGCTGCTCGAGCTCTTCCGGCGTCATCGCCTTGACCGTGCCGTAGGTGCCGACGGGCATGAACGCCGGTGTCTCGACGGTGCCGTGCGCCGTCGTGAGAAGACCCAGTCGCGCCGCCCCGTCCGTGGCCCTGACCGTGAACGAAGGCCTCACGCGCGTGCCTCCGGCGCGCAGGTGACGAACATCGCGTCGCCGTAGCTGAAGAAGCGATAACGGGCACGCACGGCGTGGGCGTAGGCCGCCAGCACGGCCTCCCGGCCGGCGAAAGCGCAGACGAGCATCAGCAGAGTCGACTCCGGCAGATGAAAGTTCGTGAGCAGCGCATCGACGACGCGGAAGCGGAAGCCCGGTCGGATGAACAGGCGCGTCTCTCCCGAGTACGGCTCGATGCGGACGCGATCATCGGGCCGGCGCGCCGCAGTTTCCAGTGCAGCCGTCTCGAGCGCGCGTGCGACTGTGGTTCCGACCGCAACGATCCGGCCCCCGGCCTCCCGAGTGCGCTCGATGGCCTCACAGGCCGATTCGCCGACGGTGAGGCGCTCCGCATGCATCACGTGCGAGTCCAGATCCATCGTTCGCACGGGCTGGAACGTGCCCGCGCCGACGTGCAGCGTGACGAAGGTGCGCGAGACGCCCGCGGCATCGAGCGCCGCAAGGAGCCCCGCATCGAAGTGCAGGCTCGCCGTGGGCGCGGCCACGGCCCCGCTCTCACGGGCGAAGATGCTCTGATAGCGCTCTCGGTCCGTCGGATCCGGCCGGCGCCGGATGTAGGGCGGGAGCGGCACCTCGCCGTGGCGGTCGAAGAACTCGAGCGCAGGCTGCGGCAGCCGCACGACCCAGAGCTCGTCGCGCCGTTCGACGACTTCGACGGTGCCGCCCGCCGTCGCGATCTCGAGGCCCGGACGGATCGGCTTGCTCGCCCGCATGTGCACGAGCGCGAGCGTGCCGTCGAGCGCCCGCTCGAGCAGGATCTCGACGCGGCCGCCGGAGGGCTTGGTGCCCATGAGGCGCGCGGCGACCACGCGCGTGTCGTTGAAGACGAGCAGATCGCCGGGCGCGAGGAGCTGCGGCAGATCGCGCAGCATCCGGTCCTCAAAAGCGCCCGTTGCGCCGTCGAGCACGAGGAGCCGGCTCGCCGAGCGTTCGGCGAGCGGCTCCTGTGCGATCAGCTCCTCGGGAAGATCGAAATGGAAATCGGTGCGTTGCACCCGTGAATGGTAGCGCTCCGCGCGGCGCGAGTGCTCCGGTCAGGCCGAGGCACCGGCGCTGCGCCACGTGATCACGCGGCGCCCTTCCGTGTCCTGCTGCGGCACGGTGACCTCGAGCGTGAGCGGCTTGCGGTCGCGCATCAGCTTGAGCGTCAGTTTCTCGCCCGGCTGATACGAGCGCAGGATGCGGGTCGCGTGCGTGCCGTTCTGCGGCTCGCGGCCGTCGATGGCGAGGATCACGTCGCCGTCCTGGAGCTGGAGCGCGTCGTTCTTCGGCGCCCGGATGACGAGCACGCCCTTCTCCGTGCCGAAGTAGCGTCCGAGCCCCGGCGTGAGCGTCGCGAGCTCCATGCCCGCGAACAGCGTGCCGGCACCGTGGAAGAACTGGAAGCTCTCGAAGGCTTCCGGGTCGAAGCCCGGCATCTTCGGCATGTCGGGTGCGCGAGCGATCACTTCGAACTCGCGCGGCTTGCCGTCACGCAGGACACGGAGCCTCACCTTCGAGTCGGGCTCCACCTCGCGCATGCGCTTCAGCACCTCGCGCGCCGCGGCTTCTCCCGTGATGTCCCGCCCGTCGATCGCAACGATCACGTCGCCGGGGCGGATGCCTGCCTGGGCCGCCGGTCCGCCGGGGCTCACCTCCTTCACGCGCGCCCCTTCCCTGCCGCTCTGCGGATCGAGCTGCACGCCGATGATCGCGCGCCGCGAACCCGGCAGGTACATCCAGAACTGATCCATGAATGGCCGGGTCATCTCGGCGCTGAGCGCAGCGATCTCCCGGGCTGCGTCCTCGAGACGCTTCTGGGCATCCCTGAGGCGCGCCTCGACCTCCTGCTCGCTCGGCCGCTCGTCGGAGCCGTTCTCGGCTCCCACGGCAGTCGCGGCGGCGAGGCTGGCGGACAGGAGTGCCGCTGCCAGTGCCACGGTGGGATTTCTCCTCACTTGCTGCTCCTCGTTCCGAGCTCCTGTCCGAAGAGATGCGCCAGGCCGCGCAAAGGTCACTGCAGCCCCGCGGCGAGCGTCTCGGCGTAGCGCACCTGCACGAGAGACTGGACGAGCCGGGCCCGCTCGCGCTCGAGCGCCTCGAGCCGCTCGGGCGGCGCACCGGCCATGCGCTCGGCGGTGATCCGCTCGTCCATCCACGCGATCCGGTCCTCGAGGCCGGTCACGGCGAGCCGTGTGTCGACGCGCACGACGGCAGGCTCCTGCGGCAGCGACGCGAGCCAGCGCTCCGCCGCAGCCACCAGCGCGGTGAGCTGCTCGTCGTCCTTCGGTGCGAAGTAGCTCGAAGAGGCGGACAGGGTATTGCTTCCGGTGAATCCGTCGGGCGCGACGCTCCTCGACGCCAGCCGGCCCATGAGCGCGGCGCCGATCACGACGGCCACGAATGCCGCGGCGGCCGCCGCATATCCCCGGTGCCGCGCACGGCGTGCGGGTGCCGCCCGCGCCTGAGCACGGCGCAGGAACTCGTTCCAGTCGTAGGGCGGCCGCTCCTCGGCCGGCAGCTCGCGGAGCCTGCGCGCGAGCGCCGACGTGCGCGGCTCGTCCTGGAAGCGATTCGGTTCTAGATCGGTGTGCATGGCTGTCGGGTCGATCCGGGTTCGAACCACTCGCGCAGACGACGATGGGCGCGCGCGAGCTGCGATTTCGAGAAGCTGATCGAGCGGCCGAACGCCCGGGCGATCTCCTCGTGGGTGTACCCCTCGACCTCGTAGAGCCACACCACGGCGCGTGCCGTGGGCGACAGGCTCGCAAGTGCCCGCTCGAGGTCGTAACGCTCGGCCAGCGGGGCGGAAACCGTGTCGGAAAGCTCCGGCAGCCCGGTCTCCTCGTCGGTGTCCGGGGTGAGGCTGAGTCTTGCCCGGTGCCAGGGCGAGCGCAGGTACATGAGGGCCCTGGACACCGCGATCTGGCGCACCCAGGCGCCCAGTGCGTCGCGATTGCGCAGCACGTGGAGGTGTCCGAAGACCGTCATCATCGTGTCCTGGAACAGATCCTCCGCGACGGCACGCGATCCGACGAGCCGGCGGATGAGCCCGAAGACCGCGGGCGAGAGGAGCTCGTAGAGCTGCGCCTGGGCTCGCGAATCGCCGTCGCAGGCGCGACCCACCACGTCGTCGGGTACCGAGATGTCGCAGAGTCTGGTCACTGTGCGCTTTCAGATGCCCCAGGCAGGCAAAGGGTCGCAGCCGTCGCGCTGCAGCGGGAAGCCCCCTGCCGGGGCGCCCGACCTTCCCCGGGGAACTCCGGGGAACCGCAATGGTCGCGCGAACCCGCCGACTCTATACTCGACGGCCCGCGCCGGGATGGCGGAACTGGTAGACGCGCCGGACTCAAAATCCGGTTCTGGCAACAGAGTGTGGGTTCGATTCCCTCTCCCGGCATGCCATTTCCGCAACCGTCGAACACCGAGGCAGCCTCGCGCGAATGAACTTCTGCAGCCATTGCGGTGCCCGGGTCGAGCTTCGCGTCCCTCCTGGTGACCACCTGCCCCGCTACGTGTGCACCGCCTGCGGGACGGTTCACTACCAGAACCCGAAGCTGGTCGTGGGCTGCGTGCCCGAGTACGAAGGCCGGATCCTCATGTGCCGGCGGGCCATCGAGCCGCGCCGCGGCTTCTGGACCATCCCGGCAGGGTTCATGGAGAACGGCGAGACACTGCAGCAGGCGGCCGCGCGCGAGTCTAAGGAGGAGGCTCTGGCGGACGTCGAGATCGGCTCGCTGCTCTCGATCGTGCACGTGCTGCACGCCCACCAGGTCCACGTGTTCTTCCGTGCCCGGCTCCTTTCCCCCGGCTTCGCTCCGGGGCCGGAGAGCCTCGAGGTCGAGCTCGTGGAGCCTTCGGCGATACCGTGGGACGACATCGCGTTCCCGAGCACCGAGTTCGCGCTGAGGCGCTACCTCGAGGACCGCGCGGCCGGACGCGAGCTGCACCATTTCGCGGAGTTCGATCGGCGCCGGCTGGTCTGATTCACCGGCTTCGACGCCGCGTGGCACAATACGTCGCTTCATGTGGCGCGGCATCGCACGGCCGCCCTCTCAAGGAACGGTAATGACCTTCGTCGTCACAGAGAACTGCATCAAGTGCAAGTACACGGACTGCGTGGAGGTGTGTCCGGTCGACTGCTTCCGCGAAGGACCGAACTTCCTCGTCATCGATCCCGACGAGTGCATCGACTGCACGCTGTGTGAGCCGGAGTGCCCGGTGCAGGCGATCTTCTCGGAAGACGAGCTGCCGCCGGGTCAGGAGCACTTCAAGGCGCTCAACGCGGAGCTCTGCAAGATCTGGCCGCCCATCACGGAGAAGAAGGCGCCCCCGCCCGATGCCAAGGAGTGGGAGGGCAAGCCCGACAAGCTGAAGTACCTCGAGCGCTGATCGGCGCTCCGTCGCGCCCGAGGCGGTGCCGCTACGCTTCCCGCGCGTCGAGCGCCGGGAAAGCGGGCAGGCGCATCACTTGCCGTTGAGGTGCTCCGCGAGCAGTGCCGGCGGAACGTAGCCCGGCACCAGCTCCCCGTCGTCGAGGATGATCGCCGGCGTGCCGCGCACGTCGAACTCCTTCCCGAGCTCGTAGTGTCTCGCCACCGGCGTGTCGGCGCACGGCTTCACCTTGAGCGCCTCGCCCCGCTTGGCGCGCGTGAGCGCCTCGTTACGGTTGCTCGAGCACCAGACCTCGACGGCCTTGGTCCACGACTCGGTGTCGGGACCCGAGCGCGGGAAGAAGAGATACCGCACGCGGATCCCGTGCTTGCCGTACTCGGCGATCTGGCTGTGGAGCCTGCGGCAGTAGCTGCAGTCGATGTCGGTGAAGACGGTGATCGTGTGCTTCGCGTCGCGCGGCCCGAAGATGATCATCTGGGACTCGGGCACACGGGAAAGCAGCTTCAGGCGTGCGGCGCGGCGCCGCTCCTCACTGAGGTTGTCGTTCGAGGTGAGGTCGTAGAGATCCCCCGCGATCGCGTATTTGCCGTCGGAGGACACGTACGCGACGTCGGTTCCCCGCATCAGCTCGTAGATGCCCGGGATGGGCGACGGCCGCAGCTCCTCGGGCTTCGTGCCCGGGATCTTCCTGGCGAGCTCGACCCTGGGATCGACCTTGCCGGGCTCGGCAGCCGTGAGCGGAAGCGATGCCATCAGCCCCGCCAGTCCAAGGATGAGTCCGAGCGCGCGACGATGCGTCATGTTCTCTCGCCTGCAGGTCCGTTCGTGCGGGTTTGGACCGGGCCGTCCGGGCAAGGTTCTCCGCCACCGCAAACCGCGGCGAGTCTAGCAGATCGCACCCGGCCGGAGACTTCCGGCGTCACCCGCTCCTTCAGCCGCGCGGGTGGTGCTTCGAGTGCAGCTCCTTCATGCGCTCGCGGGCGACGTGCGTGTAGATCTGCGTGGTCGACAGGTCGCTGTGACCGAGCAGCATCTGCACGACGCGCAGGTCGGCGCCGTGATTGAGGAGATGCGTGGCGAAGGCGTGACGCAGCGTGTGCGGCGACAGCTCCTTCTGCACGCCCGCCTTGCGCGCGTAGCGCTTGATGATGTGCCAGAACGCCTGGCGGGTCATGCGGTCGCCGCGGCGCGTCGGGAAGAGGTAGTCCGTCTGGCGCTCGAGGAGGATCTCGTTGCGCGGACCGCGGAAGAACTCCGTCAGCCAGCGCACGGCCTCCTCGCCGAGCGGGATCAGGCGCTCGCGATTGCCCTTGCCGACGATGCGGATGACGCCCTGGTTGAGGTTGACCTGGCTCGAGCGGAGGTTCACCAGCTCGGACACGCGCAGGCCCGTCGCGTACAGCACCTCGAGCATGGTGCGGTCGCGGTTGCCGAGCGGATCGTCCACTTCGGGCGCCGCGAGCAGCGCCTCCACCTCTTCCTCGGTGAGCGACTTGGGCAGGGAGCGGCCGATCTTCGGCATCGCGATCTGCGCGGTGGGGTCCTCCCGGATCAGCCCCTCGCGCGCGAGATAGCGGAAGAAACGGCGGAAACTCGAGAGCTGACGCGCGGTCGAACGCGGCCTTGCGCCCGCCTGCACGCGCCATGCGATGAAGTCCTGAAGGTGCGCGCGCGTCGTCTCCAGGATGGGCACGCCGCGCTCGGCGAGCCAGCGGTTGAGCGCCGTGAGATCGGCCCGATAGGCCGCAAGCGTGTTCGCCGACAGGCCGCGCTCCATCCACACGGCGTCGAGGAAACGCGTAACCACCGGATCGGTTCCGTCGGTGGTACCGACCGGCGCTGTAGCGGTGGCTTGCTTGGGCAAGTGTCTGTCTCGCTGCTTGAAGTCCGCAGCGCGCCCCCACGGCGCGGCTGGACAGTCGGACTCCGATCTCCACTATGCTGCGCGCAGTATGGTGACTGCATCCCGAGGGGGGACGTGATCACCTTCACAACGGCAGCCAGGCATTAACATAAAAGAGAACCAGTTCACATACTGACTCGCACGTCGAGGAGCGACGGACACCGCATGACATCCGGCTCACAGGGAACGACATCCACGCGCGCCCCCTCTCCCGCGCTCGCGCCGCTGCGGATTCTCTACGCGGCGTACGCGTGCCTGCTCTTCCTCGTGCTCTCTCTCGGCGTGCTGGTCGCCCTCGTGGTCACTCCCGGGCTCGAGCGCCGCCGCCGCACGGCGCGAATCGGCGCGCGGTGCTTCCTGCGGCTCGCGGGTATGCCGCTCGTCGTCATCGCACCGGAGCGCATTCCGCAGGGCCAGTGCGTGATCGTGGCGAACCACGCGAGCTACCTCGACGGAGTCGTGCTGACGGCCGCCCTGCCGCCGCGTTTCGGTTTCGTGATCAAGCGCGAGATGTCGGACGTGCCGCTCGGCGGCCTGCTGCTGCGCCGGCTGGGCTCGGAGTTCGTCGAGCGCTTCGATCGGCACAGGGGCGCGGTCGACGCGCGCCGCGTGCTGCGCAACGCCGTCGGTGGGCATTCGATCGTGTTCTTTCCCGAGGGGACGTTCAAACCGCAGCCGGGTCTGCTGCGCTTTCACACGGGCGCTTTCGCGACGGCAGCGCGCGCCGGATGCCCGGTGGTGCCGGTCGTCCTGCGCGGCACGCGCGTCGCCCTGACGCCGGGCGGATTCCTTCCGCGGCCCACCCGCATCGAAGTGGAAGTCCTGCCGCCGATCACGTCCACGGCAACGTCGGCCGACGCCGCAACCGTCGAACTGCGCGACCTCGCGCGCGCCGCCATCCTGGAGCGGCTCGGCGAGCCCGATCTGTACGCGTCGAGCGCGGACGCCGACTCGAACGCTTCGGCCTCATCGGCACGTCCTTCCCGTGACGTCGAGAGACGCACCGGGCCGGGCGGCGGCGTGCTGCCCGCGCAGGAAGGCGAGCCACAGGGTTAGAGCGCGATCACATGTTGCGCCGGTAACGCCCGCCGACCTCGTACAGGGCGTGCGTGATCTGCCCCAGCGAGCAGCACTTCACCGTCTCCATGAGCTCTGCGAACACGTTGCCGCCGCCCGAGGCGACCGACTGCAGCCGGGCGAGCGCCGCCGGCGCACGCTCGGCATTGCGCGCCTGGAACGCGCGCACTGCCGCGACCTGATCGCGCTTCTCTTCCTCCGTCGAGCGGAAGAGACGCGCGCTCCTGTGCTCCTCGAGCGCGTCGGTGTCGGAAAGGAAAGTGTTCACGCCGATGATCGGCAGGCTCCCGTCGTGCTTCCTGCGCTCGTAGTAGAGCGACTCCTCCTGGATCCGGCTGCGCTGGTACATGGTCTCCATCGCGCCGAGCACGCCGCCGCGCTCCGAGAGCCGCTCGAACTCGCGGTACACGGCCTCTTCCACGAGATCGGTCAGGTACTCGATCACGAACGAGCCCGACCAGGGGTTCTGATTGCGATTGAGTCCCAGCTCCCGGTTGATGATGAGCTGGATCGCCACGGCGCGCCGCACGCTCTCCTCCGTCGGCGTCGTGAGCGCCTCGTCATAGGCGTTCGTGTGCAGCGAGTTGCAGTTGTCGAAGAGCGCGTAGAGCGCCTGGAGCGTCGTGCGGATGTCGTTGAAGGCGATCTCGCGCGCGTGGAGGCTCCGTCCCGACGTCTGGATGTGGTACTTCAGCATCTGGCTCCGCGCGCTCGCGCCATAGCGCTCGCGCATGGCGCGCGCCCAGATGCGCCGCGCCACGCGACCGATGACCGCGTACTCGGCGTCCATGCCGTTCGAGAAGAAGAACGACAGGTTCGGCGCGAACTCGTCGATCTTCATGCCGCGCGCGAGGTAGTACTCCACGATCGTGAAGCCGTTGGCGAGCGTGAAGGCGAGCTGGGTGATCGGATTCGCGCCGGCTTCGGCGATGTGGTAGCCCGAGATCGACACCGAGTAGAAGTTCCTCACCCGGTTGTCGATGAAGTACTGCTGAACGTCGCCCATCATCCGCAGCGCGAACTCGGTGGAGAAGATGCAGGTGTTCTGCGCCTGATCCTCCTTGAGGATGTCCGCCTGCACCGTGCCGCGCACCTGCGAGAGCGTGTCGCTCTTGATCCGCTCGTAGACCTCGCGCTCGACGAGCTGATCGCCCGTGACGCCGAGGAGCGCGAGGCCCGAGCCGTCGTGACCCGCGGGCAGCTCGCCCTTGTACACCGGGATGGGGATGCCGCGCTCCTGAGACTTGCGGTGCAGCTCCGCGATCTGCGCCTTCGCCTGCTCCCACCGGCCCTGCTCTCTGAGCCAGCGCTCGACGCGCTGATCGATCGCGGTGTTCATGAACATCGCGAGGATCATCGGCGCCGGGCCGTTGATGGTCATCGACACCGATGTCGTCGGTGCGGCGAGGTCGAAGCCCGAATAGAGCTTCTTCATGTCGTCGAGCGTCGCGATGGACACGCCGGAGTTGCCCGTGCGGCCGTACACGTCGGGGCGCGTGTCGGGATCCTCGCCGTAGAGCGTCGTGGAATCGAAGGCCGTCGAGAGGCGCGCCGCCTTGTGGCCGCTCGCGAGGTAATGGAAGCGGCGGTTCGTGCGCTCCGGCGCGCCTTCCCCCGCGAACATGCGCGTGGGGTCCTCTTCCTCGCGCCGGTAAGGATAGACACCGGCCGTGTAGGGATAGGCGCCCGGCAGGTTCTCGTTGCCGATGAAGCGCACGATCTCGCCCCAGCCGGCGAAGCGCGGTGCGGCGACCTTCGGAACCTTCAGCTGACTCAGCGTCTCGGTGTAGTTCTCACCGGTCACCACGCGGTCGCGCACGGTGTAGGAGTACGTGGCGTCGGTCACCGCCTGCACGCGCTGCGGCCAGCGCCTGAGCTCCTCGCGCCACTCGGCGCCGATCTCATCGAGCGCGCGGTTGTACGCCGCGCGCATCGCGCGCCTCGTCTCGTCGACCGTGTCATCCGAGAGCGCGTCCTGCGGATACGGCTCGAGCGGCGGTGGAAGCGCCGCATCGGAGAGCGCGCGCAGCGATTCATAAAGGCCCTGCGCCCTGCGCGCGGCCTCGGCGGCGCGCTCGACGGCCGCACGCGCATCGCGTCCGGTCTGCGCGATCTCGGCGAGATAGCGCTCGCGTGACGGAGGGATGAGCGCTCCCTGCGTGACGGGAGCGCGAAGCTCGATGTCGGTCTTCCAGGAGAGATCCCCGATGCGCTTCGCATCGAGCAGCGAGCACAGGTGCCTGAACAGCCGGTTCACGCCCGCGTCGTTGAAGCGCGAGGCGATGGTCGCGAACACGGGCACCTCGTCATCCGGCAGCTGCGCCCGATCGGGGTGATTGCGCCGCCACTGCCTGCGGATGTCGCGCAGCGCATCCTCGGAGCCGCGCTTCTCGGCCTTGTTGAGGACGATGCTGTCGGCGAAGTCGAGCATGTCGATCTTCTCGAGCTGACTCGGCGCGCCGTACTCGCTCGTCATGACGTAGAGCGAAACGTCGGCGAGATCGACGATCTCGGTGTCGGACTGACCCACGCCGGCCGTCTCGATGATGACGAGATCGAAGCCTGCGGCCTGATACAGCGCGACGACGTCCTTGAGCACGGCCGAAGTCGCGAGATGCGCGCGGCGCGTCGCGAGTGAACGCATGAATACGCGCTCGTTCGAGAGCGAGTTCATGCGGATGCGGTCGCCGAGCAGTGCGCCGCCCGAGCGGCGGCGGGTCGGGTCCATGGCGACCACGGCGATCTGCCGGTCCGGGAAGGCGCGCAGCAGCCGCGCGAGCAGCTCGTCGGTGAGCGAGCTCTTGCCCGCGCCGCCGGTGCCAGTGATGCCGATCACCGGCGCGCGCCGCTCGGCACCGGCTACGAGGCGACGCATCTCTTCGAGTGCCTGTTCGCCCGCCTGCCCTTCGAGCACCGAGATGCTGCGCGCGAGCTGCAGCGGATCGTCCCGCGTGACGGGACGCACCTCGAACGGCGGCTTCGCGTAGGAGCGCACGCGGCGCACGACGTCGTCGATCATGCCCGTGAGGCCGAGACGACGTCCGTCCTCGGGCGTGTAGACCTTCTCGACGCCGTGACGCTCGAGCGCCTCGATCTCGTGCGGCGCGATCGTGCCGCCGCCGCCCACCACGACGCGGATGTGCTCGCAGTCGAGGCGGCGCAGCTCGTCGATCATGTACGTGAAGTACTCGTTGTGTCCCCCCTGGTAGGAGGACACCGCGATCGCGTCCGCGTCTTCCTGAATCGCCGCGCGCACGATCTCGGCGACGCTGCGGTTGTGCCCCAGGTGGACGACTTCGCAGCCGGCCGCCTGCAGCAGCCGGCGGATCATGTTGATGGCTGCGTCGTGCCCGTCGAAGAGCGATGCCGCGCTGATGAAGCGCAGCGGCATGCTCCTGCGCGGCTCGGATTCTGCGGTGCCCGAGAGCGGCACCGGTCGGGGATTCGCCATGGCCTCGTTCCTTCGCGCGCGGCCGCTTCCGGCCGCGACGTATACTGCCCGGTACGATATTTACCCGTGAGTAAACATAGGGTACGCTCTGCGCCGTGACGCAGGCAAGACGAGCGAGCCTCGGTGATACTGCACCGCGCAGCAGAAAGACGGCTGCGCGCACGCGGCAGTCGCCGTGGGAACCTTCTCAGGAGCGCGCGAGGCGGCGCGAGCTCAAGCGCGACGCATTGATACGCGCTGCCGCCCGCGCGTTCCGCGAGCGCGGCTATCACAACACGTCGCTCGACGATGTCGCGGCGGACCTCGGTGTCACCAAGCCGATCGTGTACCACTACGTCGGCAACAAGCAGCAGCTCCTCTTCGAGTGCTTCCGCACCGGTGTCGATCAGATCCGCAGTGCCTTCGCCGAGCTCGAAGGCTCGCGCGCCGACGGCCGCACGCGGCTCCTCGCCGTGATGCGCCGCTACGCCGAAGCCATCTGCTCGGACTTCGGCTGGTGCATGGTGCGCGCCGAGGATCAGGATCTCGATCCCGAGCTGAGCGGCCGGATCAAGGCGCTCAAGTCGGAGATCGACCAGGGCCTGCGGAGGCTGATCCGGGAAGGCATCGAGGACGGCTCGATCCGCGAGTGCGATCCGAAGATGACTTCGTTCGCGATCGCGGGCGCGCTCAACTGGATCGCTCACTGGCATCGCGGCCGCGATGCGCTCAGCCCGTCGGAAATCGCCGCACGCTTCATCGACGTCTTCGAGAACGGCCTGCGGCCACGGAACGAGAGGTAGTCAGATGGAAAACGGTGTCGTCATCGTCGCCGCGCGGCGCACGCCGATCGGCGCATTCCAGGGACAGCTCGCGCCGGTCACGGCGCCGCAGCTCGGTACCGTCGCGATCCGGGCCGCCATCGAGTCGGCCGGCGTGAAGGCCAGCGAGATCCAGGAAGTCGTCATGGGCTGCGTGCTGTCCGCGGGTCTCGGGCAGGCGCCCGCGCGCCAGGCGGCACTTGCCGCCGGCGTGCCCGCATCGGTGCCTGCCACCACGGTCAACAAGATGTGCGGCTCGGGGCTCAAGGCCATCATGCTCGCCGCGGATCAGATCCGCACCGGAGACATCGACATCGCGGTCGCGGGCGGCCTGGAGTCGATGAGCAACGCGCCCTATCTGCTGCCCAAGGCGCGCGCCGGCTACCGCATGGGCCATGGGGAAGTGCTCGATCACATGTTCTACGACGGCCTGCAGAGCCCGTTCGACGGTCAGCTCATGGGGCACTTCGCCGAGAACACGGCGAAGAAGTACGGCTTCACGCGCGCGGAGCAGGATGCTTTCGCCGAGCAGTCCGTGCGGCGTGCGCTGCGCGCCCTCGAGGCCGGCGACTTCGTCGACGAGACGGCGCCGGTGACCGTGAAGGGCCGCAAGGGTGAGACCGTCGTGGAGAAGGACGAGACGCCCTTCAACTGCGACATCTCGAAGATCCCGACGCTGAAGCCCGCCTTCGCGAAGGACGGCACCGTGACGGCAGCGAGCTCCTCGTCCATCTCCGACGGCGCGGCCGCAGTGGTGCTCATGAGCGAGGCGGCCGCGCGCGCGCGAGGCGTGAAGTCTCTCGCGCGGGTGGTCGGCTACACCAGCCATGCGCAGGAGCCCGAGTGGTTCACGACCGCGCCGGGCGGCGCGATCCGCAGGCTCCTCGACAGGCTCGGGTGGAAGCCTCACGACGTCGATCTCTACGAGATCAACGAGGCGTTCGCGGTCGTCACGATGGCCGCGCAGCGCGACATCGACCTCGATCCCGAGCGCGTCAACGTGAACGGCGGTGCGTGCGCGCTCGGTCATCCGATCGGCGCGACGGGCGCACGCATCGTCACGACACTCGTGCATGCGCTGCGCCGGCGGGGGCTGCGCCGCGGTATCGCTTCTCTCTGCATCGGCGGCGGCGAAGCGGTGGCGATTGCCGTGGAGCGAATCGACTGAACGGCAGCTCCGGATGGCCCGCATCGAAACGCAGATCGATCCGTCGAGCGAGCGCTTCAGGGCCAATCGGGCCCGCATGCAGGCGCTCGTGGAGGACCTGCGCGCGCAGCTCGAGCGCGCGAGCCTCGGCGGCGGCGACGAAGCACGGCGCCGGCACACGGCGCGCGGAAAGCTCCTGCCGCGCGATCGCGTGCGGCTGCTCCTCGATCCGGGCAGCCCCTTTCTCGAGCTCTCGCCGCTCGCCGCGCACGGACTCTATGGCGGCGAGGCGCCCGCGGCCGGACTGATCACGGGCATAGGCCGCGTCCACGGCCGCGAGGTGATGATCGTCGCGAACGATGCGACCGTGAAGGGCGGCACGTACTTCCCCCTCACGGTGAAGAAGCACCTGCGCGCGCAGGAGATCGCGCTCGAGCACGCCCTGCCCTGCATCTACCTCGTCGATTCCGGCGGCGCGTTCCTGCCGCTGCAGGACGAGGTGTTTCCGGACCGCGACCACTTCGGGCGCATCTTCTACAACCAGGCGCAGATGTCCGCGCGCGGCATCGCGCAGATCGCGGTCGTCATGGGCAGCTGCACCGCCGGCGGCGCGTACGTTCCGGCGATGTCGGACGAGACGATCATCGTGCGCAATCAGGGCACGATCTTCCTCGGCGGACCGCCTCTCGTGAAGGCGGCAACCGGCGAGGAAGTCGACGCGGAGTCGCTCGGCGGCGGCGACGTCCACACGCGCATCTCGGGCGTCGCCGATCACCTCGCCGAGAACGACGCGCACGCGCTCGCGATCGCGCGCTCCATCGTCGCGAATCTGGGCAATCGTCCGCCCGCGTGGCTCACGCTCGACAGTGCGAGCGAGCCGAAGCTCGATCCCGAGGAGCTCTACGGAATCATCCCCGAGGACACGCGCCAGCCCTACGACGTGCACGAGGTGATCGGCCGCATCGTCGACGGCTCGGAGTTCCACGAGTTCAAGGCGAACTACGGCACGACGCTCGTGTGCGGCTTCGCCCGCATCTGGGGCTGCCCGGTCGCGATCGTCGCGAACAACGGCATCCTCTTCTCCGAGTCGGCCCTGAAGGGCGCGCACTTCGTGCAGCTCGCGAACCGCCGCCGCGTGCCGCTCCTCTTCCTGCAGAACATCACGGGCTTCATGGTGGGCCGCAAGTACGAGAACGCAGGGATAGCGAAGGACGGCGCGAAGATGGTCACGGCCGTGGCCTGCGCCAGCGTGCCGAAGCTCACGGTCATCATCGGCGGCTCCTTCGGCGCGGGGAACTACGCCATGTGCGGCAGAGCGTACGGCGCGCGGTTCCTGTGGATGTGGCCGAACGCGCGCATCTCGGTGATGGGCGGCGAGCAGGCCGCACAGGTGCTCGCGACGGTACGCCGCGACGGCATGCAGGCGCGCGGCGAGACCTGGCCCGAGAGCGAGCAGCAGCGCTTCATGGACGAGATCCGGCAGCGGTACGAGACGCAGGGGCACCCCTACTACGCGACCGCCCGGCTGTGGGACGACGGCATCATCGATCCTCTCGACACGCGGCGCGTCGTCGGGCTCGCCCTTCACCTCGCGGCTCACGGCCCGGCACCGGATACCGAGCGCTACGGCATCTTCCGGATGTGAGCGGCGGGCGCGTGCGGGCTCGACCGCACGAAGCTCCGCGCCCGGGTACACTGTGAGGCAGAAAGCGAGGACAGGAACAGCGAGGTCTGCGCATGAGAATCCAGGATGCGCGCGCCGTCGTGACGGGCGGCGCCTCGGGTCTCGGTAATGCGGTCGCCCGTCACATCGTGAGCTGCGGCGGCAGGGTGACGCTCCTCGACGTGCAGGAGGGCCCCGGCCTCGAAGCCGCACGCGAGCTCGGCGCGAACGCGGGATTCGTCCGGTGCGACGTCTCGTCCGAGAACGAGGTGAACGCCGCGATGCAGGCCGCCGCCGAGCGCATGGGCGGCCTCAACCTGCTCGTCAACTGCGCGGGCGTGATCGGCGCAGGTCGCATGCTCGGCCGCAGCGGGCCGATGGCGGGCGACTTCTTCGCGAAGGTCGTGCAGATCAACCTCATCGGTACCTTCCTGTGCGACAAGGCGGCCGCGGCGATCATGCAGCAGAACACGCCGACCGCCGACGGCGAGCGGGGCGTGCTGATCCACACCGCCTCGATCGCCGCCTTCGAGGGCCAGATCGGCCAGGCGGCCTACTCGGCGACCAAGGCAGGCCTCGTCGGCATGACACTGCCCATCGCGCGCGAGCTGGCGCAGTTCGGCATCCGCTGCGTCTCCATCGCGCCGGGCATCTTCCGTACGCCGATGGTCGCGTCCATGCCGCCCGAGGTGCAGGAGTCTCTCGCGCGGCAGATTCCCTTCCCGGCGCGTCTCGGCGAGCCGGAGGAATTCGCGCGGCTCGTGGCGGCAGTGTTCGAGATTCCGATGATCAACGGCACGACGATCCGCCTCGACGGCGCCATCCGCATGCAACCCAGGTGAGAGTCGCGAACCGTGAGCACTGTCGAGGGCATCGAACGGGACGTAATGGAGTATGACGTCGTGATCGTGGGCGCGGGTCCCGCGGGGCTCGCGTGCGCGATCCGCCTGAAGCAGCTCGACGCCGCGGTGAACGTCTGCGTGCTCGAGAAAGGCTCCACCATCGGCGCACATTCGCTCTCCGGCGCGGTGGTCGAACCCGGACCGCTCGATGCGCTGATGCCCGAGTGGCGGCAGACGCCGCCCGCGGTGTGCGTGCCGGTGAAGCGCGACGAGTTCCGTCTGCTCACGCGCCACGCCTCCATCCCGCTGCCGCTGCCGCCGCACATGCACAACCGCGGCAACTTCATTCTGTCGCTGGGGCTCCTCAACCAGCTCCTCGCGCAGAAGGCGGAAGCGCTCGGTGTCGACGTGTTCGCGGGCTTCTCCGCGGCGGAACCGCTCTTTACGCCGGAAGGCGCAGTCGCGGGCGTGCGCATCGGCGACGTCGGTCTCGAAAGGAACGGTGAGCCGGGACCGAACTTCACGCCGGGCCCCGAGATCCGCGCGAAGACGACCGTGATCGCCGAAGGCGCGCGTGGCAGCCTCGCCAAGGTGCTCATCAACCGCTACCGGCTGGACGCAGGTGTGTGCCCGCAGACCTACGGGCTCGGCTTCAAGGAGCTGTGGCAGCTTCCGCCCGGACGCGTCGAGCCGGGTCTCGTGCAGCACACTCTGGGCTGGCCGCTCGACTCGCGCACCTACGGCGGGAGCTTCGTATATCACCTCGACCAGGACCGCGTGTACGTGGGATTCGTCGTCGGCCTGGACTACGAGGACCCGCGCTTCGCGCCGTTCGAGGCGTTCCAGCAGTTCAAGCATCACCCGTCCATCGCGCCGCTCCTCGAGGGGGGACAGATCGTCGCGGCGGGCGCGCGTACGATTGCGGCCGGCGGCTGGCAGTCGATTCCGCGGCTCGAGATGCCCGGCGCGATGCTCGTCGGCGATGCAGCCGGCGGCGTGAACGTGCCGAAGATCAAGGGCGTGCACCAGGCCATCCGCTCGGGGATGCTCGCGGCGGAGCACCTCGTAGAGAAAGGCTCACCGGAAGGTTTCGACGCGCGCTGGCGTGCCTCGCCCGGCGGTCAGGAGCTCAAGGCAGTGCGCAACTTCAAGCCCGGCTTCAAGCGCGGACTGTGGTTCGGCATGGCGAACGCGGCGCTCGAAGTCGTCACGGGCGGACGCACGCCGTGGACGCTCAGGACGGAGCAGCCGGACTACGCGCGCCTGCGCAAGCTCGACGACTACGTCTCCCCCGACCGCGGGTGGACGGAGCGCACGCTGCCGCCGCGGGACCGCCTCGCCTCGGTGTTCTTCGCCGCGACGACGCACGACGAGAATCAGCCGCCGCACCTCAAGGTGCGCGATACGAGCATCTGCATCGATCGCTGCACGCGGGAGTTCGGCAACCCCTGCGAGCGCTTCTGCCCCGCGCACGTGTACGAGATCATCGAGGACGAACAGGGCGGCCGCAGGCTGCAGATCAACGCCGCCAACTGCGTGCACTGCAAGGCCTGCGACATCAAGGACCCCTACGCCATCATCGACTGGACGACACCCGAAGGCGGTTCCGGCCCGAATTACCAGACACTGTAGAAGACGGCGGTTCGACGCTCGATGGGTATCCGGCAGCAGAATCCTTCCGCAGCGAGTCGCACATGAATCCGATCTGGCGTCCTTCCGCAGAAAGAATCGCGAACGCGAACCTCACGCGCTTCATCCAGTGCGTCAACGCGCGGCGTGAGCTCGCGCTTCGAGACTACGAATCGCTCTACGAATGGTCGCTGCGCGCGCCGGACCAGTTCTGGACGGAAGTCGCGCACTTCGCCGACGTGCGCGCCGAATGGGGTGACGGCCCCGTCCTGCAGAACCCCGAGGCAATGCCCGGCGCGAAGTGGTTCTCGGGCACGCGCCTCAGCTTTGCGGAGAACCTCCTGCGCTATCGCGACGATCAGGAAGCCCTGATCTTCGTGAACGAGCGGGGAGCGCGGCGCGCGCTCACCTACCGGCAGCTCCATGCCGAGGTTGCGCGCGTTGCGGCAGGCCTGCGCGCAGCAGGTGTCGTTGCGGGTGACCGCGTGGCGGGCTTTCTTCCGAACCTGCCCGAGACGATCGTCGCCATGCTCGCGGCGACCAGCCTCGGGGCCATCTGGTCCTCCTGCTCGCCGGACTTCGGCGTGCAGGGCGTGCTCGACCGCTTCGGTCAGATCCAGCCGAAGGTTCTGTTCTGCGCCGACGGCTATTTCTACGCCGGCAAGACGCTCGACTCGCTCGAGCGCATCGCGACGTTCCTCGAGAAGCTCCCTTCGGTCGAGCGCGTGGTCGTCGTGCCCTATGTGAACGCAGAGCCGGCGATCGGCGCACTGCGCAACGCCGTCCTCTGGAGCCGCTTCGGAACGCCCGGCGCCGCGCTCGATTTCGTGCGCACCGACTTCGACCATCCGCTCTTCATCATGTACTCCTCCGGCACGACCGGTGCGCCGAAGTGCATCGTGCACGGCGTCGGAGGAACGCTGCTGCAGCACCTCAAGGAGCACCAGCTCCACACGGACGTGCGCCGCGCGGACCGCTTCTTCTACTTCACGACGTGCGGCTGGATGATGTGGAACTGGCTCGCGAGCGGCCTCGCCTCGGGAGCCACGCTCGTGCTCTACGACGGCTCGCCGTTCCATCCGGACCCCGGCGTGCTGTGGCGGATGGCGCAGCAGGAGCGCATCACCATCTTCGGCACGTCCGCCAAGTATCTGCAGGCGCTCGAGAAGAGCGGCTTCCGCCCGGCACAGGAGGTGAACGTCGGCGCGTTGCGGACGATCCTGTCCACCGGCTCACCTCTGCTGCCCGAGAGCTTCGATTTCGTCTACCGCGACATCAAGCAGGACGTGCTGCTCTCGTCCATCTCCGGCGGCACCGACATCATCTCGTGCTTCGCGCTCGGCAATCCGCTGCTGCCCGTCTACCGCGGTGAGCTGCAGTGCCGCGGTCTCGGCATGGCCGTCGACGTGTTCGACGAGAACGGTAACAGCGTGCGGGGTCAGAAGGGCGAGCTCGTCTGCAAGGCGCCCTTCCCCTCGATGCCCGTCGGGTTCTGGAACGATCCGGAAGGCGAGAAGTATCGCGCGACGTATTTCTCGCGCTTCCCCGGCGTGTGGCACCACGGCGATTACGCGGAGCTCACGGAGCGCGGCGGGCTCGTGATCTACGGCCGCTCCGATGCCGTGCTCAATCCGGGCGGCGTGCGCATCGGAACCGCCGAGATCTATTCCGCAGTGGAGAAGCTCGACGAAGTCCTGGAGTCGATCGCGGTCGGCCAGGACTGGCAGGGCGACGTGCGAGTCATCCTGTTCGTGCGCCTCAAGCCCGGCGTGACGCTCGACGAGGCGCTGAAGGAGAAGATCCGGCACCAGATCCGCACGAACACCACGCCGCGCCACGTGCCCGCGAAGATCATCGCGGTGCCCGACATCCCGCGGACGATCTCGGGCAAGCTCGTGGAGCTCGCCGTGAGGGCGGTGATCCACGGTCAGCCGGTCAAGAACACGGATGCGCTCGCCAATCCAGGCGCGCTCGAGTACTTCCGCAACCTGCCGGAGCTTTCGAGCTGAAGGCGCGCGCCTGATGGACGGTCGATCGACGGACGCGGCGGGCGTCTCGCTGCGCGAACTCTACGCGCGCGAGATCCGCGAGCGCGGCTTCAGGGAAGATCCCGCGCAGCTCGAAGTCGTCGCGCGGCTCGACGAGCTGCGCTCACGGCTCATCGCCGCGCATGAGACGGATGCCTCGCTCGCGGGGCGTTTCCTGCGCCGCCTCGGGCGGCGGCGTCGCGAGGCGCCGCGCGGCGTGTATCTGTGGGGCAGCGTCGGCCGCGGCAAGACCTGGCTCATGGATCTCTTTCACCGGAGCCTCCCGTTCGAGGCGCGCCGCCGGCACTTCCACCGCTTCATGCACGACGTGCACGCGGAGCTCCGCACGCTCCGCGATCAGGAGTCGCCGCTCGAGATCGTGGCGGAGCGCATCGCGCGGCAGACCCGCGTGCTGTGCTTCGACGAGCTCTTCGTGACCGACATCGCCGATGCGATGCTGCTCGGCGGGCTCTTCGACGGACTGTTCCGCAGAGGCGTCACGCTGGTGGCCACGTCGAACGTACCGCCGCGCGACCTCTACAAGGACGGCCTGCAGCGCCAGCGCTTCATGCCGGCCATCGAGCTGCTCGAGCGGCATACCGACGTGCTGAGGCTCGCGGGCGCGACGGACTATCGCCTCCGGCAGCTCACCCAGGCGGGCACCTATCTGCCTTCGAATGCACCCGATACGCCTCGGCGACTCGCGTCGCTCTTCACGGAGTTGTCCGACGGCGGCGGCCGGACCGGCGGGCACATCGAGATCGAGGGCCGAAAGATCCCGGTGGTGCGTGAAAGCGATACGGCGGTGTGGTTCGAGTTCGCCGCGCTGTGCGAAGGCCCGCGCAGCCAGAACGACTACATCGAGATCGCGCGCGAGTATCAGTCGGTGCTGGTGTCCGACGTGCCGGTGCTCGACTCCGCTTCCGAGAACGCGGCGCGGCGCTTCATCGCGCTCGTCGACGAGCTGTACGACCGCAACGTCAATCTCGTCGTCTCCGCAGCGGCGCCGCCGCAGGAACTCTACCGCGGCGAGCGGCTGCGCTTCGAGTTCGAGCGCACGGTGAGCCGGCTCATCGAGATGCAGAGCGAGGAATACCTGGCGCGCGAGCACAGGCCCTGAGCCTCCCGCCCCGTCCCGGAGCGAGAGGCTCACACGGGCAGAGGCGTCAGATCACTCCGCGGCGCATCTGATCGAGCTCGATCGACTCGAACAGCGCGCGGAAGTTGCCCTCGCCGAAGCCTTCGTTGCCCTTGCGCTGGATGATCTCGAAGAAGATCGGGCCGATGACGTTCTTGGTGAAGATCTGCAGGAGCACGCCCTCGCCCGCCTTCGGATTCCCGTCGATGAGGATCCGCCTGCGGCGCAGCTCCTCGACGCTCTCCTGATGGCCGGGCACGCGCTCGTCGATCGCCTCGTAGTACGTATCCGGCGTGTCCTGGAACGTGACGCCGTGGCGGCGCAGGACGTCCACCGTACGGTAGATGTCGTCCGTCGCGAGCGCGATGTGCTGGATGCCCTCGCCGCGGTACTCGCGCAGGTACTCCTCGATCTGGCTCTTGTCGTCCTGTGACTCGTTGATGGGAATGCGGATCTTGCCGCACGGCGAGGTCATCGCACGCGAGAACAGCCCCGTCTTGCGCCCCTCGATGTCGAAGTAGCGGATCTCCCTGAAGTTGAAGACCCGCTCGTAGAAGCCCGCCCAGCGGTCCATGTTGCCGCGCATGACGTTGTGCGTGAGGTGGTCGATGCGCAGGAGCCCGGCCGACTCCACGGGAGGCGGCGTCACGGGATGGAAGTCGACGTCGTAGATCGTTCCCCGTTCACCGTAGCGGTCCACCAGATAGATCAGAGAGCCTCCGATGCCCTCGATCGACGGAATGTTGAGCTCCATGGGTCCGGCGGTCTGCGGTCCCGGCTTCGCCCCGAGCTCAAGCGCCCGGCGGTACGCATAGGCCGCGTCCCGCACGCGGAACGCCATCGCGCATGCGGAAGGTCCGTGCTGCCGCGCGAAGGCCTGTGCGTAGCTGTCGGGCTCGGCGTTGATGATGAAGTTGATGTCGCCCTGCCGGTGCAGCGTGACGTTCTTGCTGCGGTGGCGCGCGACGACGGGAAAGCCGAGCCGCTCGAACAGCGTACGCAGGAGCTGGGGATCCGGTGCGGTGTATTCGACGAACTCGAATCCGTCCGTGCCCATGGGGTTGTCGTGAATCTCGCCCATGATCGCCCTCCACACCGAGAGGCGGAATTAGTTACACTTGTAACCATTATACTCCTCGAGGACCGGTCGTGAGCACCCGCGGAATGAGCCGGACGCAGCGACTCCAGCTCGATCGCTTCCTGCCCTATCGGCTGTCGGTGCTCGCGAACGTCGTGAGCACGGCCATCGCGGGTGCCTATCAGCAGCGTTTCGGGCTCACGATTCCGGAGTGGCGCGTGCTCGCCGTGCTCGCATCCACACCCGATCTCTCCGCCGCGGAAGTCGCGCAGCGCACCGCCATGGACAAGGTCGCGGTGAGCCGCGCGGTGAGCTCGCTGCTGCGCGCGGGCCGTCTCGAGCGGCGTGTCGCGGCGAACGACAGGCGCCGTTCGCTGCTGCGGCTCTCGCCCGCGGGTCATCGCGTGTATTCGCAGGTCGTGCCGTTCGCGCTGCGCTACGAATGCGAGCTCATCCGGCCGCTCAGCGAGCGCGAACGCGCGGTGCTCGATCGTGTGCTGCGCGTGCTGCTCGGCCGCGCCGCGGAGATCGGTCCGGTGCACGCGGAAGGCGCGTCGCCCGCGAACCGCGGACGGGGGCAGGGTCTATAATCCTTTGCGCATCCGCGCGCCGGCGGATGCGACTCGGAGTGCGTCAATGACCTTGAAGACCGTAGCCGAGTTCGAGATCCAGTATCACCAGCTGCTCGATCCTTCCGGCAAACCGACCGGACCGCTGCCGCCGTTCGCGGAGGACGCGCAGGAGATGCTGAAGATGTACCGCCTGATGACGCTCGTGCGCGTCTTCGACACCAAGGCGGTGAATCTGCAGCGCACCGGCAAGCTCGGAACGTACGCTTCGTGTCTCGGTCACGAGGCGACCCACGTCGGCGTCGGCGCGGCGATGCGCCCCGACGACGTGCTCGTTCCCGTCTATCGCGAGTACGGTGCGCAGTTCTGGCGCGGCGTGAAGATGACGAACGTGCTGCTCTACTGGGGCGGCGACGAGCGCGGCAACGACTTCACAGCGTCGCGCCACGATTTCGCATGGGCGGTGCCCATCGGCTCGCAGACGCTGCACGCGGCCGGAGTCGCCATGGCGATGAAGATCCGCGGCGAGAAGCGCTGCGCGCTCACGTTCATCGGCGACGGCGGCACCTCGCAGGGCGCGTTCTACGAAGCGCTCAATCTCGCGGGCGCGCGCTCGCTGCCCGTCGTCTTCGTGATCGTGAACAACAGGTGGGCGATCTCCGTCCCCATCGAGGCCCAGACGGCGACGCGCACGCTCGCGCAGAAGGCGATCGCCGCGGGAATTCCCGGCGTGCAGGTCGACGGCAACGACGTGATCGCGGTGCGCCACGTCACGGCCGAAGCGCTCGCGAGAGCGCGCGACGGCGGCGGACCCACGGTGATCGAGGCGGTCACCTACCGGCTGAGCGATCACACGACGGCGGACGATGCCTCGCGCTACCGGCGGGCGGAGGAAGTGAAGAAGGCGTGGACCGTCGAGCCTCTCATCCGTCTGCGCACTTTCCTCAAGGACCGCGGTCTCTGGGACGACGAGCGCGAGGAAGAGCTCAAGGCCGAATGTGCCCGCGAGGTCGATGCCGCCGTCGAGGAGTACCTGAACACACCCAAGCAGTCGACCGACGCGATGTTCGACTACCTCTTCGCGCGGCTGCCCAGGAACGTGCGCGAGCAGCGCGAGATGGCGCGGCGCTACGCCGCATCCAGCGGTCACTGAGCGGCGCGGGAAGAGCAATGGCGAAAGTCACGATGATCGAAGCCATCAACCTCGCCCACGCGTGGGAGATGGCGCACGACCCCACCGTCGTCGTGCTCGGCGAGGACGTCGGCGTGAACGGCGGAGTGTTCCGCGCGACGGCGGGTCTCCTGGAGAGATTCGGCAAGGACCGCGTGCAGGACACGCCGCTCGCCGAAGGCATGATCGCCGGCATGTCGATCGGCATGGCGAGCCAGGGTCTGCGGCCCGTGGCGGAGATCCAGTTCATGGGATTCATCTATCCCGCGATGGATCAGATCGCCAACCACATGGCGCGCATGCGCAACCGGACGCGCGGCCGCATCACGCTGCCCATCGTGCTGCGCATGCCGCACGGCGGCGGCATCCACGCGCCGGAGCACCACTCCGAGAGTCTCGAAGCGATGCTCGCGCATCACGCGGGGCTGCGCGTCGTGTGTCCCTCCTCGCCGGCACGCGCGTACGGGCTCCTGCTCGCGGCGATCCGCGATCCGGACCCGGTCATCTTCCTCGAGCCGGTGCGGCTCTACCGCCTCGTGCGTCAGGAAGTGGCGGACGACGGTCATGCGCTGCCGCTCGACGTGTGTTTCCGGTTGCGCGAGGGCACGGACGTCACGATCGTCACCTGGGGTGCGATGACCTTCGAGGTCATGCGCGCCGCGGATCAGCTCCAGAGGGACGGTATCAGCTGCGAGGTGATAGACCTCGCCACGATCTCGCCCATCGATCACGACACCATCCTCGAGTCGGTGGCGAAGACGGGACGGCTGGTGATCGTCCACGAAGCGGCGCGCAACTGCGGGGTGGGCGCGGAGATTGCCGCCACGGTGGCCGAACGCGGCCTGTACGACCTGCAGGCTCCCATCAAGCGCGTGACGGGATACGACACCATCATGCCGCTCTTCAGACTCGAGTACGACTACATCCCGAGCGTCGCACGCATCATGGACGCCGTGCGCGAGACGCTCGCCGAATGACGACGGCTGCTGCGGGATGAGGAGGCGCCGATGACCACTTTCAATCTACCCGATCTCGGCGAAGGGCTCGCCGAAGCCGAGATCGTGCGCTGGCACGTCTCGGTAGGCGATCGCGTAAAGGTGGATCAGCCGATGGTGGCCATCGAGACGGCCAAGGCCGTCGTGGAGGTCCCTTCGCCCTACTCGGGAGTCATCAAGGCGTTGCACGGCAAGCCCGGCGACGTGATCGCAACCGGCTCACCGCTCGTCGAATTCGAGCTGGATGCCCCGGAGAGCGCGCCGCGTGCCCCGGAGCCCAAGGCTCCCGACCCGCGCAAGGCCGACGACTCGGGCACCGTCGTCGGCAGCATGCCGACGAGCGACGAGGAGCTGATAGAAACGGCGGTCGCAGGCGGCCAGGCGCCGCAGCCCCAGCAGCGCGTGCGGGCTGCCCCTGCGGTGCGTGCTCTCGCGAAGCGCCTCGGTGTGGACCTCACGCGCATCCGCGGCAGCGGACGCGGCGGGCTCATCACCGTCGATGACGTGATGAACGCGTCGGGACCGACGGGCATGCACGCCGCTGCGGCGGCGACGGCGCTGCGCGAGAGCGTGCCGGCGGCGCGTCCCGGCGTCACGCCGGCTCCGGTGAGCGGCGAGGCCGAGAAGCTGCGCGGCCTGCGCCGGGCCATGGCGCAGAGCATGAGCCTCGCGCGCGACAACGTCGCGAGCTGCACGCTCTTCGACGATGCCGATCTTCATCGCTGGCGTCCCGGTCAGGACATCACCGCGCGCCTGCTGCGCGCGATCGCCGCGGGTTGCCGCGCGGAGCCGGGACTCAATGCGTGGTACGACGGGAACGAGCAGACGCGAAGGCTCATGCCGCGCATCGACGTCGGCATCGCCGTCGACACACCCGAGGGCCTGCTCGTGCCGGTGGTGAGAGACGTGGGCTCGCGCAGCGCGGCCGAGCTGCGCGCGGAGGTGGATCGTCTCAAGCGCGGCGCGCGCGAGCGGAGTCTCGCGCCCGAGGAGCTGCGCGACTTCACCTTCATGCTGTCGAACTTCGGGATGATCGCAGGGCGTTACGCCACGCCGGTCGTCGTTCCTCCGGCGGTTGCGATCCTCGGCGCCGGGCGCCTCAGTCACGACGTCGTTGCCGTCATGGGCGGCATCGAGGCGCACCTGCGCATGCCGCTTTCACTCACCTTCGATCACCGCTGCATCACGGGCGGCGAAGCCGCCCGCTTCCTCGCGGCGGTCATTCGCGATCTCGAACAGGACGACTGATCTTGGACGCAGCTACCGCGCCCGAGCAGGCGGGCACTCTGCGAGGCATACCTGCGGCACGCATCGAACTCATCGAGCGCATCGTCGCGGCCGCGCGCCGCGCCGGCAGGCGCAGCGACAACCCGAATCTCAGACGGGAGTTCCTGCGCGCCTACTTCCGCGGCGTGGCGGAAGAGGACCTGCGCGCGCGCGAGCCGGAGGCGCTCGCCTCCGCGGCGCTCGCCCATCTCGAGCTCGGCATGCGCCGCGCGCCCGGCCGCGCGCTGATCCGCGTGTTCAATCCCGATCCGCAGCGCGACGGGTTCACCTCGCCGCACACGATCGTGCTCGTCGTCACCGACGACATGCCGTTCCTCGTGGACTCGCTCGGCATCGTCTTCGACCGCGCCGACGTCGCCGTGCACCTCATCGTGCACCCGGTGCTCGCCGTGCGCCGCGAGCGCAACGGAAGGCTCACGGATGCGCGCGCCGCGGGCACGATTCAGGGCCGAGCGGAATCCTGGCAGATGTACGAGATCGATCGCCAGATCGATCCGGAGCGCATCGCGGCGCTCGAGCGCGGCATCGAATCTGCGCTCGCCGACGTGCGGGCGGCCGTCGAGGACTGGATGCCGATGCGCGAGCGCGTGCGCGAGATCGTCGCGCGTCTCGAAAGCGATCCGCCGCCCCTGGATCAGAGCGAGGTGAGCGAAGCGCGGCGGCTCCTCGACTGGATCGAGGCCGCGCACTTCGTGTTCCTCGGCTACCGCTATTACCGGCTCGAGCGCGGACGCGCGGTGGACCGTCTCGTGCCGGTCGAGAAGACGGGTCTCGGCATCCTGCGGACACCGCGGCGCGACCGCAGACGGCCCGCGCCTCTCGAGCTGCGCGGCGAGCTGCGCCGGCATGCGCGCAAGCGCGAGCTGCTCGTGCTCACCAAGGCGAATTCACTCGCGACGGTGCATCGCTCGACGTACCTCGACTACGTCGGCGTGAAGGACTTCGATGCACGCGGCGAAGTCTGCGGCGAGCACCGTTTCCTGGGACTCTGGACCTCGGCTGCCTACCACAGCAGCCCGCGCGAGATTCCGGTGCTGCGCCGGAAGGTCGAGAGCGTGATCGACTACTTCGGACTCGATCCGCAGAGCCATGACGGCAAGGCCGTCCTCAACGTGCTCGAGACCTATCCGCGCGACGAGCTCTTCCAGGCGAGCGCCGAAGAGCTGATCCACATCGTGCGCGGGGTCGTGAACCTCTACGAGCGCCGCACGGTGCGGCTGCTCGTGCGGCGCGATCCCTTCCGCCGCTTCTACTCGTGTCTCGTGTACGTGCCTCGCGACCGCTACAACACGGAAGTCCGGCACCGGATCGAGGAGATCGTCCGCGAGAGCTTCGGCGGACGGACGCTCGAGACACAGGTCCAGATCTCGGAGTCGAACCACGCGCGGCTGCACATCATCGTGCGCACCGATCCCGAGGACCGCCGCAGGGTGGACCTCCAGGCAGTCGAGCAGCGCATCGCGGAGGCGGCGACCACTTGGATCGACCGGCTGCTGGCGGCGCTCGCATCCGCTCACGACGAGGCGCAGGCTCTCGCGCTCGCGAACCGCTACCGGAACGCATTCCCCATGTCCTATCAGGAGGACGTGGAGCCGCGCGACGCGCTCGAGGACCTCGCGGATCTCGAAGCTCTGAAGAGCGACCCGCAGGCGCTGCGGCTCAATCTCCACCGCCCGGCGTATCAGCGGCCCGAGCGCGTGCACCTGAAGATCGTCAAGCGCGGCGATCCGGTGCCCATCTCCGACATCCTGCCGGTGATGGAGAACTTCGGTCTGCGCGTGATCGCCGAGCGTCCCTACGAGCTCGCGTGGCCCGAAGGCGGCAGCGCGTGGATCCAGGATTTCGAGCTCGAGCATCGCGCCGGCGTGAAGATCGACGTCGCGAGCGTCGAGGACGCGTTCAAGGAGATGCTGCAGGGCATCTGGCGCGGCGAGATCGAGAACGACGGACTCAACCGGCTGCTCCTCGGCGCCGGGCTCGTCGCGCGGCAGATCGTCGTGCTGCGCGCGTACTGCCGCTACCTCATGCAGACCGGCATGCCGTTCAGCCAGGCGTACATCGATCGCGCGCTCGCCGCGAACCCCGCAGTGGCCCGCGATCTCGTGCAGCTCTTCGAGCTGCTCTTCGATCCCGGCAGACGGCGCGATCCGAGGCGGGTCGAGCGCACGGTGGAAGCCATCCGCTCGGCGCTCGATGCGGTTGCGAGCGTCGACGAGGACCGCATCCTGCGCGCGTATCTGCACATGATCCTCGCGACGCTGCGGACCAACCACTGGCAGACCGACGCCTCGGGCAACCCCAAGCCCTATCTCTCCTTCAAGTTCGATCCGCAGCGCCTGCCGGAGCTGCCCGCCCCGCGGCCGAAGTTCGAGATCTTCGTCTACAGCCCGCGCGTCGAAGGCGTGCACCTGCGCATGGGCTACGTGGCGCGCGGCGGCATCCGCTGGTCCGACCGGCGCGAGGACTTCCGCACCGAGATCCTGGGCCTCATGAAGGCCCAGAACGTGAAGAACACGCTGATCGTGCCGGTCGGCGCGAAAGGCGGCTTCGTCGTGAAGCGCCCGCCCGCGGGCTCGCGCGAGGAGCTGCAGCGCGAGGTCGTGGAGTGCTACCGCATCTTCATCCGCGGCCTGCTCGATCTCACCGACAACATCGTCGGCGGACGCATCGTGCCGCCCGCGCGCACCGTGCGCCACGACGGCGACGATGCCTATCTCGTCGTCGCTGCGGACAAGGGCACCGCCACGTTCTCCGACATCGCGAACGCGCTGTCCGAGGAATACGGCTTCTGGCTCGGCGACGCGTTCGCGTCGGGCGGCTCCGCGGGTTACGACCACAAGAAGATGGGCATCACCGCCCGCGGCGCGTGGGAGTGCGTCAAGCGGCACTTCCGCGAGCTCGGCATCGACATCCAGTCGCAGGACTTCACCGTCGCGGGCATCGGCGACATGTCGGGCGACGTGTTCGGCAACGGCATGCTGCTCTCGAAGCACATCCGTCTGCTCGCCGCCTTCAATCACCAGCACATCTTTCTCGATCCCGACCCGGACGCCGCGACGAGCTACGCCGAGCGCGAACGCCTCTTCCGCCTGCCGCGATCGACGTGGGACGACTACGACCGCACGAAGCTCTCGCGCGGCGGCGGCATCTATCCGCGCAGCGCCAAGTCGATCACGCTGTCTCCCGAGGCGCAGAAGATGCTCGGCCTGCCCTCTGCGACGGCGACGCCTCAGGAGGTCATCCGCGCGATCCTGCGCATGCCGGTCGATCTTCTCTGGAACGGCGGCATCGGCACCTACGTCAAGGCGAGCGACGAAACGCACGCGGAGATCGGCGACCGTGCCAACGACTCCGTGCGCGTGAACGGCTGCGAGCTGCGGGCCCGTGTGGTGGGTGAAGGCGGCAACCTCGGATTCTCGCAGCGGGGCCGCATCGAATACGCGCTCTCGGGCGGCCGCATCAACACGGACTTCATCGACAACTCCGGCGGCGTCAACGCCTCGGACGTCGAGGTGAACCTCAAGATCCTGCTCAATCCGCTCGAGCAGAGCGGACGTCTGCGCCGCGCGGAACGCAACCGGCTGCTCGCGCGCATGACGGACGAAGTCGCAGGCCTCGTGCTGCGGAACAACTACCTGCAGAGCCAGGCGCTCAGCATCCTCGAGCTGCAGTCCGCCGCGCGGCTCGGCGAATACCAGCAGTTCATCCGCACGCTGGAGCGCGCCGGCGAGCTCGACCGCGCGCTCGAGTTCCTGCCGTCCGACGAGGAATTCGCCGAGCGGCGCAAGCGCGGCATCGGCCTCACGCGCCCGGAGCTCGCGATCGTCCTCGCCTACGGCAAGATCTGGCTCAACCGCCTGCTGATCGCGTCCGACGTGCCCGAGGACCCCTATCTCTCGCACGAGCTCGAGCGCTACTTCCCCGGACCCGTGCGCGAGCGCTTCTCACGGGCCCTGCGCTCGCACCGCCTGCGCCGGGAGATCATCGCCACCGCCACCACGAACAGCCTCGTCAACCGCATGGGGCCCACGTTCGTGATGCGCGCGCAGGAGCAGACCGGCGCGGACGTCGCGCAGGTCGCGCGCGCCTACACCGCGGCGCGCGAGATCTTCGAGATGCGGCAGCTCTGGGCGCGGATCGAGGCGCTCGACAACCGCGTGCCGGCGCGTCTGCAGTACTCGATGATGTACGAGACGAGCCGTCTGCTGCGTCACATGAGCTACTGGCTGCTCGCCTACCGGCGCCGTGAGCTGCAGGTCGATCGCGCGGTGGCCGAGTTCCGTCGCGGTGTGCGCACGCTCGAATCCGCCATCGGTCGCCTGCTCGTCGGCGCCGAGCGGGAGCGTTACGAGAGCGTGCGGCGCGCGCACATCGAGGCGGGCGTGCCGGCGGAGCTCGCCGGCAGAATCGCGAGCCTCGAGGCGCACAATGCTTCGCTCGACATCGTCGATCTCGCCGCCCAGCGCGGAGTGTCGGTCGAGGAAGCCGCTCGCGTGTACTTCGAGGTCGGCGCGCGCGTCGGGCTCGACTGGCTGCGCGATCAGATCGAGCGCCTGTCGGTGGATGGACCCTGGCAGGCCGTCGCGCGCACGGGTCTGCGCGACAGTGCGTTCCGCATCCATCGCCGGCTCGCCGAGCGCGTGCTCACGCGCACGGAACGCGGCAGCGCCGAGGAGCGTGTGAATGCCTGGACGATGTCGGTCGAGAAGCTGCTCGATCACTGGCAACGCACTCTCGCCGACATGCGCGCCGCGGGCAGCGCGGACTTCGCGACGCTGTCGGTCGGCGTGGACGCGCTGCGCAAGCTCGCGGACTAGCCGCTGCGCAAGCTGCCGGTGAGGCGCGTCGCGAGAAGCGGCGACAGAGCGAGCAGGACGCCGAACACGAGACCCGGTCCGGCGATGATCTCGAGCAATCCGGTCATCCCACTGACGGACGGCAGGGAAGCGGAGAGCCGTGTTCCCACCTCGAGCAGCGCGAGCGTCGCGGCGACGAGTGCGGCCGCGGCTGCCACGGAATCGAGCACGAGCATCCGGAGCAGCGCTTTCACCCAGCGCTCGAGCTGTCCGCGCGCCGAGCGGTACTCGGCGTCCGCCCGGATCTTCGCAGCCGAGAGATCCGGCTGCGGGTGAAATGCCGCCTCGGCCTCGAGCCGCGCCATGAGACGCGCCTCGAAGCCCTCACGCGTGTCGATCCCGCGGAACGCACGGCGGAGCCTGCGATCGAGATCGTCCTGTCCTGAGGCGTCCATACGCGGCGTGTTCATATCGCCTCCGAAGACTGCACGACTCCCGCGGACGCGGCAAGCCGCGCGCGGGCCCGGTGCAGCAGTGTCTTCACGGTGCCGACGGGCATCGCGAGCATCTCCGAGACCTCCTCGTGAGAGCGCTCGTCCATGTAGAAGAGGATCACGACCTGACGCTGCTTCTCGGGCAGCGAGTCGACGAGACGCAGCAGCGAGGCGCGATCGGCTGCCGCATCGTCAGGCACTTCGGCCGCCGACTCCTCGACCGCCTGCAGGACGAGCGGATCCTCGAGCGACGATTCCGTGCGCCGCGCCCTGAGGGCCGACACGCTCGCGTTGCGTGTGATGGTGTAGATCCAGGTGGAGAGCGATGCCCGGCCGTCGTAGCGCGGCAGCGCCCGCCACAGCCTGACGAACACTTCCTGCGCCACGTCTTCCGCTGCATCGCGATCCCGCAGAAAGCTGAACGCGAGCGCAAAGACCCTGCGCCGGTACGCCTGGAGGAGCCGGGCGAGAGCTTCCTCCGGCCGTCCCGCCTTCAGGAGCTCGGCGATCTCGGTATCGGTCATCCGTTTACAGAATCCCGCCCGTCAGGCCTCGATGTCATCCACTTTCTACGCGCCGGCGGCCCGCAGGGTTTCACGTCGCCTGGATTTCATGCCGGGTGAAACCCGCGGTGCCCGGGGAGCGTATCAACGGGCACATCGACAATGCGAGGTGCTGTCATGTACGACGTGGTTCCCGTAATGGCGCTCATGATCCCGATTCTGGCCGTCGTGCTCGGTGTGATCGTGGCGATTCTCGTAGTGGTCACGATGAATCGCCGCAAGCTCCGGGAGATCGAGCTCCGCCATACCGAGCGGATGGCGGCGATCGAAAAGGGCATCGAGCTGCCTCCGGATCCCGTGACCCACCAGCCCGAGCCGCCGCGCTCCCGTTACCTGCTGCGGGGGCTCGTGTGGCTGGGAGTGGGTGTGGCGATCGCGCTGGGTCTCGGCTCGATGGTCGGCGATGACGTCGCTGCGCTCGGATGGATTCCTGCCGCCATCGGCGCCGCGTATCTGCTCTTCTACGTGATCGAGGCGCGGCGCAACCCGCAGGACGCGAACGGAAGACTGCCCGGCGCGAACGATTCGTCCTCGTCGTCCGATCATCGCCAGGTGCAGTGACGCGAATGCCCGTCGGAGCCCCGGCCACACATCCATCACGGAGGAAATCATGATCCGTTACGTGTTCATCGTGCTCTGCATCGCCGCGCCGCTCGCCCTGGCGGACTCCTCGACGAGCAGGGTCAATGGATCGATACACGTTGCGCCGAGCGAGCAGCACGGCGACGTGTCGACGGTGAACGGCGCGATCCGCATCGACGCCGACGCCGAGGCCGCCGACGTGCGGACCGTGAACGGCAGCATCACGCTCGGGGAACGCGCGGTGGCCCGCTCGGTGAGGACGGTCAACGGATCGATCACCCTGCGATCCGGGGCGCGGGTGTCCGGCGGCGTAAGGACGGTGAACGGTTCGATTTCGCTGGGCGAGGAGGCAACTGCCGGATCCTTGTCGAACGTCAACGGCACGATCCGCCTCGACCGGGCACACGTGCGTGGTGACGTCGAAACCGTATCCGGCGACATCGACGTGGGCGCCGGTTCCCGGATCGACGGCGGCATCACCATTCACAAGCCCAGCGGGGGATGGTTCCGCTGGAGGGAGAGAACGCCACGAGTGGTGGTCGGCCCCGAAGCGGTCGTGAGCGGGACGCTGCGCTTCGAGCGCGAGGTGGAGCTCTACGTGAGCGACCGCGCCCGCATCGGGCCCGTGCAGGGGGCGGAGGCGATCCGCTTTCCGGGCGAGCGGCCGCCGGAGCACCAGCGTGTGCTATAAGAGGTTCCGGGAGGAAGAAACACCGTGCCCGGAAAACTCGTACTCGTCCGCCACGGCCAGAGCATCTGGAACGTGGAGAACCTGTTCACCGGCTGGACCGACGTCGATCTGTCGGATCTCGGCCGCCGCGAAGCACAGACCGCGGGACGTCAGCTCCTCGAGGAGAAGATCGCGATCGACATCGCGTTCACCTCGGTCCTGAAGCGCGCGATCCGCACGCTGTGGATCATGCTCGACGAGATGGACCGCATGTGGATTCCCGTCGAGCGGAGCTGGCGCCTGAACGAGCGCCACTACGGCGCGCTGCAGGGCCTCAACAAGGCCCAGACCGTGGAGAAGCACGGCGAGGCGCAGGTGAAGATCTGGCGCCGCAGCTACGACGTGCCGCCTCCGCCGCTCTCCGCCGACGATCCCCGGCATCCGCGCTTCGATCCGCGCTACGCGGGCGTCGACCCGGCGCTGCTGCCCGCTACCGAATCCCTGAAGGACACGCTCGCGCGCGTGCTGCCGTACTGGAACGAGCGCATCGCGCCGGAGCTGCGCGCGGGCCGCAACGTGCTCGTCGCGGCGCACGGCAACAGCCTGCGCGCTCTGGTGAAGATGCTCGATCAGATATCCGACGCCGACATCGTGGAGCTCAACATCCCGACCGGCGTGCCGCGCGTGTACGAGCTCGACGACGAGCTGCGTCCGGTCTCGAGCCGCTATCTCGGCGATCCGGCCGCCATTGCCGCCGCCGCCGAAGCGGTTCGCCGTCAGACCGAGCGCCGCGCCTGACCGTATCGCGCCTGAACGTGTAACGACCGCGGCCGGTCCGTCACGCCCCGCGCGGGACGACCGGCGCGGTCCAGCCGTCGTAGCGTCCGCCGTGCTCCTGTGCGAGGCGCGTGAAGCGCTGGCTGAGCTCGCGCATCTCGGTCAGCGTCAGCCGCAGCGACTTCGAGGCGTAGACGCTGTACGGATGCTCGACGCCGGAGCCCTCCCGCACCTCGACACTGAAGCCTTCCGCTTCGAGGCGCGCGCGGATCGTCTGCGCGCCCTCTTCCGTCGGCAGCGCGAAGAAGAAGTCCACTTCGTGGGGCTGGAAGGGATCGGAGCCCTGCGCGCGCAGGCGCTCGATCATGCGGAAATCCCAGTCGTCGTTGCTGTCGTCGTGCTTCCGCAGCGCCCGCACCTTCGTGACGATGCGCGCCACGGCGACCGCTCCGCCCGCGACGACGAGGATCAGAAACCAGTCCATCTTCGTTCCGGCCCCCTTTCGCCGGTGCGGCCCCGGGGCAGCTCCGCCGCCACTACTCGTCCGGCGCGATCGTCACGCGCAGCCCGTCCAGCGCGTCGGTGAACTCGATCTGGCACGAGAGCCGCGAGTTGTCCTGATGATGGACGAGCTCCGAGAGCAGCTCGCGCTCGTCGGACATGGGCGCAGGGAGCTTGTCGATCCAGTCCGGGTCGACGTAGACGTGACACGTGGCGCACGAGCACATGCCGCCGCAGATGGCGGCGACGCCGTAGTCGAGCTCGCGAAGCACCTCCATGACCTTCTGGCCGCTCGTGGCCTGGACCTCGTGTTCAACCCCGTCCCGATCGATCACCCGCAGAACCGGCATGAGAAACCTACTCCTGAAACAACACTGCATCGCGCCCGCCGGATCCTTGAGGCGTGGATCGAGGCGGTCCTCATCGAGCCCCGCTCGCGTCACGGGGCCGCGCGACGAAGCGCGCTAGTCTGCCGATCTTGCAAGCGTGGCGCTAGGGCATCCCGGGCTGCGCCGCCCGCTGCGGCCGCGCTAGAGGCGTTCGCGGAGCTCCCGTTCGGCTTCGAGGTCGCCGCTCCCGGCGGCTCCCGAGATCCGCCGGCTGCGATGCCACAGATAGGCCAGCAGAACGAAGAGCCAGCCCGCGAGCCGCAGCGAATCGGGCGTCGCGGCGCGCGCGAGTCCCGTCTCCTCCAATAGCAGACGGTCGAACCGCGCGGATTGCGGATAGTACGCATGGACACAGGCGAGATCGAACAGCGGATCCGCCACACCGGCGTATTCCCAGTCGATGAGGCGCGGCCGTTCCCATCCGATGACGTTCGAATGATGCAGGTCGTTGTGCACGATGCACGGCGTGCGCCCTTCGCCCTCGAGCGCATTCAGCACCGCGAGGGCGCGGGCGAGCAGCGCTTCGAGCTCGGCGGCCGCGGACGGCTCCGCCTGCACGATGCGCTCGACGTGGCGGCGCAGGATCGCAGCGGGATCGAACCGCGGGACGGCGGGCGGCGGCAGAGAATGGAGCACCTTCAGCGTTCCCGCGATGCGCGTGAGACAGGCGGGATCGGCGAAATCGCCGGGCTTCCAGGGACGGCCTTCCAGCAGCTCGGTGATCAGGAACGCACCGCCCGGGTCGGCGTAGACGAGTGCCGGGGCGAGGTCCGCGCGGGCCGCTGCCGCGTGCAGCCGTGCTTCGCGCGTGCGGTCGATGCCGAGCGCTGCCGGATCCTCACCGTGCAGACGAACGACGAACCGTCCCGCGGAGGTCACGACGCGCCACGTCGTGTTGACGGAACCGCCGGAGCTTCGCGCGACCGCGATGGGCGGCTGGCCGCCCTCGCAGCCCGGGACTCGCTCCAGGACGTGCGGCGGGATCAGCTCGCGAGCGCCTGCGTGCGATAGATCCGCAGCCACGTGAGAAATCCGGAGACGATGATTCCCAGGTAGATCACCATCAGCAGCGAGAGGAACACCAGACCCTGGGCGGCATACAGGAAAACGAGGATCGAGTCGATCACGAACCAGTACAGCCAGTTCTCGAGCTTCGAACGTGCGACGAGCCACGTCGTGAAGAGGCTGCCCCAGGTCGTGAATGAATCGAGGAACGGCCACGCGGCCTGTGTCTCCCGCTCCAGCCACCAGGCACTGATCGCGCTCGCGGCCAGCAAGGCGAGAACCGCCACGGCATGCGCCCGCAGGGGCCAGGTGGTGACCGTCGGCGCCGCCGTCGCACGGTCCCGCGACCAGCGCCAGAACCCGTAGGCGGACATCACGACGTAGTAGGCGTGCAGCGCCGCCTGCATCGGCAGCTGCGCACGCGCCGTGACATAGACGACGATGGCGGAGCCCACGCCGCCCGCGACCCAGCACCAGCGGACGTGCCGCGCGGCGAGCACCAGGTAGACGATGCCCAGCACCAGCGCGGCGGCGTCCAGCACGCTCGTCGCCGCGAGCGCTTCGAGGACCGCGTCGATCACGCCGGCGCCATCGGACCGACGACCTTCATCACGAAGACGGCCTTGCCGTCACGTTCGAAGGTGGTCCGCATCTCCCGGCCGATGAGCTCCAGCACCGCCTCGCAGGGACCGAACACCTGCGTGCTCATGCTGTTCGTCACCACCCTGAAGCGCCCGTCCGCGTTGAGACGCTCGATGAAGCCGCGGATGGGCGGGAGGTACTCCGCGTTGAAGGGATAGAGGCTGATCTCGACGCCGATTTCCATTGCGAGACTCCCGCGGCTCATCTGAAGGTGTAACGGATGGTGACGCCGAGCTGGCGCGGATCGCCGGGCTGCACGTACCGCTTCGGCGCGAAGTCCGGCGGCTCGTTGCCGAAGAAGAATCCGCGCATGGCGTAGTCCTCGTCGAAGAGATTGCGCGCCCACGCATACGCGGACCAGCGCTCGGTCTCGTATCCGAGCTTGAGGTGCACCAGCGTGAAGGCCTCGGAGCGCTCGTCGTGGCTGGCGTCGTAGTAGAAGTCGTCGACGCTCTGCACGTCGAGGCGCGCCACGAATCCGAGCGGATGGCGGTACTGAGCCGCGAAACCCAGCTGATACTGCGGAGCATGTGCCTGCTCCCTTCCGTGCAGATCGCGCTCCTGCTCGCCCGTGCCGTAGCGATAGCCGATGTAACGCGTCTCCAGCAGTCCCACGGTGCCGGCGAGCTCGAGCCGATCCGTCGCTCGCCAGGCGAGCGAGGCCTCGAGGCCGTAGTTCTCGCCGCGCGCCGCGTTGTCGGTGAAGAACACGAAAGACAGCGGATCGCCCGGTGTCACCTGGAAGGAGGTGTTCACCTGCTGGTCCGTGCGGCGCATGTAGAAGAGCGCCGCATCGACGTCGAAGCGGCCGTCGGCGCTGCGCGCCTTGACGCCGGCTTCGAGATTCCACAGGTACTCGGCGTCGAAGGTGCGGCGAGGCTCCGGCACGGACTGGCCGATGTTGAATCCGCCGGCCTTGTAACCGCGCGCGAACGTCGCGTAGAGGCTGCGCCGGTCGGCGGGCCGGTACTCGAGGGACACGTGACCGCCCACCATCGTCTCGCCCGGATCGAACGCGCTGCCGCGGTTGTCCTCGTACTCGGCTTCGCGATGCTCGAGACGCGCGCCGACCGAGAGAGTGAGACGCGGAGCGACGGCGATGTCCGTTTCACCGTAGAGCGCGTAGTTCGTCGCCGTGTAACGGCTCGAGAGCGGCGGCGGATCGAAGATCTCGCCGTTGAACGTCTGCAGCTCGTCGTTCGTCTCGCGCGCGTCGAGCACGTAGAGCCCCAGCACCCACGCGGCGCGGCCGCCGATCTCCCCGCCCGGAGCGGAGACCAGGCGCAGGTCCTGACTCCAGGTGCGCCGCTCGCGCCACGTCGCGGCCGTGAAGTCGTATGGCGCGTAGATACCCCAGTCCGCGTCGTTCCCCCAGTCGCCGTCGAAGGAATAGACGATGTCTGAGTCGGCGGCCGTCGTCGTGCTCATGAGCACGAAACGCTCGAAACCGGAGTATTCGAGTCGCAGCGCGAGGCCGCTCGAGCGCTGCGCATCGCGCCCGGGATCGTCCGAACGCGTGACGCGCGAGTTGTCGATGGCGAAAGCGTCGTAGCCGTTGTCGAGATCGACGTGCAGCGCCGTGAGCTCGACCTCGAGATCCTCGCGCGGAGCCCAGCCGAGCTTCGCCCGCAGCGTAGTCTCGTCGTAGCCGTTGGTGTCGTCGCGTCCGAGGAAGACGTTGCGGCGGAAACCGTCGCTGCGGTAGCGCTGTGCGACGACCCGAAACGCTGCCGTCTCACCGCCGCCGAGCGGACCGCCGAGCACACCGCCCGCGCCGTGCGTCCCGTACTCGCCCGCCGTCGCCTCGCCGCTCAGCTCGAACTGCGGACGAGGCTCGCGTGTCCGCACGCTCACGAGCCCGGCGAGCGCGTTGGCGCCGTAGGTGGTGCCCTGCGGCCCGCGGAGCACCTCGATCTGCTCCACGTCGAAGAGCGTCGCGGGCATGCCGATCCCCGAGAAATCGATGCCGTCGATGAGGAAGCCCACCGAATGGTTCGGCGCGCCCTGGAACTGCTCGAGCTCACCGATGCCGCGAAGCTGGAAGTAGCGCGGGCGCGAGCTGCCCGCGGACCAGTTGAGGTTCGGCACCAGACCGAGAACGTCCTGGAAGTGCTGCACGCCGGCGAGCTCGATCGTCTCGCGCTCGATGACGCTGACACTGGCCGGAAGACTCGCGAGCGGCTGCTCGCGCAGGCTGGCAGTGACTACGACTTCCTCGAGCGGCTCGTCGGCCCGCGACTCCGCACTCAGAACCGCAGCCGTCGCCGCGACGGCCGCGAAAACGACACGTGAACGCATCTGCAATCTCCCATCGAAGGACGAGGAGATCCGGTAGAGAACGCGCGAACGGAAGACGTGAAGACCACCTGCTCCCTACGCCGGTACTAACCGGATCAGGTTCAACGGGTTCGCCGGCCACACCGGCATCTCAGGCCCTGCTGCGGGCCACCCCAAGGTCGCAGGGGCGTATGTTAGGCGCGGCGCGCGACATTGCAAGTCGCGCCCCGTGTCGGCCGCACTCACGAAGCTCTAGAATCGGGCAATTCTCGGATACGCACGCGAGCGGAAAGAAGAGCCATGTCGCGCAAGGTCCAGGTCCATCAGATCGACGCGTTCACGCGTACGCCTTTCACCGGCAATCCCGCGGGCGTGGTGCTCAATGCGGACGGTCTGGACGACGGACAGATGCTCGCCATCGCGCGCGAGCTCAACAACGCGGACACTGCCTTCGTGCTCGCGCCCGACGGTTCCGATCACGATCTGCGCGTGCGCTTCTTCACGCCGCGCACCGAAGCGGGCTTCGTGGGTCATGCGACCATCGCCGCACACTACGTGCTCACCCGCCGCAGGGACGCGCCCACGAGGCTGCGGCAGAAGTCGAAGGCGGGAATCGTGGACGTGGAAATACGCGGCAGCGGCGACGAGCGGCGCGTGGCGATCCGCCAGAGCTGTCCGCCGATCGGCCGCGAGCTCAACGACCGCGAGCGGCTCGCCGTGCTCGATGCGCTCGCGCTGGCCTCGGACGATCTCGATACGCGCTGCCCGCTGCGCATCGTCGGCTCCTCGAGCACGCGGCTCATGGTCGGCGTGCGCGGCCCCGAGCAGCTCAAGCAGCTTCGACCCGACTTCAACCGGCTCACGACGCTGTCCGCGCAGATCGGCGCCGCCGGCTATTTCGTGTTCACTCTGGCGCCGAGTGCACCCGACTGTCTCACCGAATCGCGCATGTTCTGTCCGGCGCTCGGTATCCCCGAGGATCCCGTGAGCGGCAACGCGCACGGCATGCTCGGTGTGTATCTCGCGCATCGCGGGCTGCTCCAGCACGACGGCGAGCGCGCGTCCTTCAGCGGCATCCAGGGACACTTCCTGCACCGTCCCGGCAGAGTCGAGGTCGAGCTCGAATTCCGCGACGGCAGCATCGAGGCCGTGTGGATCATCGGCCAGGCGGTCGCGATCTTCGAAACGGAGATCACGCTGTAGTGCCGGGCCGGCGGAACGCAGCGGTGCAGGGACCGATCGCGTGAACGAGCCTTGCTTCGAGCGCATCCTGCCGCTCGACGAGCTGCGGCCGGGACGCATGCACGCGTGCAGGATCGGAACGCGGGAGGTCGTGATCTGCCGTACGGACGAGGGCGTCTTCGCGCTCGACGACATCTGCACACACGCCGAGGCGCGCATGAGCGAGGGGCGGCTGCGCGGAACGCGGCTCGTCTGCCCGCTCCACGGTGCGGTCTTCGACGTGCGCGACGGGCGCGTTCTCAAGGGACCGGCGGTACGGTCGCTCGGAACCCACGCCGTGCGCATTCGCGACGGCGCGATCGAGGTCGCGGTGGATTCGGGACCGGACGCCTGACGGAAGCGCGCGGTGCGTCCTCAGCCACCGCGGTCGTCGGGCTGAAGCAGCTTGCGATACTCGACCGCGCGCTGCCGGTAGTGCTCGCCCGCGTGCGCGATCATGGCGAGATCGCGCTCGGTCACCCTGCGCACGATCTGGCCCGGGACTCCCATGACGACCGACCCGTCGGGAATCTCCTTTCCGGGCGGGATCAGCGCGCCGGCGGCGATGACGCAGTTGCGCCCGATGCGCACGCCGTCGAGCACCAGCGCGCCGTTCGCGATCAGCGTGTCGTCGTCGACCGTGCAGCCGTGGAGGAACACCCGATGCCCGATGGTGACGTTGCGGCCGATCCGCACGGGCACTCCGGGATCGGTGTGAATGACGGTGCCATCCTGAACGTTCGTCCCCTCACCCACGATGATCCAGTCGGAATCTCCCCGCAGCACGCTGTTGAACCAGACGCTGGCGCCCCGGCCCAGCCTCACCCACCCGATGAGCTGCGCACCCGGCGCCACGTAGTAATCGTCGCCCTCGGTTTCGACCCGCTTGTCCCCGAGCCGCCAGAACATTCCGAGCTCTCCTGCAACCGCGCGGATGAGGAATCAGTGGTTCCCGGATGGCAATAACGGTGACGGCCCGCCGTGCGGGCCGTCACCGCGAAGCCGGAACGCCGCGCCGGGAATCGCGCCGCGCGTGATCACTTCTTGCGGCGCGCGGCGGTCTTCGTGCGCCGTGCCGTCGTCCTGCGCGCCGTACGCGAAGCGGACTTCCTGGCAGCCTTCTTGCGTGCACCCCGTCTGGCGGCACCGGAACGACCGCGGGAGGTCGCCGCCGACTTGCCGCGGCGCGCGGTCTTCGTCACGCGTCTGGCTGCGCCGCCGGCACGCCTGGTGCGCGCTGCGCGCGTGGCCTTCTTCTTCGCCGTCTTGCGCGAGCGGGAGGCTGCCCGCGACCGGGCACTCTTCCGGGCGCTCGCCTTGCGCCGCGGAGTCGAAGCCGCAGGCGTAGGCGCGGGTGCGGGCTGTTCGGCCGGACGTGCGCTCGTCTCGTTCTGCTCAGTCGTCGCCGGTGTCTCGGCTGCCGGCGGATTGGGTGGTGTTTCCGCCGCAGCTTCCAGACTCTGTGCGACGGGCGTGGTCTCGTGCCTGAGATTCATCTTGTGCAACCTCCCGTGTTCTGGGGTGTCCCCGCGCGTGATTCTGCTCCTCATGCGCGCGCGACCGCTACTGCCTCCGACGCTTTCAATCAATGACCGGGAACGAATTGCGCGGGATCGATGCCGCTTCCCGGCGCCGGCTCGGGCACGTGGTCGCGCGCGGCGCGGATGACGAGATTGGGAATGCGCGTTTCGTCCCAGTCGCTTCGTGCCGGCGCGCCGCCGCCCGTGCGCAGGATGGCTATCCGGAGCGAAGGGACGACCCAGAGCCGGTGGCCGCCCGTGGCGGCGAGAAAGAACGCGTCGTCCGCGGCGAAGGGTTCGGCAGCCCGACCGAGCATCGGATTCTTTCCCGCATCCGTCTCCGAAACCGACGCGCCGAGCCACACCTGCATCCCGAATCCCGCAAACCCGGGCGCCGGCTCGCGCATGCGGCGCACCCATCCGGGCGGCAGCAGCTCCCCGGCCAGATAGACGCCGTCGTCCGCCAGCGCCTGACCGAGCCGGATCCAGTCGCCCTGCCGCGCGAGCAGACAGCAGGTCGCATGGGCGTAACCCGCGGGTCGATCGATCCACACCTCGGCGTCCGCCGCGCCGAGCCGTCTCCAGAGCCGGTCGGAAAGGTATTCGGCGAACCGCATACCGGTAGCCCGTTCGAGGATCAGCGCCAGGAGCTGCGGATCGGAGCGCTTGTAGGCCCATGTTTCTCCGGGTGTCCCCGCCAGCGGGCGGCGCAGATGGACCGCCGCGATGTCGCTTCCCAGCCTTTCGCGGACGCCGTCCGACCAGGGCAGGAGCGTTTCCGAGGAAGGCGCGAGCCCGCTCGACATGTTGAGGAGCTGCCGCACGGTGATGGCGCCTCGCGCATCGTCGCGCCACTCGGTGAGGAAGCTCGCCACCGGCTCATCGAGTGAGCGGATCCTGCCCTCCCCGATCGCGATGCCGACGGCGAGAGCCGTCAGCGTCGCCGCGAGCTCGCGCGCATCCACCACGGTGTCGAAGCCCGTGCCCTGCCAGTAGCGCTCGAAGACGATGTGCCCGCCGCGGCTCACGATCAGCGCGCGTGAGCCGTGCGCGCCGGCGTAATCGGCTGCCGCCTCCAGCGCGGCGCGCTCGAGGCTCTCCTCCTCGGGCGTCACGGCCGGAGGCCGGGGCTCTTCTCTGCCGGCAATCCTCTCCCGGGGCGCGTAATGCTCGGGAGAAAGCTCGAACGCAGGAGATCCGAGCAGGGCGAGATACCGCCCCCAGAACACGGGATCGCGGGCATGAAGTGCGAATGCGGCGGCAATTCCCGCGAGAACGAGGCCCGCGAGGATTCGCCACTTCATCTCCGCACCGGCCCGCAGTACACCGCCCGGCCGTCCGCGAGCTCGAGCTCGTGCGACGTGCACGACGGCCATTCCGAGCGGTGGTGAGTCGCCATGACGATCGCGGCACCGCGGGCGGCAAGAGCCTCGAGCGCACGTGCGAGCACGCGGCGCGTCGGCGTGTCGACACCGGCGAACGGCTCGTCGAGCAGCAGCAGCCGCGGCCGGGTCGTCCAGGCGCGAGCGAAGAGCACCCGGCGGAGCTGCCCGTAGGACAGCTCGCGCAGCGTGCGGCCGGCGAAGGACGTGAGCTCGAATTCCTCGAGCGCGCGGTGGGCGGCCGCGCGGTCGGCCGAGCTCGGTCTCTCCGCGAGGCCCACGCTCGCGTGGCGGCCCGACAGCACGACTTCGTCGACCGTGAGCTGCTGCGGATACTCCGCCTGCAGATGAGGCGCGATGAGCCCGACGCGACGCTTGAAGCGCTCGAGCGGGACACCGGGCTCGATCCCGGCACGCTCGATCCGGCCGCCGGACGCGACGCCGTGATCCCCGTAGATCGTCCTGAGCAGCGTCGTCTTGCCCGCGCCGTTCGCGCCGTGCACGACCCAGCACTCGCCGCAGCGCACTTCCATCGAGATCCGATCGAGGATGCGGTGACCGTCCGCGTACACCGAAGCGTTCCGCAGACGGACGAGCACGCTGCCGCTCTTTCTCGGAGTCGTCGTGATCTCCCTGCGCGCCGTCGCACGCTTCGCATCCGGCGACTTCGCCCGGCGGCGAGGCGCCGCCTCATGCGATCCGAGCCAGCGCTCGAGCGGCGCACGCTCGATGCTCCCGCGATAGACGACGCGGCCCTGCTCGAGCACGAGGGCATGCGTCGCGCTGCGCGGCACGTCCTCGTGTCGGTGCGTGGCGAGCACCCAGGGCAGCGCCGAACGTGCGCTTCCCTCGAGCCACGCGAGCGCGCGCAGCCGGTTCTCCGCATCGAGGCCGTTCAGCAGCTCGTCGAGGAGCAGCAGCTTCGGGCGGCTCGCGAGCGCACGCGCGAGAAGCGTCAGCCGGCGCTCACCGTATGAAAGCGTGAGGAATCGCCGCGGCGCGAGCGAGTCGATGCCGAGACGCGAGAGCAGCTTCGCGATGGTCCCGCGATCCGCGGCCGTGAGCGCATCGAGCGGGATGTCCGTGCGGTGGAGCCCCGTGCCGACGATCTGCTCGACCGTGTGATTCCAGCCGTAGCGCTCGTACCGGTCCTGCCGCTCGGGACCGAGATACGCGATCTCCTCCTGGACCTCCTGAGGCGTACTCCACGCGCGTCCCTTCCAGTGCCAGGCAATGGAGCCTTCGCCAGGCGTCGGCCACACGGATCCCGCGAGCATCTTGAGGAGCTGCGTCTTCCCGGCGCCGTTTCCGCCGGCCAGGATCCAGCGCTCGCCCGGACGGATCGTCCAGTCGATGTCCTTCAGCACCCGCCGTTCCGCGCGCACGAGGCCGATCCGGGCGAGCCGGACGCCGACGTACGGCGACGGACGCTCCGAGATCGAGGGCGGCGATCGCCCCGACCGCCCGCTCACGCGCGACATACCGTCCACAGATCTCCGTCACGCATGCAGCGGCCTTCCCTTTCGAGCTTGATGAGGTGCGCCTCGAGCGAGGAGCGGGCCAGCCGGTGCAGCCACGTGTTCTTGTCCTGGTACACGAGCGCGAGGAGCGCATCGAGACTGGCGCGCCCTGCCTGCTCGAGCGCGGCGAGAACCTTCGCCTCGCGCCGCAGGCGGTGAGCGATGACGCCGTCGATGACCGCGAGCGGATCGCCGAGCAGCCGGCCGTGTCCCGGTGCGATCGCGCGCAGCGGGTAGTCACGGAGGCGCCGCAGGGATTCGAGATAGGCCGCCATGTCGCCGTCCGGCGGCGGGATCACGGGCGTGACACCGTCGAGCAGGTGATCGCCTGAGAACAACAGGCCCTGCTCCTCGAGCACGTAGCAGACGTGATTCGACGCATGCCCCGGAGTGTCCACGGCGCGCAGTGTCAGCCCCTCGAGCGCGAAGCACTGATCCCGCTGCGGCTTCACGTCGGGCACGAAGGTCTCGTCCTGGTGCTCCCCTCGAGGTGCAGGCAGGCCGACGAGCAGCGCACCCGAGCTTTCCGCGAGCGGCCGCGCCCCAGGCGAGTGGTCGGGATGCGTATGTGTCACGAAGACGTGCGTGAGGCGCGGCGCCGCCTGCCGGATCGCGGCCAGATGCTCCGGCGCCGCTGGGCCCGGATCGATGACGGCCGTGGGAGGCTCGCCCAGCAGGAAGGTGTTCGTTCCGGGACCGGTCAGGGGCGAGGCGTTCGGCGCCACGAGCCTGTGCACTCCCGGAGCGAGGCGGACGAGCCGCCCGGGCTCGAATTCACTCATGCTCTCGAGGCTGACGAGACGAAGCTGAATGCGCACCGCCTGGCCGGCCGGCCACTTCGCGGATGCGTCCTGCGGGAGAGCTTAGCGGTCCGTTCGCGGCATCCGCAATGTGCGCCGTCCGTCATTGGGCCGCTCCGGTGCGCATGGCAAGATGGCCTCCGATGCACGCGCGACTGTTCCTGCCTCGCTACTGGCCCACGTGGCTGGGCCTCGCCATCCTGCGTACGCTGGTGCTGCTGCCCTTTCCATGGCTGCTCGCGCTCGGCCGCGGCCTGGGGCGCGTGCTGCGCCGCCTGCCGCTCGATTTCGTGCACACGGCACGGCGGAACATCGAGCTGTGCCTGCCCGAGCTTGGGGCCAAAGAGCGTGAGGCGCTGCTCGCCCGGCACTTCGAGAGCCTCGGCATCGCCCTCTTCGAGACCGCGCTCTCCTGGTGGGCGCCCCGCGAGCGGATCGCGCGCCTCGCTCGCCTCGAAGGCCTCGAGCATCTCGAGCGCGCGCTCGAGCGCGGGCGCGGCGCCATTCTGCTCAGCGCCCATTTCACGACGCTCGAGATCGGGGCGCGCGTGCTCGCCGACGCGGTTCCGCTCAACATCATGTACCGGCCCACGCGCAACGAGCTCCTCACCTACTTCCTCGACCGCAACCGTGCGCGGCGCACGCGTCGCGCGATCCCGCGCGATGACGTCCGCACGCTCATCAGTGCGCTGCGTGCCAACGAGCCGGTCTGGTATGCGCCGGATCAGAGCTACCGGAAGAAAGGCGCGGAGATGGTGCCGCTCTTCGGCATTCCTGCGGCGACGAACACCGCGACCTCGCGCATCGCGCGCATGACCGGCGCGGTCGTGCTGCCGTACTTCCAGGAGCGGCTGCCCGGCACGGCCGGCTACCGCGCCGTGATCCATCCGCCGCTCGAGGACTTCCCGAGCGATTCGCCTGCGGCGGACGCGGCGCGCTTCAACCGGCTGATCGAGGAGCAGGTGCGCCGCGTGCCCGATCAGTACCTGTGGATCCACCGGCGCTTCAAGGGGCTCACGGACGACTATCCCGATCACTATGCGCGCCGCATCGAGGCGTGATGCCGCAGGCGCCCTCAACGAAAGTCGGGAGCTGCGACCTGCTCGTGGTCGGCGGCGGCATCAACGGCACCGGCATCGCGCGCGATGCGGCCGGCCGCGGCCTCTCCGTGATCCTCTGCGAGCAGCACGATCTGGCCGCGCATACGTCGTCGGCCAGCACCAAGCTGATCCATGGCGGACTGCGCTATCTCGAGCACGGGCAGTTCGCCCTCGTGCGCAAGGCGCTCGAGGAGCGCGAGGTTCTCCTCGGGCTCGCGCCTCACATCATGTGGCCGCTGCGCTTCGTGATGCCGCACGATGCGCATCTGCGTCCTGCATGGATGATCCGCGCGGGTCTCCTGCTCTACGACCACCTCGCCCGCAGGCGCCGTCTGCCGCGCTCCGCCGCGATCGATCTGAGGAGGCACCCGGCCGGCGTGCCGCTCGATCCGCGCTTCGAGCGCGGCTTCATCTATTCGGACGGCTGGGTGGACGACTCGAGGCTCGTCGTGCTGAACGCGCTCGATGCCGCGAAACGCGGCGCGCTCGTGCTCACCCGTACGCGCTGCGTACGCATCGAACGTCAGGGCGGCAGGTGGTCGGCGCTTCTGGAAGAAGAAGGCGGCGTCCGTCGCACCGTGGAGGCACGCGCGGTCGTCAACGCGGCAGGCCCGTGGGTCGGTCGTTTCCTCACCGAGAGCACACCGGTCCGTTCCGGACGTGCGGTGCGCCTGGTCAAGGGCAGCCACATCGTCGTGCCGCGACTGTTCGAGCACCGTTTCGCGTACATCTTCCAGAACGTCGACCGGCGCATCGTCTTCGCGCTGCCCTACGAACGCGAGTTCACGCTCGTCGGCACCACGGAAGTCGAATACGCGGGCGAGCCCGCGGCGGCACACATCGACCCCGACGAAGTGCGCTATCTGTGCGCAACGGTGAACCGCTGCTTCGTGAGGAAATGCAGCCCCGAAGACGTCGTGTGGACGTACTCGGGCGTGCGGCCTCTGCTCGACGACGAATCGAGTGATCCATCGAGCGTCACCCGCGACTACGCGCTCGAGCTCGATGCGGCCGGCGCACCGCTCCTGTCCGTCTTCGGTGGAAAGCTGACGACCTACCGGCGCCTCGCCGAAGAGGCCGTCGACCGGCTCGCGCCGATCCTCGGCTGCCGCGCACCGCGCTGGACGGCGCAGGCGACGTTGCCGGGCGGAGACCTGCCCGGGGGCAGCTTCGCCGTGTTCCTGCGCAGCGTCGCGCGCCGTTATCCGTGGCTGCCGCATCCGCTTTCCGTGCGGCTCGCCCGCGCGTACGGCACGCGCATCGACGAGCTGCTCGACGGCGCGCGGTCGCTCGAGGATCTCGGCGAGGAAGTGCTGCCGCAGCTCCATGCGCGCGAGATCGAGTTCCTCTGGAAGACGGAATGGGCGCGCACGTCGGAGGACATCCTGTGGCGGCGGAGCAAGCTCGGACTGCACGCGCCACCGGACGGGCTCAAGCGGCTCGACGCCTGGCTCGCGGCGCGCTTCCCGTCCCGATCCCGCGACTTCGCGACCTGCGGCGTGTGAACTGCCTCGCAGTTTGGCAAGCGTGGCGGTCCGCTCGACACCGGCCCTGCGCGGCCGCGTGCTAGCGTTCCGCCGAGGAGTGTCGAATCGGGCGTGCATCGCACGCCATCCGGTTGGGGTCAACGCTGCGATGTCCGACCCGGTGCTCGCTGCGCTCATTGCCGCGACTGCGACCGTCATCACGTCGCTGCTGCAGCTCAAGGCCTCGCTCGCCAGGGAAATCGCCGCTCGTGCTCAATCGAGCGCGGGACGCCGCCGCAACCGCACGACTTTCGTGCTCGCCGCCCTTGCGCTCGCCGCGACCGGCGCCGGCGGCTTTGCGCTCGCGCGCTGGATGGGCGAACGCGAGGCTCACGCGCAGAAGGAGCTGCAGCAGGAGCTGCGGGCGCGCATCGCCGATCTGCAGCAGACCGTCGATGCGCTCGGAAAGACGCGCGAGGAGATGCGCCCGGTGCTGGAGTTCGAACTGCTGCGGCGTCAGGGCGAAACGGGCGCGTCGGTTTCCGCGACCGTCGATCGCTGCCGGTCCCTCACTCTGCCGGTGCTCACAGACGACACTCTCGATGCGCCCGCCGGATGCTCCGAAGCCGAAGCGTCGCGCATCGAGCTCTGTGTCTCGGTTCCCGCCTCCGCGACCGTCACTTCGGTCGAGCTCCATGCCGGACCGGCGGAAACCGCAGCGTCCCAGGCGGAGCAGCTCGTCGTGCCAGGTGAAGACATCGGCGGCGGACGCTTCGACGCCGCGCATCGCGAGCGCCTCGAAGGCGAGCTGAAGTACGTCTGTCAGACCTACACCCACTGGTCCAGCGAGTCCGGACGCAGCGTTCGCGCTCTCGTGCGTTACACGCCCTGACGCCGCGGGCGAGGTTCTACCCCGCCTCCAGGGCACGGAACTTGCACCTTCCGAGCCCGAAAACCTTCATCAGGAGAGAATCGATGGGTGAGGTCAGCGATCTGACGTTCGGCGACGGCCTCCCGTGGGAAGAAATGCACGAGCGGACGGTGGACGGTCTGGTGCGCGTCGGCGCCGCCTGCGGCGACGACGAGGCGCTGATGCGCGCGAAGGCGGATCGCGTCTGTCAGCTCCTGCGCGAAGCTCTGGAGGACCTGCCGCCGCTGCAGATCAGCATGACGCTGCCGCCCGAGTTCACCGAGGAACAGCTCGAGATCATCTCGGCCGCCGTCAACAAGGCCGCCGCAGCGGGAATGCAGCTCGCCATGGGTCACGCGGTCGAGACCTTCGCCGAGGCCGTGTACGACCTGTGCACGTCCAAGCTGAGGCATCCGCTCAACTGAGCGGCCGACCGGGCCGATCCTGCGCCTTCCGATTCGCGCGCGAGCGCGCGCGATGAATTCCTTACGCCGCCGGCTTCGGCTGCGCGACGCGGCGCCTGAGAACGCTCACCGCGCGGTGCAGCTCGTCGGCGATCTCGTCGATCGCCGCATTGAGCCGCTCCTCCGGCGCATCCCGTGCCAGTGTCTCGAGATCCGTGCACAGCTCGCTCAACCGGGCGGCGCACATGTTCGCGCTCGCGCCCTTCAGCTTGTGAGCCGCACGCTCGATCTGCCGGCGCTCGCCTGCCGAAAGATGCGCGCGCATCAGCGCGATCGTCTCGGTGCCGCTCGCGTGGAACGTCTCGGTCAGCTCGCGCATGAACTCGACGTCTCCATCGGCCTTCCGCTCGAGCGTGGGCAGATCGACGGGCTGCGCGCCAGCCTCCGCGGTCATGAGCCGTTCGAGTGCAGCGCCTTCGAGCGGCGCGCTCTGCGCCTCTCCGCCGAGACCGAAGCGGTCGAGCGTCTCGCGCAGGCGATCGAGCTCCAGGGGCTTCGCGAGCACGCCGTCCATTCCCGCGGCGAGACACCGCTCGACCTGACCCGTCATGACGTTCGCGGTCAGCGCCACGATCGGTGTGCGCGGCCGCCGCTCCTCGAGCCTGCGGATCCGGCGCGTCGCTTCCAGACCGTCGAGGACGGGCATCTGCAGATCCATGAGGATGAGATCGAAGCGCTCGCGCTGATAGACGTCCACCGCCTCGGCGCCGTTGTCCGCGGTCACGACCTCGCAGCCGAGACGCTCCAGGAAGCGCTGCGCGACCCTCTGGTTCACGGCATTGTCCTCGACGAGCAGCACGCGGCCCGCGTAGCGCTTCGCGACCGTGCCCTCGTGCAGCGCGCCGTTCGTGACGATCGGATGCGCATGCTCGTGCCACTCGCGAGCGTCACGTGAGAGCACGCGCTCGAGGCACGCGAACAGCTCGCGCGCGCGCACCGGCTTGGTGAGATAGCCGGCGAAGCCCATCGCGGCGAAGCGCGCCATGTCGCCGTGGCGGTCCATCGAGGTGAGCAGCACGATGCGCGCGCGGCTCAAGTGCGGATCCGAATTCACGCACTCACCGAACATGGCGCCGTCCATGTCGGGCATCTGGAAATCGGCCAGGACGACATCGAACGGACGCCCGTCGCCGAGCGCCTGGCGCATCTTCTTCAGTGCATCCGTCGCGCTCGATGCCGTCGCGACGTCGTAGCCCGCGTGCTGGATCTGGCTCTCGAGCACGCGCCGGTTCGTCCGGTTGTCGTCGACCACCAGCACGCGCCGGCCGGTCGGCATCGCGCGCAGCGCGCGCACGACGTCGGACGGCTCGACGGGCTCGAGCGGCAGCGTGAACCAGAACTTCGAGCCCCTGCCGAGACGGCTCTCGACGCCGACCTCGCCGCCCATCATCTGCACCAGGCGCCGCACGATCGAGAGACCGAGCCCCGTTCCACCGTAGTGGCGCGTCGTCGACGAGTCACCCTGCACGAAGGGCTCGAAGAGCGTGGGCAGCACGTCGGGCGCGACGCCGATGCCCGTATCGCGCACCTCGGAAGCGCACGACGGTCCGGCCGTCCTTCTTGCCGGCCACCGAAACCTCGATGACGATCTCGCCGGCGCGGGTGAACTTGACCGCGTTGCCCGCGAGATTGATGAGACACTGACGGATGCGCTGCGGATCGCCCAGCACGCGCTCCGGCACGTCGGGATGCACGTTGACGATGAGCTCCAGACCCTTCGTCGCGGCCTGAAAGCCCATCATCGCGCCGACGTCCTCGACGTTGCTGCGCAGATCCATCTCGATGCGCTCGATGTCGAGCTTGCCCGCTTCGATCTTCGAGAAGTCGAGCAGGTCGTTGATGATGGTGAGCAGCGAGCGCGCGCTCGCCCGGATCGTCTCCGCGTACTCGCGCTGCGTCCGGTCGAGCTTCGTCTCGAGCAGCAGGCTCGACATGCCGATGACGCCGTTCATCGGCGTGCGGATCTCGTGACTCACGTTCGCGAGGAATGCGCTCTTCGCCTGGTTGGCGGCCTGCGCGGCTTCGGTCGCCCTGAGGAGCGCTTCGCGCGCCGCGCGCGCCTCCGTGACGTCCCGCATCGAGCCGGAGACGTAGAGCACCCTGCCGTCCGGCCCGCGATCGGCACCGCCGCGCAGCCTGAACCAGCGGTACTCTCCGCTCTTCAACCGGAGGCGCACGTCGACGTCGAGGGGCGCTCCCCGATCGAAGATCGCGTTGAATGCTGCGTCGGACATGGCCCGGTCCTCGGGGTGCACGCGCTCGCGCAGCACGCCCATCCGGTCGGGGAGCTCTCCGTCCTCGTAGCCGAGGAGCTGATGCACGCGCGGTGAAAGCCACACACGGCTCGCCCTGACATCCACTTCCCACAGTCCGTCCTGCGTTCCGCGGATCGCACGCTCGAAGCGCGCCTGCGTCTCGCGCAGCGCATCCTCCGCGAGCTTCTGCCGGTGGATGTCCTGGATGGAGCCTGCGGTGCGTACAGGCGTGCCGTCCGGCCCGCGCTCGACCATGCCGCGGATGCGGAACCAGCGATAACTGCCGTCGCGCATCCTGAGCCGCGCCTCGTGCGAGTAGGGCTCACCTTCGGCGATGCGCCGCTCCCAGATGCTGCGCGCCTCGTCACGATCATCGGGATGGAAGAGCTGCTCGACCGCATCCAGCGTGCCGAGGTCGAGCTCGTCCGGCTCGTAGCCGAGGAGCTTGTAGTAGCTCGACGAGACCCAGTGCTTGCCGGTGATGAGATCGCCTTCCCAATGCCCCTCCTGGCTCGAGAGCGCCGCCCGTTCCTGTCTGCGCTGTGCGTCCGCGAGCCGCTCCGCCTGTTCCCGCAGGCGCTCGGCCTGCTCCTTGAGCCGCGCGGCGGTCTCGACTTCGGACGTGACGTCCCAGCTCACCCCGAGCGAACGTGCCGGCTTGCCCTCCGCGTCGAAATCGATGCGCGAATACGCCTGGACGTGACGTACCGAGCCGTCCGGCATCAGCAGCCGGTAGCGGAACGAGACGGTCGACTCGCCGCGCTGGACTGCCTCGAGCGTTGCGCGCTGACCGAGCTCCACGTCCTCCGGATGCACCCACTTGAAGAAGTCCGCGCCCGTCTCGCGGGCGTAGTGGCGATTGGCGGACTCTCCCGGCAGGCGATTGTCGTCCCACGTGATCGAATTGGTCTTCCAGTCGAACTCCCAGACGTAGATGCCCGCGGCCTGGGTCGCGATGCTGAGCCGCTCGAGCAGCGCGCGCTGTCTCTCCGACTGCTGGCGCAGCCGTTCCGCCGCCTCCATTTTCCGCGTGACGTCACGGCCGACTCCGAGCACGCGCGAGAGCCTGCCCGCCGCGTCGTACTGCAGACGGGCGTGCAGCTCGAAGTGCCGGATCGAACCATCGGGCTGCGGAATCCGGACCGAACCCTTCAGCGTCTCGGAGCGCTCCGCGATCGCGGACTCGAGGAGCTTCTGCAGAGAGGCGAGATCTTCGGGATCCGGCGTGCCCGGATCCGCTCCATCGTCCGTCCAGCGGAAGTTCCCTTCTGCATCGATGTGCCAGAAGGAGAGATCGGCTGCCTCCATTGCGAGTCGCAGCCGTTCGTGCAACCCGGATCGATCCGCGCCCCCTTTGGGCATTCCGGCCTCGTCAGCCGCTCCCATCGCGGAAATCCTCCAGTCGAGAAGGGAATCACGTGCGGCGGACGCACGTGTCGAGGAACTTCGTGATCCCGATTTCGTTATGTACGCCCGTGCGGCACCGCGGTTCGCGGCGGCAGTTCACAGTTCGTGCGCACCGCGAAAAAAAGCGCGAACGGAAGCGATCGCGGTGCCGTGAAGAGCTGGCTTCGGGGGCGCGGTGATCACTCGAAGATTTCCGTGGACGCGAGCGGCTCGACTCGGTGAACGTCTCGGTTGCCGGATCGAAGAGAAACGTCGTCGTCGGCAGAGTCCCCGACGCATCCTCGCCGCCGACGATGAGCACGCGGCCATCGTCGATTGCGACGGCGGCGTGACCCGCGCGCCGGAAAGGCATGTCGATGGCGCGCAGACGCTCGCGGTAGCGCACGGGGACATCGAGGCGCCGATCGACGCTCCGGCTGCCGTCCGTCATGATCAGCCGGTAGCTCGTGTCCCGAACGAGAGGAGGCGTCGTCAGCGACTGACCGCTCGTCACCGGGACGTTTCCGGGCTCCAGGCGTCCCGTGCCGCCCGTGAACTCGACGCTCAGCGTCGCGGTTTCACCGACGAAGTACTCCTGGCGGTCGGCGCTGAACCGGGTGATCACCGGGCCCGGCGGCCCGACGTCGGGTTCTTCACTCCCGCCCCCGCCGCCGCAGGCGGCCGCCATGAGCGCCAGCAGTATTCCGGCTGCAGCTCGCCACGATCCGCGGCCGGCCGCCCTTCCGACGAATTTCCGGTTCGTGTGTTACTCCCACGCCTGCGCTCTTGCGGTTCACGTTCACGAGACTCGAGCGTGTCCATACAAGCGCAAACGACCACGGAACCGGCTCATCGAGTCTGAAGCACGGCATGGCTCTCGTGCCGCGCGGGCCTTGCGCCATTCCTGCAGCCAGCACAGCAACCCCGGGAAGGCGGCAACGTGGCGGGGATGACCAGGGAATGCCGAATGGCGCGCCTGGAGGGATTCAAACCCCCGACCCTCGGTTCCGAAGACCGATGCTCTATTCGCTGAGCTACAGGCGCGCCGGAGAGTGCTCCAGGCGGCAACTATACTCGAAACGCGCCGCAGAACCGGCAACGCCTGCCTTCGAGCCCGCGCGCGACACTCCGTGTGCTGCGCAGCTGCGGTGCCTGCAGGGCCCGAGACGCGGCTGCGGTAGCCCCCATGTCCGGGCAGCACTTAAGATAGGCCCGGTTGGCCTTGCGGCCGGAGGGGAAAGAGCATGAGATCGCTTCAGTTCGTTGCAGTCGCCGCACTGCTCGCAGCCGGACCCGTCCACGCGGCGTGCACGTATCCGAAGGCGCCCGACAGGATTCCGGACGGCTCGACCGCGACGCGTGAGGAAATGCTGGCCGCGCAGAAGGCCGTCAAGGCATACAACGAGGAGATGAACACGTACCTCGAGTGCCTGAAGTCCGAGTACGAAGACATGCTCGCGCGGGAAGGTGCGAACCTGACGGAGGAGCGGAAGCAGGATCTGGAGCGGATGCAGGTGCAGAGGCACAACGCCGCCATCGACGAGCTGCAGTCCGTCGCCGATCGCTTCAACGAGCAGGTCCGGGTCTTCAAGGCCAGGAACGACAACAAGAAGAAATAGTCTCTATCGATCCCGCTGCGGCGCCGCCGTGCGCCGCAGCCTTTCACTCCATCGCCCTTTCACGGGCCCGCCATGCTGACGCCGGCCGAAGCTGACAAGCTCATTGCACAGCATCTTCCCTGTCTGCCGATCGAATCGCTCCCGATCGCGCAGGCAGCCGGCGCGGTGCTGCGCGAGAACGTCTATGCGGAGCGCGATCAGCCGCCGTTCGACCGCGTGGCGATGGATGGCATCGCGCTCGACAGCAGCGCGTGGCGCGCCGGTGTCCGTCGCCTTCGCATCCAGGGGGTACAGGCCGCCGGCGATCCGCCGCTCACGCTCGAGGCGCGCGATGCGTGCATCGAAGTGATGACCGGGGCGATGCTGCCTCACGGCTGTGACGCCGTGGTGCCGGTCGAGCAGATCGAGACGAAGGACGGCGTGGCGAGCATTCAGTCGGACGTCGTCGAGCCGTGGCAGAACGTGCATCGTCGCGGCAGCGACAGCCGGCAGGGCGCGCTGCTCCTGTCGGCCGGCACCCGACTGTCGCCGCCCGAGATCGCGATCGCCGCCTCGGCAGGCATGCCCCGCATCCGGGTGAGCGGGCAGCCGGCGGTCGTCGTCGTCTCGAGCGGCAACGAGCTCGTCGAGCCCGGCGAGCCGATCCTGCCTCACCAGGTGCGGCGCTCGAACGCGTACGCCGTCGTGGCGGCGCTGCGTCGCCATGGATTCCAGCGCGTGGCCGACGATCACGTGCCCGACGACGCTGCGGTGATCCGCAGCCGCCTCGAGTTCCACCTGCACACCCACGACGTGCTGATCCTGAGCGGCGGCGTGTCGATGGGTCGCTTCGATCTGATCCCGAAAGTGCTCGAGGAGCTCGGGGTGCGCGTCGTGTTCCACAAGATCGCGCAGCGCCCCGGCAAGCCGCTGTGGTTCGGCGTCTCGCAGGGCGGTCCGGCCGTGTTCGCCCTGCCCGGCAATCCGGTTTCCACGCTCGTGTGCCTGGCACGCTACGTGGTGCCGGCGCTGTTCGCGGCGATGGGTCAGAAGCCGACGCCGCCCGAGAAGATCGCGCTCGCCGACGCAGCCACGGTCAGCGCACCGCTCACGACCTTCCTTCCCGTGCGCCTCGAGACCGACGACTGGGGGAGAGCCTGGGCGATACCCTGTCCGACGAACGGGTCCGGCGACTTCACGTCACTTGCGGGAACCCACGGATTCGTCGAGCTTCCGCCCGGACCGAACACCTATCCCAAGGGTTTCGTCACACGCCTGCACCGCTGGTAGTAAGCTCTCTCCTGCCATGACCGATGTCCTCGTTCCTCTCTCCCGCCTGCGGTCGCCGCGCGACACGCTCGGCCGTCCGATCCGGGATCTGCGGATCTCGGTCATGGACCGCTGCAACTTCCGGTGTCCCTACTGCATGCCGCGGGACACCTTCCACGACGGCTACCGTTTCCTCAAGACGAGCGAGAGGCTCAGCTTCGACGAGATCGTGCGCCTCACGCGTCTCTTCGTGCACCTCGGGGTGCGCAAGATCCGCCTGACGGGAGGCGAGCCGCTGCTGCGCGCGAATCTGCCCGATCTCATCGGCGATCTGACGAGCATCCCCGGCATCGAGGACGTCGCGCTCACGACGAACGGCGTGCTCCTCGCGAGACATGCCGCCGAGCTCAAGGCCGCAGGCTTGAACCGCATCACGGTGAGTCTCGACAGTCTCGATCCGGCCATCTTCTCGAGGATGAGCGGCGGCTTCGGAGGGCTCGACGACGTGCTCGACGGCATCGAGCACGCCCGCAGCGCGGGGCTCGTTCCCATCAAGATCAACACGGTCGTCCAGCGCGGCGTGAACGACCACACGGTGCTCGATCTGCTGGAGCGTTTCCGTGGCACGGGCGTGATCGTGCGCTTCATCGAGTACATGGACGTCGGCAACCGCAACGACTGGCGGCCCGACCTCGTCGTGCCTTCGGCCGAGCTTGCGGCGCGAATCTCGGAGCGCTGGCCTCTCGTGCCGCTCGAGAGCAACTACCCCGGCGAGGTCGCGAAGCGCTACGCCTTCGCGGACGGCCAGGGTGAGATCGGCTTCATTTCGTCGGTGTCGCAGCCCTTCTGCGGCGACTGCTCGCGGGCGCGCCTCTCCTCCGACGGCGTGCTCTACACGTGCCTCTTCGCGACGCACGGCACGAACCTGCGCGACGTGGTGCGCGCCGGAGCGAGCGACGATGAGCTGCTCGAGCTCATCGAGCGCGTGTGGACGGCGCGCGCCGACCGCTACAGCGAGCTGCGCGCGCAGATCCGCAGCTCGCAGGCGTCGCAGTCCAAGGTCGAGATGTTCTACATCGGCGGCTGACGACGTGCGCAGCTCACGAACCCGCAGCTCGCGAAGCACGGCGCGCCGTGCGCCGGGGAATCCGCAGCAGGACCGGCTCACGCATCTCGACGCACAGAACCGCCCGACGATGGTGGACGTCGGCGCCAAGGAGGTCACGCGCCGCGTGGCGGTGGCCGAAGCGACGATCCGTCTGCCGCGCAACGTCGCGCTCGCCCTGCGTCGGACCGGACACAAGACGAAGAAGGGACCGGTCTTCGACACCGCCATCGTCGCCGGCGTCATGGCGGCGAAGCGCACCCATGAGCTGATTCCCTTCTGTCACCCCCTGCCGCTCGACAACTGCAGCGTCGAGATCGAAGCCGCGCGGGGCGGCACCATCCGGGTGGTGTGCCGCGTCGCCGTGCAGCACCGCACGGGCGTCGAGATGGAGGCGCTGACCGGAGCCTCCGTCGCCGCGCTCACGGTGTACGACATGTGCAAGGCCCTCTCCCACGACATCGAGATCACGGCGGTGCGGCTCCTCGAGAAAACCGGCGGAAAGCGGGACTTCCGCCGCGGTTCGCGCTCGGCCCGCCGCAGGGCTTAGAATCCCGTTTTCAATGACTGCACCGATCTACGGCCTCGTGCTGGCCGGCGGCCGCAGCACGCGCATGCGACGCGACAAGGCCGCACTCGTCTACCAGGGACGCACGCAGCTCGAGCGGGCCATGGAGCTGCTCGCGCCTCACGTCGAGCGTGCCTTCGTGTCCGTGCGACCCGATCAGGCGCAGGACCCGGTGCGCGCCCGCTTCCCGCAGATCGTCGACCGGCACGAGAACCTCGGCCCGATCGCGGGGATCATGGCGGCGCAGGAGGAGCATCCCCACGCCGCCTGGCTGGTCGTCGCCTGCGATCTGCCGCTCCTCGATGCGGCAACGCTCGAGCATCTGGTGCGCTCGCGCCGGCCCGAGAAGCTCGCGACGGCGTACCGCTCGAGCCGCGACGGGCTGCCCGAGCCGCTGTGCGCGATCTACGAGCCGGCGAGCCGCGAGGCAATCGCGGCGTACGTCGCCGGCGGCAAGCAGTGTCCGCGCAAGTTCCTGATCAATTCGGACGTGGAGCTGCTCGATGAGCCGAATCCGCGCGCGCTCGACAACGTGAACACGCCGGAGGAGTATCGATCCGTCATGACGAGTCTCAAGGACGAAACCGCGCCGACCGCGCGGCGCATCAGGGTCCAGTACTACGCGCTGCTGCGCGAGCAGGCGGGGCGCAGTGAGGAGTCGATCGTGACGCACGCGCGCACGCCTCGCGAGCTGTACGAGGAGCTGAAGGCGCGCTATCCGTTCACGCTCGCCCCGGAGATGCTGCGCGTCGCCGTCAACGAGGAGTTCGGCGACTGGTCACAGCCGCTCGCCGAAGGCGACGCCATCGTGTTCATCCCGCCGGTCGCAGGCGGCTGAGAAACGCCTGCCGGACCGCGGAGCACGCCATGGGCACCTTCCGTTTCAGCCGCACTCCGATCGATGTCGCCCCCCTGAGGGCCGAGCTCGCCGATCCGGTGTGCGGAGGCTACGCGTCCTTCGAAGGCTGGGTGCGCAATCACAACGAAGGCCAGCGCGTGCTCCATCTCGAGTACGAGGCCTTCGAGCCGCTCGCGATCAAGGAAGGCGAGCGGATCATCGCCGAAGCGATGGCGCGCTTCGGCGTCGAGCGCGCCGCGTGCGTCCACCGCGTCGGCGATCTCGCGATCGGCGAGCTCGCGGTGTGGGTCGGCGTGAGCGCCCGGCACCGCGACGAGGCCTTCAGGGCCTGCCGCTACATCATCGACGAGGTCAAGCACCGCGTCCCGATCTGGAAGAAGGAGCACTACGAGAACGGCGACTCGGGGTGGGTGAACTGTGAGCGCTGCGCGGCCGCGCCGCACGCGCACGACGATCACCACGCTGAGCACGATCACGCCGCTCACGCGCGACACGTTCATGGCGCTGCGCACGCGCACGTCGGCGCACTGGTGCCGGACTATTCGCGGCAGATGGCGCTCAGGGAAGTCGGCCCTGCCGGACAGGCGCGCCTCAGAGCCGCGCGCGTGCTCGTCGTCGGCGCAGGCGGTCTCGGCGTGCCGGTGCTCACGTATCTCGCCGGCGCCGGCGTCGGGCGCATCGGCATCGTCGACGCGGACCGGCTCGAGCCGTCGAATCTCCACCGCCAGACGCTCTACGCGCTCGCGGACGTCGGCAAGCCCAAAGCCGAGCTCGCCGCGGAGCGACTGCGGGCGCTCAATCCCGACGTCGACGTGCACGCCTACGTCCTGCGGCTCGACCGCGACAAGGGCGCCGAGCTCATCCGTCAGTACGATCTCGTCGTCGACTGCACGGACAACTTCACGACGAAGTTCCTGATCAACGATCTCTGCGTGCAGCTCGGCCGCCCGGCGGTGCTGTCGAGCGTGTATCAGTACGAAGGTCAGATCCAGGCGGTGCGGCCGGAGCGCGGCAGCGCCTGCCTGCGCTGCGTGTGGCCCGATGCGACGCCCGACGGAATCGTCGGCAACTGCGCCGAGGCCGGCGTGCTCGGCCCGGTCCCGGGCGTCTTCGGCAGTCTCCAGGCGCTCGAGGCGCTCAAGATCCTGCTCGATCTTCCGGGCCAGCTTCGCGACGAGGTTCTGGTCATCGACCTCGGGAGCCTCGCCGTCTCGCGCGTCCGCGCGCGCCGCGCCCCGGAGTGCGGCAATGGAACGTGCGTGCGTGCGGCGGCTGCGCTCGCCCGTGAGCCCATCGCGGACGCGGATCTCGAGATCGCGTTCGATACGCTCGACGACGCGCTCAAGGCAGGCTACGAGATCGTCGACGTGCGAGAGGCGCGCGAGCTCGCGGAGCTGCCGACGCCGGCAGCGCGCTCACGCAATGTGCCGCTCGCCGAGATCCTCTACGGCGAGCCCCGGCTCGCGCCCGACGCGAAGATCCTGCTCGTCTGCGCGAGCGGCAAGCGGAGCCTCGCCGCTGCGAAGGAGCTGCGCCGCCGCGGCTTCCCCTCGGCGTACTCCCTGCGCGGCGGCGTCTCCGGTCTCGCGCGCCGCACCGTGACCTGAGCAGCCGCATTGTCTGCGATGCCGGCGTCGATCGGTTCGCGGCTGCGGCACATCCTCATCGCGACGGCGTGCGGACTGCTCCTGAGTCCCGCGAACGCCGAGGAATCGGACACTCCCCTGCTCGATTCCGCCGCCACCTTGAGCTACGCGTCGATGCCTCAGGAGGAGGCACTGCGCGAGCGGCTCGCGCAGGCCGCCCGTGCGCTCGAGCAGAATCCCCCGCCCGAGGAGAACTGCGCCCGCACGCTCGGCGCCGCACGGTTCAGCGAGCTGCTCGATACCCTCGGTGCGGCGCAGGCGGCGCTCGGCGACCACGAAGCGGCAGCGGACGCTTTCGAGCGGTCCATCGCGTGCAGCCCGCGCGCACCGTATCTGCATGCCGAGCTCGCTCGGGCGCTCATGAATCTCGGACGGCATGAGGAAGCGCGCGCAGCCGCGCGTCGGGCGCTCGACATCGAGCCCGGCCACCCGGGCGCCACGTCGATCATCGCGCGGCTCGACTTCATCGAGGAACGCTGGCCCGACGCCATCGAGCGGCTGGGCACCGTCGCTCTCTCGGACGAGGATCCGGTCCGTGCGACGTACTGGATGTGCCTGCACTGGATCGCGCAGATGCGCTCAGGGGTCCGCGAGCCGGTGACCATCGACCGGGAGCCCGTCGAGGACTGGCCGTTGCCGATCCTGGAGCTCCTGCGCGGCGAGCGCTCCGAGCAGGAGCTGCTCGAAACGCTGCAGGAGGAAAACACCGAGCCGCGCCGCCGCGAGCTGCTCACGGAAGCTCTGTTCTACGTCGGTCAGCAGCGCCTCGCCTCCGGGGACGCGGAAACGGCGCGGCGCTACTTCGCCGCGGCGGTCAATCTCAAGGTGCTGTACTTCGTCGAGCACCAGATGGCGCTCGCGGAGCTCGCGAAGCTCCGCTGACCGTGCGCCACGGTGCGCGGCGCTCAGGGACGGACCTGTCCCGAGCCGCGGACTACGTACTTGTAGCTCGTGAGCTGCTCGAGACCGACCGGACCGCGGGCATGGAACCGATCGGTCGAGATGCCGATCTCGGCGCCCATGCCGAACTCCCCGCCGTCCGCGAACTGGGTCGAGGCGTTGTGGAGCACGATGGCGCTGTCGACCCGCTGCAGGAAGCGCTCGGCCGTCGCCTCGTTGTCGGTGACGATCGACTCCGTGTGCGCGGAACCATAGCGGGCGATGTGCTCGATGGCGCCGTCGACGCCGTCCACGACGCGCGCCGAGATGATCGAGTCGAGGTACTCCGTGTACCAGTCGTCCTCGGTCGCAGGACGCACCCGCGGATCCACCTTCTGCACGGTCTCGTCTCCGCGCACCTCGCAGCCAGCGTCGAGGAGCGCGCGCACGATCGGACCGAGATGCGTGTCGGCACAGGCGCGGTCGACGAGCAGCGTCTCGGCCGCACCGCAGATACCCGTCCGCCGCAGCTTCGCGTTGAGCACGATCTCCTTCGCCATGCGGACGTCGGCATCGCGATCGACGTACACGTGGCAGTTGCCCTCGAGATGCCCGATGACCGGAACGCGCGCCTCGCGCTGCACGCGCTCCACGAGACTCTTGCCGCCGCGCGGCACGAGCACGTCGAGGTAATCGGTCATGCCGGCGAGCATGTAGCCGACCGCCGCGCGGTCCGTCGTGGGAACGAGCTGGATGCACGCTTCCGGCAGTCCGGCGCTGCGCAGCCCTTCCACCAGGCAGGCGTGGATCGCGCGGCTCGAGTGCTGACTCTCCGAGCCGCCGCGCAGGATGACGGCATTGCCCGACTTGAGGCACAGCGCGCCCGCGTCGGCGGTCACGTTCGGCCGGCTCTCGTAGATGATGCCGATCACGCCGAGCGGCACCCGCACGCGCTGGATCCTGAGGCCGTTCGGGCGCTCCCATTCGGCGATCACGGTGCCGATCGGATCGGGCAGCGCGATGATGTCCTCGATGCCGCGCGCCATCGCCTCGATGCGCTTGTCGTCGAGCAGCAGGCGATCGAGCATGGCGCTCGAGAGACCTTTCGCGCGCGCCGCCTCCATGTCCTCGGCATTCGCCGCGAGGATCTCCTCGCGCCGGGCGCGGATGGCGTCCGCCGCCGCGCGCAGGGCGGCGTTCTTCTGCTCCGTCGTGGCGAGCGCGAGGACGGCGGCCGCATCGACCGCAGCCTTGCCGAGGCTCTCCATGAGCGCGCCGATGCTCGAGGAGCCTTCGGTCTGCGCCGTCTGCAGCTCCGTTCCGGTTGCGCTCATCTCACGGCCTCCGCGGTCTCGGGAGCGGCGGCAGCGAGCACGTCGGGTCTCAGCACGACCATATCGTCGCGATGAATCATCTCGTCACGTCCACGGAATCCCAGAATGCTTTCGATCTCGGAAGTGCGGCGGCCCATGATCCGCGCCGCATCCGTATCCGAGTAGGCGATGATGCCGCGCGCGACCTCGGTGCCGTCGGGCGCGAGCACGCTCACCGTGTCGCCTCGCTCGAAGCGGCCGCGCGCGCCGATCACGCCTGCCGGAAGGAGGCTCCGTCCTTCGCGCAGCGCGCGCAGCGCGCCCGCATCGATCTGCACCGCGCCGGCAGGCCGCAGCGTACCCGCGATCCACTGCTTGCGGGCGGCGACGGGCGTCGCGCTCGGCACGAACCACGTGCAGCGCGCACCTTCCTCGATGCGCCGCAGAGGATGCCGATGATGTCCCGCGGCGATGCACATGTGACAGCCGGCGGCGACGGCGATCTTCGCGGCGAGGATCTTGGTCGCCATGCCGCCGGAGCCGACCTCGGACTGCGAGCGCCCGGCCATGGCCTCGATCTCGGGCGTGATCTGCAGCACGCGCTCGATGAACTGCGCGTTCGCATCGCGGTTCGGATCGGCGGTGAAGAGGCCTTCGACGTCCGACAGGAGCACGAGGCAGTCCGCGCTCGTCATCTGCGCGACGCGTGCCGCCAGGCGATCGTTGTCGCCGTAGCGGATCTCCGCGGTGGCGACCGTGTCGTTCTCGTTGATGACCGGCAGCGCACCGAGAGAGAGCAGGGATTCGAGCGTCGCGCGCGCGTTGAGATAGCGCCGCCGCTGCTCGCTGTCCTCCAGCGTGAGGAGGATCTGCGCGACGGTGATGTCGTGATGCTCCAGCAGCTCCTTGTAGGCATGCGCGAGCCGGATCTGACCGACGGCCGCCGCGGCCTGACTCTCTTCGAGCCGCAGAGGACCGCGCGGCAGACGGAGCTGCCGCCGCCCCAGCGCGATCGCGCCCGAGGAGACGAGGATCACCTGCTGACCGCGCTTGCGCAGCCGCACGAGGTCCTCGATCAGCGTCTCGAGCCAGCTCCGGTTCAGCCGGCCGCTCTCCTGGTCGACGAGCAGCGCGGAGCCGACCTTGACGACGACGCGTCGTGCCTTATCGAGCGGCGAGCTTACGGTGGAGCGCCTGGGTGACATAGGTCGGAAAACTATACGGGATGGGCGCGTGTGCTGCGACTTCGCTGCTCGGCTGAGCGGCCCGGAACACGCTCGCGGTGCCGGGATGCACGGGTCTCGTTGCTTGGCACGCGGACGCGCCCTTAAACTCGCGCGGCAAACCCGATCCTTCGAGGAACCCCACGGTGAGCAGAGATTACGAACCCACGCCCGGCCAGTGGTACCAGAACCTGGAAGAAGAAGAGACGTTCCGAGTGCTGTCGGTCGATGAGGATTCGGAGCTCATCCAGATCGAGTATCTCGACGGGGACATCGAGGAGATCGACCTCGAGACCTGGCACGAGATGGATCTCGAGCTGACCGAGGAGCCGGAAGGCTGGTCCGAGGCCGACGAGGACGAGGACGAAGACGATTTCGACGAGGACTGGGACGAGGACGAAGACGAGGACGACGACTGGGACGAGGACGACGACTACGACGACGATCGGGACGACTACTGATCCGTGCGTGCGCGTCCTCACCCGCGGCGTTTTCTGAGCTTCCTCACCAGGTCCAGCATCTCGAGCGGCTCCACGGGCTTGAGCAGGTGCCCGTCGAATCCGGCGGCGAGCGCCTGCTCGACGTCGCGCGGCTGTCCCCAGCCGGTCAGCGCGATGAGCACCATGTTCTTGCCCCAATCCTGCTCACGGATGCGCCGCGCCGCGTCGTATCCGTTGAGCGTGGGCATGGTGATGTCCATGAGGATGACGTCGGGTCTGAACTCGGCTGCGACCCGCACCGCCTCGAGTCCGTCGAGTGCCGTGCGCGTCTCCGCGCCGTAGAGCTCGCAGACCATGGCGAGGCTCGCTGCCGCATCCTGAACGTCGTCGACGACGAGAACCCGTCCCTGCAGCTCGGGTTCCTCTGAGCTCAATTCCACACTCCTCCCGATCGGCACCCGCTGCACGCCTCGAAAGGTGCGCATACGGCAAGCCTGTGCCTGGACGGGTGATATAGCACTGCAGCACGACGGCTGTCTGTCCGCCAGCTGACATAAGCTCCGGCGCGGCCTGCACCGGCCCATGCCGGGGATGTACGGGTACCGGCGCGGCTCAGCCCCGCGCCCGCAGCTCGTCGAGCAGGCTCGCCAGAGCGTCCGCCTCGACGGGTTTGAAGAGCCGTGCGTCGAAGCCCGCTGCAGCGGGCGAGGTGGCGTCGCGCTGTCCCTTCCATTCCGAGACGGCGATGAGAAGGGCATCCTGGAGTGCGGACCGGATCCGCCGCGCCGCTTTGCAGGCTTCCGCGTTCAACGCGGAGACGTCGACCAGTACGGCGTCGGGTCGAAAGTCCGCGGCGACGCGCGCCGCTTCGGCCGCACTCGCGGCCGTGCGCGTTTCTGCACCGTAGAGCTGACAGAGAACCGACAGTGCGGCGTCCGCCCTTGTGTTGTCCTCGACCACGAGAATCCGGCCCGACAGGCCGTTTCGACCCTTGCGCGACACAATCCCCCCGTTTCGACCGGTCCGCGCGGTGCGAACGCGCGCCGGATGCAAGCGACCGCCAGTTGTATAGCATTCGCGATGCGGCCCGTCTCCCCGGAAGCGGATCCGTCCGTCCGGGCGTGCCGCTTGCTCAACTCTGTCGGGGCTCGGCACGATCTGCAAATGGACAAGGCCAGGCTGCGCGCTTCCGCCACACGAACGGAATCGAGCGGTAACTGGTTGCTCGACGCGATGCTGCGCGAGGACCGGACGCTGTACGGGGCGCTCGAGCCGGTGGTGCACGCAACGGGCGATGCGCTCTACCGGCAGGACGACTCGCTGACGCACGTCTACTTTCCCGTCACGGGCGCCCTCTCGCTCGTCGTCCACATGCGCAACGGCAAGGCGGCCGAGGTCGCCACGGTGGGCAACGAGGGATTCGTCGGCCTGCACGCCTTCTTCGGGAGCGGGATCGTGCCGCACTCGGTGCTCCAGCAGGCGCCGGGTACTTCACTGCGGCTCACGGTGCGCCGTTTCGCCGACGCCGTACGGCGCCACGCGGGAGTGCAGCGCCTGATCGACTGCTACGCGGCCTACATGCTGCGCTTCGCCGAGCAGTCCGCCGCGTGCGCGACTCTTCATCCGATGCTGGCGCGCGCCTGCCGCTACCTACTCGTCGCTCACGACCGGGCGGGCGGCCGCGAGTTCTTCCTCACCCACGCCATGCTCTCGGAGATGCTGGGCGTGCGCCGGCCGTCGGTGAGCGAGGTGGCCGCGCGTCTCGCGCGGGTCGGCCTGATCGAGTACAGCCGCGGCATCGTGTCGGTGAAGGACCGCCGCAAGCTCGAGGCGGCGACCTGCGAGTGCTACCACGCGATGCAGTCCTTCTACCAGCGAATGCTCGGCAGAATCACGGGAGCCGGCTGCGGCGGTCCGGTCCGGAACCGCGGCGCAAGCCCTTGAAAGGCGAGAGCCTGGCCTTACAGTGGCAGCTATGCCGCAGGCCCGGTAGAGTGCGGCCGAAACCCCGCACCGCGCGCCCTGTCGAAGGCGGTGCCGGGTACGGCAAACGGTGTCATCGAGTGGAGTTCGAAGCCCGACAATGAAGCGCGTTGTTCTGTTCCTCGCTACCAACCTGGCGATCATCGTCGTCCTGTCGGTCGTCGCCCGACTGTTGGGGCTGGATGCGTACCTCGAGGCGCAGGGTGGGAGCCTGACCGGCCTGCTCGTCTTCGCCGCCTTCTTCGGCTTCTCCGGCTCGCTGATCTCGCTCGCCATGTCGAAGTGGATGGCCAAGCGCGCCATGGGCGTGCGGGTCATCGAGCAGCCGACGAACGCCACCGAGCAGTGGCTCGTCGAAACCGTGCGCCGTCAGGCGCAGGCGGCGGGCATCGGCATGCCCGAGGTCGGCATCTTCGACTCTCCGGAACCCAATGCCTTCGCGACGGGCGCACGCCGTGACAATGCCCTGGTCGCGGTGAGCACTGGCCTCCTCCGCCGCATGAACGAGAAGGAAGTCGAGGCGGTGCTGGGCCACGAGGTGAGCCACATCGCGAACGGCGACATGGTGACTCTCACGCTGATCCAGGGCGTCGTGAACACCTTCGTGATCTTCTTCGCCCGGATCATCGGCACCGTCGTCGACCGCGCCATATTCCGCTCGGAGGACGGACGCGGCCCCGGCTACTTCATCGCCGTGATCTTCGCCGAGATCGTCCTCGGCATCCTCGCCAGCATCATCGTGCTGTGGTTCTCGCGGCAGCGTGAGTTCCGCGCCGACCGCGGCGGTGCGCGCCTGGCGGGTCGCGAGAACATGATCAGCGCGCTCGAGCGGCTGCGTGCCACGCACCAGCCGCTGCCGCAGCAGTTCGCCGCGTTCGGCATCGCCTCGGGCAGCGTCGCCGGCGGTCTGCGGCGCCTCTTCATGAGCCATCCGCCGCTCGAGGAGCGTATCGCCGCGCTGCGCACTGCGCCGATGCTCTGAAGCACGGACGCGAGCCTGCCTCCATGACCATGCAGATCGCCGCGGACCGGCCAGCCGGTCCGCGGCAACGCATTGCCGATTTCATCGAATCACCGCGCATCCAGCGGCTGATCATCACACTCATCCTGCTGAACGCCCTCCTGCTCGGGCTCGAGACCTTCCCGTCGGTGATGGCGCGCGCAGGTGCGTGGCTCGATCACGCCGACCAGGTGCTGCTCACGGTGTTCGTCCTGGAGCTGCTGCTCAAGCTCGTCGGTCAGGGCTGGCGGTTCTTCAGGAACGGATGGAACGTGTTCGACGCGATCGTGGTCGGCATCGCACTGCTGCCGTCCTCGGGAGCGTTCTCGGTGCTGCGCGCGCTGCGGGTGCTGCGCGTGCTGCGCCTCGTCTCGGCGGTGCCGCGCATGCGCTTCGTGGTCGAGTCGCTCGTGCGCTCCCTGCCGGGGCTCGGCTCGATCGGGTGCCTGCTGCTCCTGTTCTTCTACGTTTACGCCGTGATGGCGACGAAGCTGTACGGCGAGCGCTTCCCCGAGTGGTTCGGCGATCTGTGGAGCTCGATGTTCTCGCTGTTCCAGATCATGACGCTCGAGGGCTGGGCGGAGATCGCGCGCGAGGTCATGGCCGTGTCCCCGTGGGCATGGCTGTTCTTCCTGGTGTTCATCCTGATCGGTACGTTCACCGTCCTGAACCTGTTCATCGCGGTGATCGTGAACGCCATGCAGGAGCCCCATACACCGGTCGAGCACAAAGCGGTAGCCTCGGCGGATGACGTGGCCGCCCTGCGCGAGGAAATCGCCGCGCTGCGGCGCACTCTGGAACGCGATGGAAGGACATGAGCTCTGACGTGCGCACCGCGCTCACGGCGCTGCTCGGAGAGGACGCGGTGCTCACCGCGGCGGCCGACGTGGAGCCCTTTCTCACGGATCACCGGCGGCTGTACCGCGGCAGCGCGCTGGCGGTCGTGCAGCCGCGCTCGGTGGAGCAGGTCTCGAAGCTCCTCGCCTTCTGCAACGAGCGCCGCATCCCGGTGGTGCCTCACGGCGGGAACACGGGCTACGTCGGCGGCGCTACACCGGACGAATCGGGAACGCAGCTCGTCCTGTCCATGCGGCGGATGAACCGCATCCGTTCGGTGGACCCTCTCAACTACTCGCTGATCGCCGAAGCCGGCTGCATTCTCGCCGACGTCCAGCGCGCGGCCGACGCGGTCGAGCGCTTCTTCCCGTTGAGCCTCGGCGCGGAAGGAAGCTGCCAGATCGGCGGCAACCTCTCGACCAATGCGGGCGGCGTGAACGTCCTGCGCTACGGCATGATGCGCGACCTCGTGCTCGGGCTCGAAGTCGTGCTCGCCGACGGCCGCGTGCTCTCCTCTCTCACGAGCCTGCGCAAGGACAACACGGGCTACGACGTGAAGTCGCTGTTCCTCGGCGCCGAAGGCACGCTCGGCGTGATCACCGCCGCGAGCCTCAAGCTCTTTCCGAAGATCCGCGCGACGGCGACCGCCTTCGTCGCGGTGGCCGACGTGCAGTCCGCGGTCGATCTGCTGAGCGCGCTGCGCGAGGCGAGCGGCGACCGCGTGAGCTCCTTCGAGCTCGTGCCGCGCATCGCCATCGAGCTCACCACGCGGCACATTCCAGGTGTCACGGATCCGCTCGACGATCCCTACGAGTGGTACGTGCTGTGCGAGCTCAGCTCGGCGCGCGCCGGCGAGCCGCTCGATGCGCTGCTGCAGGAGACTCTCGCCGATGCGCTCGAGCGCGGCATCGTGCTCGACGCGGTGATCGCGCAGAGCGAGCGCGACCGCGCGGCATTCTGGCGTCTGCGCGAGCACATCCCGGAGGCACAGCGCATCGACGGCGCGAGTCTGAAGCACGACATCTCGGTGCCGGTGGCATCGCTCCCGAAGTTCGTCGCGCGCGCCGCGGAGTGGGTGAAGGACAACGTCCCCGAAGGGCGCCTCGTGGCATACGGCCACGTGGGCGACGGCAATCTGCATTTCAATCTCAACCAGGCGCCGGGCGCCGATCGCGAGGCGTTCCTCGCCCGTGAGCCGCAGGTGAAGCGCGCCGTGCACGACCTCGTGCACGAGTTCGGCGGCAGCTTCAGCGCCGAGCACGGCATCGGGCGGCTCAAGGTGGGAGAGCTCGAACGCTATGCGCCGGCCGTGGAGCTCGAGCTCATGCGCGCGATCAAGCGCGCGCTCGATCCGAACGGCATTCTCAATCCGGGCAAGGTCCTGCGCATGTCTTCCGCTTCCGGGACTCTTGCACCGCCGGCGTCGGGAGCCTGAGCACCGGCTGCGGGTGAGGCACACGGCGCGACCCGCTAAGCTTGTGCGATCCGGATCGCGGGGAGATACGCATGACACTGAGCAGAGCTCTGGTGCTCGCACTCGCGCTCTCAGCAGGAATCGCAGGCTGCAGCGAGAAGCCTGAATCGGCTGCACCTGCACGCGAGGCCGCACCGTCTCCTGCCGACGGCGCACCGCGCATCGCCAACTCCGCCGACGGCGTGCACATCGAGTATCGCGTGTACGGCCGGGGCGATCCTGCCGTCGTGCTGGTCCACTGCTGGTCGTGCGACTCGAACTACTGGCGTCAGCAGATCCCGCAGCTCTCGTCCCGGTACACCGTCGTCACCGTCGATCTGGCAGGACACGGTGCGTCGGGCCGCAATCGCACGCAGTGGACGATCGAGGGCTTCGGCGACGACGTCGCCGCAGTCGTGCGTCAGATCCGGAACCGGGACGTGGTGCTGGTCGGTCACGGCATGGGCGGTCCCGTCGCGCTCGAGGCGGTACGGCGCATCGGAGATCGCGTGATCGGAATCATCGGCGTCGATACGTTCAAGACCGCCGGGCTTCCGCCGGTGCCGCCTGCCGATCTCGAGAAGCAGCTCGCAGCCTTCCGCACCGACTTCATCGGCAACACCCGCCGGTACGTCTCGCAGTCCCTGTTTCCTCCGAATGCCGACCCCGCGCTCGTGCGCAAGACGGCGGACGATCTCTCGCTCGCCCCGCCGGAGATCGCGATCGCTTCGATCGCCGCCCTGAACGCGATGGACCTCGACGGCCTTCTCTCGCAGATGCGCATTCCCATCGTCGCGATCAACTCCGAGCACGGCGGACGGACGGACGAGGAGCGCATCCGCGCGATCGCACCCGGCTTCCGCGCGGTGGTGCTGCAGGGAACCGGACACTTTCCGATGCTGGAGGACCCCGAGCGATTCACGGCCGTGCTGCTCGAGCAGCTCGGCGAGCTGACGGGTCCGAACCGTGACTGAGCACACGACGCCTTCCGACCGCGGCGAGCGCCGCCTCGCCCTCTACACACTGATCGCACGCCTGCTCGATCAGGCGTTCGTCGTTCCGGGGACGCGCTGGCGCTTCGGGCTGGACGCCATCATCGGGCTCGTGCCGGGCCTCGGCGATGCGATCGGCGCCCTGTTCGGCATCTACGGCGTGTGGGTCGCGCGGCAGCTCGGCGTACCGCCTTCGGTGCAGACCCGGATGCTTCTCAATCTCGCCGTGGACGCGCTCGTCGGCGTAGTGCCGATCGCCGGCGACCTGTTCGACGCCGCATTCAAGGCGCACGTGCGCAACCGCGAGCTCATCGAGCGCTGGCGCGCGAACCCGCGGGCCGTTAAGCGCGGCAGCCGGGCGCTGGTGCTCGCAGTCGCGCTGCTCCTCTTCGCCGTGGTCGCCGGCACGCTGTGGCTCGCCGTCGAGCTGCTGCAGCTCCTCTTCCGCGCACTCGGCGGCTGAGCGCACTCCGCGATTCGGGCGGGCTTGCTCCGCGCGGGAACGTCAGCCGCGCGGCGCGATCACGCGTACGAGACCTTCCTGAGCCGTGCTCGCGACCAGCCGTCCGTCGCGCGAGAAGACGCTCGCGCGCGCGAAGCCGCGCGCACCGGAAGCACTCGGGCTTTCCACGGCGTAGAGCAGCCAGTCGTCCACGCGCACCGGGCGGTGGAACCACATCGCGTGATCGATGCTCGCGAGCTGGAAGGTGCCGCTCAGGAACGATCCGTGGGGGAGCGTCGCCGTGTCGAGCAGGTTGTAGTCCGAGACGTATGCGAGCAGACAGCGGTGCAGCGCCTCGTCGTCCGGCAGCCGGCTCGTGGCGCGGAACCATACCTGACGTGCAGGGGGCGCCTTGGGCCGCTCCGGATCGAACGGCTGCACCATGCGGAATTCGAAGGGACGGGGCTTCTCGATGAAGCGCTTGAGGTGCTCGGGCAGCCGCTCGAAGAGCTCGCGCGGCGGCCTCGAGAAGTCCGGCAGATCCTCGGGCGGCGGCACGTCGGGCATCGCGATCTGATGCTCGATGCCCTGCTCCATCACCTGGAAGGACGCCGTCATGTTGAAGATCTGCTGGCCGTGCTGGATCGCGATCACACGACGGTTCGAGAAGCTGCGGCCGTCGAGGCTGCGATCGACGGAGTAGACGATCGGCGCGTTGAAGTCGCCGCGCCGCAGGAAGTACGCGTGCAGCGAGTGCACGATGCGGCCTTCCACCGTCATGGACGCGGCGGTCAGGGCCTGACCCAGCACCTGACCGCCGAAGACCTGCGGACTGCCGATGTCGCGGCTCTCGCCGCGGAACAGGTTCACCTCGAGCTGCTCGAGCTCGAGGAGATTGAGCAGATCCGCGATTTGCTCGTCCATGCCGGACCGCGGTTGCGGCGTCAGCCGAAGATGAGCTGACCTCTCATCAGCGCGCTGTGTCCGGGGAAGGTGCACACGTACGTGTACGACTCGCCCTTCTTCAGCAGCGACGTGGAGAACTTGATGGTGGTCGACTCGCCGCCGCCGATGAGCTTGGTGTGCGCGATGACGCGCTCGTCGCCCGGCTTCACGTAGTCGTTCTTCTGGCCCGCGGCGAGCCCGTCGTTCGCCACGGCGGTCACGTCGGCCGTGCGCGTCAGCACCCAGTTGTGGCCCATCGACGCGACCGGAAGCTTGCCGACGTGCTTGAGCGTCAGCTCCACCTCCGTGCAGTCCCCCGCGACCTTGAGCTCCTTCTTGTCGTACTGGATCAGGTCGTTGCCCGAGATCTCGAGCTTGCAGACTTTCCCTTCTGCGGCCTCGGCGGCCATCGGCAGCGCCATCGCCTGGGCGGCGCCCAGCAGCACGGCGGTCGCGAGGATCTTGCGGGTCGGACTCATTTTCGGCTCCTTGCAGCTGTCAGGTGTGTTCGGTGCGGCTCTTCGACCCGGACGCAGCCGTCGGGGTTTCGAGCCGCAGGCTACGGAAAGTGCGGATCGACATCACTCCCCCGCGACGCCGAGGCGCCGGTGCATGACCGGGCTCGTCGTCGTGTACTGCAGGAACTGCTTCTTCTCCGGATAGAGGTAGTGCTGGATCCCGAACGCGGCGAGCGCCGCCTCGTGGAACCCGGAGAGAATCAGCTTCTTCTTGCCCGGATAGGTGTTGATGTCGCCCACCGCGAAAATTCCCGGCACGCTCGTCTGGAACTTCTCGGTGTCGACCTTGATCGCCTTGCGCTCGAGCTCGAGACCCCACTCGGCGATGGGCCCGAGTCGCGGGTGCAGACCGAAGAACACGAGCAGATGATCCGCATCGAGCGAATGCACCGTCCCGTCCGTCGCCTTCACGTCGACACCGATGAGCCTGTCGCCCTCGGTGCGGAGCGCGTGCGCGACGCCCTCGATGTAGCGCAGGCGTCCGCTCGCCGCGAGCGCCTGCATCTTCGCGACTGACGCGGGTGCGGCGCGGAACTCCGCGCGACGGTGCACCAGGGTGAGGCTCGCCGCCTTCTCCACGAACTCGAGCGTCCAGTCGAGCGCCGAGTCGCCGCCGCCGAAGATCACGAGACGCTTGCCGTGGAAGTCGGCGGCGTTGCGCACGCGATAGTGAATCTGCGTGCCTTCGAAGGCCTCCGCGCCGGGCAGGCCGATGCGCCGCGGCTGGAACGAGCCGACGCCTGCGGCAATTACCACTGCACCTGCGTCGAAGCGCGTTCCGGTGGAGGTCACCACGTCGAATCGTCCGTCGGCGCGCTTCGAGACGTGCGTGACTTCCTGCCCGAAGTGGAACTGCGCGTTGAACGGCTTGATCTGCTGCATGAGCCGATCGATGAGCTCCTGCGCACCGCACACGGGCAGCGCCGGAATGTCGTAGATCGGCTTGTCCGGATAGAGCTCGGCGCACTGCCCGCCCGGGTACTTGAGTGAATCCACCACGTGCGCGCTGATGCCGAGCAGACCCAGCTCGAATACCTGGAACAGCCCGCACGGGCCGGCGCCGATGATGACGACCTCGGCCCTGATCGGCTCGCGCCCGCTGTCCCGGTTCTCCTGCAAGTTGTCGGCGTTCTGGCTCAAGGCGGTATTCCGTCGAAAAGCGCGGCATTTTAGCGGAACGGACCCTGCTACGGCATGCGGGGAACGCGCAGCTTCCGCCGCGGTTTCCACGGCCGAGCTCCGACTGCTACTGTATGGCCGTCCGTCTGCCTGCGGTCCGTGAAAGGGAGGCCCGCATGATCACGCTCAGCGTCAACGGCGAGGACAGACAGGTCGACGTCGAGCCCGACACCCCGCTCCTCTGGGTGCTCCGCGACACGCTCGGCCTCACGGGGACCAAGTACGGGTGCGGAATGGCGCTGTGCGGCGCCTGCACCGTTCACGTCGACGGCGAGCCGGTGCGCTCCTGCTCCGTTCCCGTGAGCGCGGTCGAAGGCCGCAGGATCACCACCATCGAGGGCCTTTCTCCCGACCGCAGCCATCCGGTTCAGCGTGCCTGGATCGAGCTCGACGTCCCGCAGTGCGGCTACTGCCAGTCGGGGCAGATCATGTCCGCCGCCGCCCTGCTCGCGAAGAACCCCCGTCCGGCGGACTCGGATATCGACGCAGCGCTCTCCGGCAACATCTGCCGGTGCGGCACGTACTCGCGCATCCGGGCTGCGGTGCATCGTGCGGCGCAGCTCATGAACGACACCTGAACGCGCGGCACAGGGGGTGGACCATGGGCCTCGATCGGCGTGAATTCCTGAAGACGACTGCCGCGCTCTCCGGCGGACTGGTCGTGGCGCTGCACCTGCCCGGCTGCTCGAAACCGGGCGGATCGGCAAGCGGCGAGCACAAGACCGTCACGGCCAACGCCTGGCTCAGGATCGGCACCGACGGATCGATCACTTTCCTGTGCGACCGTTCGGAGATGGGTCAGGGCGTGTACACCGCCCTCACGATGCTGATCGCGGAGGAGCTCGGCGCCGACCCCGATCAGATCCGCGTCGAGTTCGCCCCGCCGGGCGACGAATACCGGAACGACCTGCTCGGCGGCCAGGTCACGGGCGGCAGTACGAGCGTGCGCGATGCGTGGGACAAGCTGCGCACGGCCGCCGCGCAGACGCGCGCGCGCCTCGTCGCCGCGGCAGCCGAGCGATGGGGCGTACCGCCGGCAGGGTGCCGCGTGGAGCGCGCCACGATCATCTCGCCGCACGGCAAACGGCTCGGTTTCGGTGAGGTGGTGGAAGCCGCGGCACAGCTTCCGGTGCCGGAGCGGGTCACGCTGAGCGAACCGGGGAAGCGGCGTGTCATGGGGACGAGCGTGAAGCGTCTCGACACTCCCGCGAAGGTCGACGGCTCGGCGATCTATGGCATCGACGTGAGGCTGCCCGACATGCTCTACGCCGCGCTCGCGCAGCCGCCGGTGCTCGGCGGCAAGGTCCGCGGCGTGGACGACTCCGCGGCGAAGACGATGCCCGGCGTCCAGGCGGTCGTGCAGACGTCTTCCGGCGTCGCGGTGGTTGCCGATTCCTGGTGGCGTGCGCGCAAGGCTCGCGATGCGCTCAAGATCGACTGGGATCCCGGTCCCAATGCATCGCTCGACGACGCGGCCATCCTGCGCACACTGAAGAGCGCAGCGGGCAAGACCGGGCAGATCGCCCGTAAGGACGGCGACGTCGACCGCGCGATCCGCGGCGCCGCGCGTGTCGTGCGTGCGGAGTATCAGCTCCCGCTGCTCGCGCACGCGACGCTCGAGCCGCAGAACTGCACCGCGCACGTGACGGCCGACGGCTGCGACGTCTACGTGCCGACGCAGATCCAGCAGGTCGCGCAGCAGACCGCCGCGCAGGCCGCAGGGCTCCCTCCCGAGAAGGTTCGCGTGCACACGACGTTCCTCGGCGGCGGATTCGGCAGGCGTCTCGACGTCGATTTCATTCCGGCGGCGGTGGAATGCTCGAAGGCCGTAGGCCGGCCGGTGAAGCTCGTCTGGACGCGCGAGGACGACACCACGCACGACAAATACCGCCCGCCTGCGTTCGATCAGGTCATCGGTGCGTTCGACAGGGACGGGAAACTGATCGCCTGGAAGCTGCACCTCGTCGGCCCGTCGATCACGGCGCGGATGTTCCCGGACGCCGTGAAGGACACCATCGATCCCTTCGCCATCGAGGCCGCCGCCAACTATCCCTACGACGTGCCGAACGTGCACGTGGAGTACGTGCGTCAGGAGATCGGCATCGACGTCGGCTACTGGCGCTCGGTGAGCCATGCGCTCAACTGCTTCGTCGCCGAGAGCTTCATGGACGAGCTCGCCATCGCGGCCGGCCGCGATCCCGTCGAGTTCCGCATGGGGCTCCTCGAGAAGCAGCCGCGCTTCCGTGAAGTGCTGCGCGTGGCGACACGCGAAGCAGGCTATGGAATGGCACGGAAGGGACGCCGACACGGCGTCGCGCTCATGGAGGGCTACGGTACCTACATGGCGCAGGTCGCCGAAATCTCCATGGAAGGCGGCAAGGTCAAGGTGCACAGGATCACCTGCGCCGTGGACTGCGGCCAGGTGGTGAACCCCGACATCGTCACGGCGCAGGTCGAGAGCGGAATCATCTTCGGGCTCACGGCTGCGCTCTGGGGCGAGATCAACATCCGCGGCGGGCGCGTGCAGCAGACGAACTTCGACACCTATCGCCTGCTGCGCCTCAACGAGGCGCCGAGGATCGACACGTTCATCATCGACAGCCGCGAGCCGCCGGGAGGCATCGGCGAGCCGTCGACCGCACTCGTCGCCCCCGCCGTGTGCAATGCGATCTACATGGCGACGGGTACGCGCGTGCGGTCGCTGCCGCTGTCGCGGCACCGCCTCGCGTGAGTGTGAAGCCACCCTTCGGGCAGCGCCTGGCGGCTGCCCCGAGCGTGGCGATTGGATCGACGAAGGACGCGCGCTTCAGGCGCGGCCCGCGTTCGCGTCCGTCGGGGTGTGGAAGTACTCGCTCTCCGAGGCGAGCTGCTCGACCAGCCGTTTGAGCTCGGCCATACGGCCTTCGGCGGTGCTGATGGGCATGCAGTCCTGGCACCGCGGATCCCCGCACGGCTGACGGGAGTACAGCCAGTACTGGATGGCGCCGGCGAGCAGACCGTCCGCGATGTCCCAGAGATCGGCGTCCTTGTCCTTGTCCGCCAACCGGTTGCCGAGATCAACGGCCTTGGTGAATGCCGAATCGAAGGTGTCTGCGATCTCAGTCATATGACCTAGTATAAAGCATCCGTTCGCAAATCCCGCCGCCTGACGATCGAAGCCGATCACACTCCGGCGAAGACGCGCCCGCCGGTCCGCGGACGGACGAGGCACAGCTCGCGATCACGCCGGAGGCGTCGCTACGGCGTCGCCGAGTCGACGCGCCGCGAGAGCGCTTCGAGCCGCTCGTCGAGCTCGGCCCGGGACAGCCAGCGGCCGCGGACCATGACGCCCGCGAGCCGGCGCACCGCCCGCACGTCTTCGAGCGGATTCGCCTCGACCAGGAGCAGATCGGCCTCGAGACCTTCGCGCACTGCACCAAAGCGGTCCGCGGCACCGAAGAACCGCGCGGGGTTCACGGTCGCGGTCTGCAATGCCTCGAAGGGCGAGAGCCCGATCTGGGTATAGAGGTGCAACTCCTCAAGAGCCGAGTCGCCGGGAGCGTTGAAGACCTGCGGAGCGTCCGATCCGAGCGCGATCGGCACCCCGGCACGGTGCATCCGGCGAATCAGCTCGCGCCGCAGCTCGAGGAAACGCTGCGCGTCCTGCCGTGAAGGCGGATTCGGGCCGACGAAGTTGCGGAGCGCCGATTGCCAGCGCTCCACCGTCTGCGGCGGAAGGTAACGCATCACCGGGCGCGACCTGAGCTCCTCCTCGCCCGGCGGGATGGCCCACTGCTCCAGCAGGATCTGCGTCGGCACCATCCACGTGCCAGCCGCGCGCGTGCGCTCGACGAGCTCCGGGATCCGCGCCGGATCGGCGCAATGAGAGACGGCGAGACCGAAGATGCCGACAGCGCCTGCCCGCTCGAGGCATTGCGGATCGCCGAGTGCCTGCATGTAGCCGTCGAGATGATCGATCGCACGCTGACGCGCCTCGAGCGCACGATGCACGCCGACGTCCTCGGAGACGTGACCTTCGAAGGGAATGCCCGCTTCGCCGGCCGCGCGTGCGATCGCATCGAACACTTCGCGGCTCAATCCCGGATGGAGCTTGAGGAAGTCGTAGCCGGCCGCCTTCTGCTCCCGCACCATCGCGACGGCCCGCTCGACCGTCGGCGCGCTCTGGCCGTTGAAGGAAGGACCAGCCGTGAAGAGCCGCGGCCCGAGGACCTCGTGGCGCGCGAGCCGCTCCTTGAGCTCGAGGTGCCAGGGATGCCCCAGCATGCCGCGGATGGTCGTGACGCCGTGCGCCAGGTAAAGAAGCAGGACGTCGTAGCTATCCGATTCGCGCGGAGGCGAAGGGAGATGCGCGTGCATCTCCGCGAGCCCCGGCATCAGGTATCGGCCGCGACCGTCGACGATGTGCGCCTGCTGCGGCGCCTGCACGGAACCGGCGGGCCCGATGCGGGCGATGCGTCCGTCCTGCACCAGGACGTCGCGCCGAGCGTCGACCTGCGGCCGCTCCATCGACACGACGTCGACGTCGCGGAACAGCACGGCCGAGGGGCGCCCTGCCTGCGCCAGCGCAGGCGTCGCGGCCTGAACGGCGAGAAGTGCCGCCGCGAGAAGCGTGCGCACCATGCGTGCGTTCATGGCGCAAGAATGCCACGATGCGCAGCCTCACCGCCAAGGAGACATCGATGCTTCGCGTGAGGAGCACTCTCGTCACAGTCGCCCTGCTGGGCATCTCCCTGTCCGGCGTCGCCGCCGAGCCTTCCACGCCGGGCGCTGCGGAGCTGCGCGCCATGGCGGCCCGCTTCGCTCCCGTCGAGATCCGCGCCGACATCTCGCATCTGCCGCAGAACGAGCGGCAGGCGCTCGCACGGCTCATCGAGGCCGCGCGGATCATGGACACGATCTACCTGCGCCAGGTCTCCGCGCACGGCACGACCTGGCTCCTTTCGCTCCTGCGCGACGACTCCGACCTGGGCCGCGCACGTCTCGCGTACTTCCTCCTCAACAAGGGGCCGTGGTCGGAGCTCGACGCGAACCGGCCTTTCCTTCCCGGCGTCGGCGCGAAGCCGGCCGGAGGAAACTTCTATCCTCCCGATGCGACGCGGGAAGAGCTCGAGCGCTGGCTCGATTCCCTGCCGAAGGCCGAGCGTGAGGCCGCCGCGGGCTTCTTCACGACGATCCGGCGCGATCCCGCGGGCCGCCTCGTGGCGATTCCGTACAGCGTCGAGTTCCAGGGCGAGCTCACCGAGGCCGCGCGCCTGCTGCGCGAAGCGGCGCGGCTCACGAAGCAGCCGACTCTCGCGCGCTATCTCGAGAAGCGGGCCGAGGCCTTTCTCACGAACGACTACTACGAGAGCGACGTCGCATGGATGGAGCTCGATGCGTCGATCGAGCCGACCATCGGTCCCTACGAGGTCTACGAGGACGAGCTGTTCAACTTCAAGGCGGCGTTCGAGGCGTTCATCACCGTCGTGGACGCGGAGCAGACCGCGCAGCTCGCCCGCTTCGCCGGCGAGCTGCAGGAGCTCGAGAACAACCTGCCGATCGATCCGCAGTACCGCCGCGCACAGCTCGGCGGGCTCGCGCCGATCCGCGTCGTCAACGTGGTGCTCACGGCGGGCGACGCCAATCACGGCGTGCAGACCGCCGCTTTCAATCTGCCGAACGACGAGCGCGTGGTCGCGGAGAAGGGATCGAAGCGCGTGATGCTGCGCAACGTGCAGGAGGCGAAGTTCGAGAAGGTCCTGAAGCCCATCTCGCGCATCGTGCTCGCGCGCGAAGATCACGACGCCGTCGCGTTCGAGCCCTTCTTCACGCACATCCTCATGCACGAGCTGATGCACGGACTCGGGCCGCAGACGATCCGCGTCGGCGCGCGCGAGACGACGGTGCGTCAGGAGCTCAAGGAGCTGAACGGCCCGCTCGAGGAAGCCAAGGCGGACGTCTCGGGTCTCTGGGCGCTGCAATACCTGATGGACAAGGGCGTGATCGACAAGTCGCAGGAGCGGGCGATGTACGTCACCTTCCTCGCCTCGTCGTTCCGTACGCTGCGCTTCGGGCTCGGCTCCGCTCACGCGCGCGGCATGGCCGTGCAGCTCAACCATCTGCTCGACTCCGGCGCGGTGAGCATCGGCGCGGACGGCACCTTCTCCCTCGACCTCGAGCGCGCGAAGGCGGCAGTCACCGAGCTCACGCGGCGGCTGATGACGATCCAGGCGCAGGGCGACTACGCCGGCGCGAAGGAGCTGTTCGATCGCATGGCGGTCATCCGCCCGCAGGTGCAGGCCGCGATCGACCGGCTCACGGACGTGCCCGTCGACATCGCGCCGCGGTTCGTCACGGCGGAGGAGCTCACCGGCTCGTGAGCATCCGGCCCGGCGCTCCTCGAACGCAGAGTCTTCGCGGACGAAGCCCGCGTCAGGGCAGAGGCGCCCGCGCGCCGTGGCGGCGCCAGACCTCACGCGCCCACACGGCACGATCCGGGTGATCGACGAAGATGCCGTCGACCCCGGCATCGAAGTACGCCGCGATCTCGGCGGCGAGATCACCGTGCGCCGCGCGGTCCGCGCCCCAGCGCAGCGCCGGCGGCAGGAACTCGTTCTCTGCGCGGAAGGTCCAGGCGTGCACCTCGAGGCCGCGCGCGTGCGCGCGTTCGACGAGTCCGGTCGGCGTGCCGAGCCGCCCGCCTTCGGCCACGGGAATGACGAGCGACTTGTGCGGACCGACGGCATCGGCGTACGCGGCAATCTCATCGAGCCCCCGGTCGGTCGTCATGTCGGCGTAGGTGCGCGCCTCCCCGCGCGCGCGGCAGTCGAACGGCGCGCCCGAGGCGTCGATGAGCTGCATCAGGCGGATCGAGGTCTGCTCACGGAGCCTGCGCAGATTCGCCGTCTCGAAGGACTGGATGTAGACCGGCGCCGCCGCGTCCGTGTACCCCCATCGGCCGAGCGTCTCGAGCAGCGCCTCCTCCATCGGCAGGCCCAGCGCGGCGAAATGACTCGGGTGCTTGGTCTCCGGATAGATGCCGATCGGGCGCGCATCGCCCGCCGCGACGCGAACCGCCTGCATCTCCTGCACGAGCGCCAGGATCTCCTCGAGCGTCGGGATCTCGAACCGGCCGTCGAGCCAGGCGTTCTCCGGACGGAGCTGCGGTATGCGCTCGCGCGCGCGCAGGGTCTTGAGCTCCTCGAGCGTGAAGTCCTCGACGAACCAGCCCTCGACGGGCACGCCGTCGACGAGCTTCGTCGTCCTGCGGTCGGCGAAGCGCGGATGCTGCGCCACGTCGGTGGTGCCGCCGATCTCGTTCTCGTGACGCGCCACGAGCACCCCGTCACGCGTCATCACGAGGTCGGGCTCGATGAAGTCGGCGCCCTGCTCGATGGCGAGCCGGTAGGCTTCGAGCGTGTGCTCGGGCGCATAGCCGCTCGCGCCCCGGTGCGCGACGAGAATCGGACCCGGCCCCGCCGGTGTGCTGCGTGCAGATTCCACGATCATGGCGGCTCCAGCTTCGCATTTCGCCCGGCCGCTGTCATGCCGGCGGCGCCTTCGGTACAGTGAACGTGCCCGAGGTGAAGGTGGAACAAGCCCGCCCCCTGCCGCGTTGAACGGCAGCGATCGCGGGCGGACCGACGGGCGTCCGGCCCGTTCTCTCTGTCCGTGAACATCGAATGACGCTGCTCACCGATCACGACATCTACCTGTTCCGCGAGGGCACGCTCTTCCGCGCGTACGAGAAGCTCGGCGCGCACTACCTGCCTGCGGAAGGCGGCACGCACTTCGGCGTCTGGGCGCCGAACGCACAGTCGGTTTCCGTGATCGGCGACTTCAACGGCTGGCGGCCCGACGCGCACCGCCTCGATCTGCGCCCCGACGGATCGGGGATCTGGGAAGCGTTCGTGCCCGGTGTCCGGCCGGGCGCGCTCTACAAGTTCCACATCGTCTCGCGGCACGGAGGTTACACCGTCGACAAGAGCGATCCCTTCGCCTTCTTCTGCGAAGTTCCGCCGAAGACGGCATCCATCGTGTGGGATCTCTCCTACGAGTGGGGCGACGACGAGTGGATGCAGCGCAGGCGTCGCGCCAACGCGCTCGATGCGCCGATGTCGATCTACGAGGTCCACATCGGCTCGTGGCGGCGCGTCGCGGAGGAAGGCGGCCGCTCGCTGAGTTACCGGGAGCTCGCGCACGCGCTCGGCGACTACGTCGAGCAGATGGGTTTCACGCACGTCGAGCTCCTGCCGGTGATGGAGCACCCGTTCTTCGGTTCCTGGGGCTATCAGATCACCGGCTATTTCGCACCGTCATCCCGCTACGGCACGCCCCAGGACTTCATGTACCTCGTCGACCACCTGCATCGCCGCGGCATCGGCGTGATCCTCGACTGGGTACCGTCGCACTTTCCTACGGACGAGCACGGCCTCGCGTACTTCGACGGTACGTACCTCTACGAGCACGCCGACCCGCGTCAGGGCTTCCACCCGGAGTGGAACAGCTCGATCTTCAACTACGGTCGCTCGGAAGTGCGCGAGTTCCTCGCGAGCAGCGGGCTGTTCTGGCTCGACGTGTACCACGTCGATGCGCTGCGCGTGGACGCGGTCGCCTCGATGCTCTATCTCGATTACGGCCGCCGCGAGGGCGAGTGGATCCCGAACCGCTTCGGCGGACGCGAGAACCTCGACGCCGTGCGCTTTCTCAAGGAATTCAACGAGGCCGTCTACCGCGATCACCCGGACACGCAGACGATCGCGGAGGAGTCGACGGCCTGGCCCATGGTCTCGCGCCCGACGTATCTCGGCGGACTCGGCTTCGGCATGAAGTGGAACATGGGCTGGATGCACGACACGCTGAAGTACTTCCAGACCGATCCGCTCTTCCGCAGGTACGAGCACCACAAGCTCACGTTCTCCATCTGGTACGCGTTCACCGAGAACTTCGTGCTGCCGCTCTCGCACGACGAGGTCGTGCACGGCAAGGGCTCGCTCATCGGCAGGATGCACGGCGACGAGTGGCAGCAGTTCGCGAACCTGCGTCTGCTCTACGGCTACATGTGGGGCCATCCGGGCAAGAAGCTGCTCTTCATGGGCGGCGAGTTCGGCCAGAAGCGCGAGTGGCAGCACGACGAGGAGCTCGAGTGGTGGGTGACGCAGTACCCCCTGCACGCCGGCGTGCAGCGCTGGGTGCGCGACCTCAACGCCTTCTACCGTGCGACGCCGTCGCTCCACGAGATCGACTTCGCGCCCGAGGGCTTCGAGTGGATCGACGCGAACGACGCCGAGAACAGCGTGCTCACCTTCCTGCGCAAGGGACGCGACGGCGATCTCACGCTCGTGGTCTGCAATTTCACGCCGGTCGTGCGTGAGAACTACCGCGTCGGCGTGCCGCGCGGCGGTTTCTGGCGCGAATGTCTGAACAGCGACGCGCGGGAGTACGGCGGCAGCGGACAGGGCAACCTCGGCGGCGTAGAGGCCTCGCCCCTGCCCTTTCACGGACGCTTCCACTCGCTGAGCCTGCGGCTCCCGCCGCTCGGTGTGCTGTTCCTCAAACCTCAGTGATCCGGCAGGAGATCGCGCATGCCTGCCCGCCCGACCGCCGTCGCTCGTGAGATGCCCGTCGCAGGGAAGGTCCGCGTGGTGATCGAGAACGTCACGCCGTGCGTCGACGGCGGACGCTTTCCGGTCAAGCGCGTGATCGGCGAGAGCGTGAACGTGGAAGCGGACGTGTTCACCGACGGACACGATGCCGTGTGCTGCAGACTGCTCTACCGCGCGGAGCGCTCGCCCGACTGGCACCAGGTGCCGATGGCGCCGCTCGGCAACGACCGCTGGCAGGCACGGTTCACCGTGCAGGAGCTCGGCCGCTACGTCTTCACGGTGATCGCCTGGGTCGATCACGTCGGAACCTGGCAGCGCGACCTCGCGAAGAAGCACGCCGCGCGACAGGACCTCACCGTGGACCTTCAGCGCGGCGCGATGCTCGCGCGCGAGATCGCCTCACGCGCCGCCGAGATCGATGCCCGCCGGCTCACCGAATGGGCCAACGCGATCGTCGACCCGGCGCGGGACATCGAGGAACGGGTGCTGCTCGCGTGCAGCGAGGAGCTCACGGAGCTCGCGCATCGTTATCCCGATCCGACGCTGGTCCTGCGTCACGAGCCGCCGCTTCCCGTCGAGGTGGACCGCGAGAAGGCGCGTTTCTCGACGTGGTACGAGCTGTTCCCGCGCTCGACCTCGCCGCAGCCCGGCAGGCACGGCACCTTCGCGGACACGGAGGCGCGCCTGCCGTACATCGCCGCGATGGGATTCGACGTGCTCTATCTGCCGCCGATCCATCCGATCGGCGTCACGGCACGCAAGGGCCGCAACAACGCGACGACGGCAGGACCGGACGATCCCGGCAGCCCCTGGGCCATCGGCTCTGCCGAAGGCGGGCACAAGGAGGTCCATCCGCAGCTCGGCACACTCGAGGACTTCCGCCGGCTCGTCGCCCGCGCCGGCGAGCTCGGCATCGAGATCGCGCTCGACATCGCGTTCCAGTGCAGCCCGGATCATCCTTACGTGCGCGAGCATCCGGAGTGGTTCCTGAAGCGCCCCGACGGCTCGATCCAGTACGCCGAGAATCCGCCGAAGAAGTACCAGGACATCTTCCCGTTCCATTTCGAATGCGACGCGTGGCAGGAGCTGTGGACGGAGCTCAAGAGCGTCGTCGAGTTCTGGATCGCACAGGGCGTGCGGATCTTCCGCGTCGACAATCCGCACACCAAGCCGTTTGCGTTCTGGGAGTGGCTGATCGCCGAGATCAAGCGCACGCGGCCGGACGTCATCTTCCTCTCCGAGGCGTTCACCCGGCCCAAGGTGATGTATCGCCTCGCGAAGCTCGGCTTCACGCAGTCGTACACGTACTTCGCCTGGCGCAACAACAAGCACGAGCTGACGCAGTACTTCCGCGAGCTCACCTCTGCGCCCGTATGCGACTTCTTCCGGCCCAATCTCTGGCCGAACACGCCCGACATCCTCACCGAGTACCTGCAGTACGGCGGGCGGCCCGCGTTCGCGATCCGGCTGGTCCTGGCCGCGACGCTCGGGGCGAGCTACGGGGTGTACGGCCCGGCGTTCGAGCTGATCGAGCACCGGGCACGCGAGCCCGGCAGCGAGGAGTATCTGGATTCCGAGAAGTACCAGATCCGCCACTGGGACCTCGACCGGCCGGACAGCCTGCGCGATCTGATCGCGCGCGTGAACCGCATCCGCCGCGAGAACGTGGCGCTGCAGAGTGACCGAGGTCTCGTCTTCCACCGCGTGGACGCGGAGGCGATCATCGCGTACAGCAAGACGCCGCCTTCAGGCGGGGACAGCGTGCTCACGGTCGTCAATCTCGATCCTCACCACGCTCACGCGGGCTGGCTCGAGCTCGACCTGCGAGCGCTCGGGCTCGAGGCGGATCAGCGTTTTCAGGTACACGACTTGCTTACCGGTTCCAGATTCCTCTGGAATGGCGCACGCAACTACGTCGCGCTGGACCCGCAGCACACTCCGGCTCACATCTTCCGGATCCGCAGCCGGGTCCGCACGGAGCAGGATTTCGATTACTTCATGTAGATTCGATCGAAGGGAGCGGCAGGCTCGATGAGCGCGCAGATTGCACGGGGGGAAGCGCGCAGGGCCACGCGGCCCGCCGGTGCCACGGATCCACTGTGGTACAAGGACGCCATCATCTACGAGGTACACGTCCGCGCCTTCTTCGACAGCAACGACGACGGCATCGGAGACTTTCCGGGGCTGACGCGCAAGCTCGACTACATCCAGGATCTCGGCGTCAACACGATCTGGCTGCTGCCGTTCTACCCCTCGCCGGGCAAGGACGACGGCTACGACATCGCCGACTACCGCAACGTCCACCCGCAGTACGGCACCCGCGCCGACTTCCGCCAGTTCGTGCGCGAGGCGCACCGGCGCGGCATTCGCGTGATCACGGAGCTCGTGATCAACCACACCTCGGACCAGCATCCGTGGTTTCAGGCGGCGCGGCGTGCGCCACCCGGCTCGCCGAAGCGCAACTACTACGTCTGGAGCGACGATCCGAACCGCTACTCCGGCGCGCGGATCATCTTCACCGACACGGAAGTCTCCAACTGGGCCTGGGATCCGATCGCGAAGGCCTACTACTGGCACCGCTTCTTCAGTCACCAGCCGGATCTCAACTTCGACAATCCGGCGGTGATCCGCGCCGTCATCCGCATCATGCAGTTCTGGCTCGACCAGGGCGTCGACGGGCTGCGGCTCGACGCCATTCCGTATCTCGTCGAGCGCGAAGGCACGAGCTGCGAGAACCTGCGCGAGACGCACGAGGTGATCCGGGAGATCCGCCGGGTGATCGACGAGCACTACGCGGACCGCATGCTGCTCGCGGAAGCCAACCAGTGGCCCGAGGACGTCCGCGACTACTTCGGCGAGGGCGACGAGTGCCACATGGCCTATCACTTCCCGCTGATGCCGCGCATGTACATGGCCATCGCGCAGGAGGACCGCCACCCCATCGTCGAGATACTGCAGCAGACGCCCGACATTCCCGACAACTGTCAGTGGGCGATCTTCCTGCGCAACCACGACGAGCTGACGCTCGAGATGGTGACGAGCCGCGAGCGCGACTACATGTACCAGATGTACGCCGCGGACCCGCGCGCGCGGCTCAATCTCGGCATCCGGCGCCGCCTCGCGCCGCTCATGGAGAACGACATCGACCGCATCAAGCTGATGAACAGCCTGCTGCTGTCGATGCCGGGCTCGCCGATCATCTACTACGGCGACGAGATCGGCATGGGCGACAACATCTATCTGGGCGACCGCAACGGCGTGCGCACGCCGATGCAGTGGAGCCCGGACCGCAACGCCGGCTTCTCGCGCGCCGATCCGCAGCAGCTCTACCTGCCGCCGATCATGGATCCGATCTACGGCTTCCAGGCGGTGAACGTCGAGGCGCAGACGCGCGACCGCTCGTCGCTCCTCAACTGGATGAAGCGCATGCTGCAGGTGAGGAAGAGCACTCAGGCCTTCGGCCGCGGGACGCTGCGCCTCATCCGTCCGGGCAACCGCAAGGTGCTCGCCTACGTCCGCGAGTACGGCGACGACCGGATCCTCTGCGTCGTGAACCTGGCGCGCACGGCCCAGCCGGTCGAGCTCGATCTGTCGGAGTTCAAGGGTAGCGTGCCGATCGAGATGCTGGGACGCACGACGTTTCCACCGATCGGCGAGCTGCCGTATCTCCTCACGCTCTCGGGCTACGGCTTCTACTGGTTCCGCCTGAGCCGCGAGGCGCCGGCGCCCGCCTGGCACGAGGAGCGCCTGCCGCGCGAGGACCTGCCGGTGCTCGTGCTCATCGACGGCTTCCGCAGCTTCTTCGCCGAGCGCGTGGCGCCGTGGCGCGCCAACGCGGCGGCAAGGCTCCGCGCGCAGCTCGAGGAACACGTGGTGCCCGAGTTCATCGCGGCCCAGCGCTGGTTCGCGTGCAAGGGAGCCCCCATCACGCGCGCGCGCCTCGCCGAGAGCGTGGAGTGGGAGACGGGGCGCGGCCGCTGGCTGCCGGCGCTCTTCGACGTCGAGACCAGCGCCGGCACGGAACGCTACTTCCTGCCGCTCGCGATCGTGTTCGAGGATGCCGAGGAGAGCCGCTGGACCAAGCTCCAGCCGGCGACCATCGCGCGCGTACGCCAGCAGGCCACGGTGGGCGTGCTCGCCGATGCCTCGGCGGACGAGAATTTCTGCCTCTCCATCGTCGATGCCATCGGCAGCGGACGTGAGTACGTCCTGGACCGCGGCACGGTGCGCTTCATCGCCACCCGGGCCTACACCGAGCTGCGCGGCGCACCGGACGAGGAGCTCGCGATCACGCCGCTGCACGTCCAGGGCAGCAACACGGCCATCCGCGTCGGCGAGCGGATGCTGCTCAAGCTCTATCGCCGGGTGCAGCCCGGCGTGAGCCCCGAGTTCGAGATCGGCCGCTTCCTGACCGACGTCGCGCACTTTCCGCACACCGTGCCCGTCGCCGGTGCGATCGAGTACCGGACCAACGACGGCACGCGCTACACGCTCGCGCTGCTCCAGGCCTTCGTCGCGAACCAGGGCGACGGCTGGGAGTACACGGTGAACTACCTCGTGCGCTTCCTCGAGGACCGGCGCACGGGCGGCCCGATGCCCGAGGACGCGCACGCGGTATACCTCGCGCTCGTGCGCACGCTCGCGCGGCGCACCGCCGAGCTGCACGCCGCGCTCGCCATACCGACCGACGACCCGGCGTTCACTCCGGAGCCGATCGGGAGCGACGACCTCGCGGCGTGGCAGGCGCGTGTGAGGAACGAAGCCGTCGCGACGTTCGAGCTCATCTCCAACCCGAGCGTCCTTCCGGAAGCGGCGCGCCCCGCGGCTGCCGAGCTCCTCTCGAGACGGGAAGCGCTCCTCGAGCGCATCGATGCCTGCACCGCGGGCACGGTGCACGGACTGAAGATCCGTCACCACGGCGACTACCACCTCGGGCAGGTCCTTCTGCAGAGGAACGACTTCATCATCGTGGACTTCGAGGGCGAGCCCGCACGGACGCTCGCCGAGCGGCGGGAAAAGCTCCCGCCGCTGCGTGACGTCGCCGGCATGCTGCGTTCCTTCGCGTACGCGCGGCACGCCGCGGAGCAGCGCTGCAGTCTCGAGTCGAGCGACGACTGCGCGAGATACGACCCGCTGCTTCGCGAGTGGGAGCAGGACGTGCGCGCGACCTTCCTCGCCGTCTACGACGACGTCGCGCGCGGCGCCGGGCTCTACGAATCCTTCGACGAGGTGCGCCCGCTGCTCGAGCTGTTCGAGATCGAGAAGGTCCTCTACGAGCTGCGCTACGAGATCAACAACCGCCCGGACTGGGTGGACATCCCGCTCGGCGCTCTGCTGGCGATCACCAGCTGAGCACACCGGCAAAGGAGAGATTCGTCATGGATCGACCCGTAACCACCCCGCGCTCCTCCACCTCGGGGCACCGGCCCGTCGCGAGCGATCGCCCCATCACGGCCGTGTGGCCCGGGCAGCCGTATCCGCGCGGCGCCACTTTCGACGGAGAGGGCGTCAACTTCGCGCTCTTCTCCGCGAACGCCACGAAGGTGGAGCTGTGCATCTTCGACCCGTCCGGCCGGCGCGAGCTGCAGCGCATCACCCTGCCCGAGCGCACCGACGAGATCTGGCACGGCTATCTGCCGGAGGCGCGGCCCGGACTGCTCTACGGTTACCGCGTGCACGGCCCCTACGATCCGGCGCGCGGCCATCGCTTCAATCCGAACAAGCTGCTCCTCGAGCCGTATGCCAGGCACATCGAGGGCACGCTGCGCTGGAGCGACGCGCACTTCGGTTACCGCATCGGGCATTCGAAGGAGGACCTGTCCTTCGACAAGCGTGACAACGCCGCCGGCATGCCGAAATGCCGCGTCGTCGATCCGGCCTTCACCTGGGGTGACGACCGCCCGCCGCGCATTCCCTGGCACGACACCGTGATCTACGAAGTGCACGTGCGCGGCTTCACGATGCGCCATCCCGACGTGCCGCCGCGGCTGCGCGGCACTTACGCGGGACTGGCGACTGCGCCCGTGATCGAGCACCTGCAGCGTCTCGGCGTGACCGCCGTCGAGCTGATGCCGGTGCACACGTTCATCGACGACCGGTATCTGCTCGACAGAGGGTTGCGCAACTACTGGGGCTACAACTCCATCGGCTTCTTCGCTCCCGATTCACGCTACAGCGCCACGGGGCGGATCAGCGAGTTCAAGACGATGGTGAAGACGCTGCACTCGGCCGGCATCGAGGTGATCCTCGACGTGGTGTACAACCACACGGCCGAAGGCAATCACCTCGGCCCCACGCTCTGCTTCCGCGGCGTGGACAACGCGTCGTACTACCGGCTCTCGCCCGAGGATCCGCGCTACTACATGGATTTCACGGGCTGCGGCAACACCCTCAACATGCAGCACCCGCGCGTGCTGCAGCTCCTCATGGACTCGCTGCGCTACTGGGTGCTGGAGATGCACGTCGACGGCTTCCGCTTCGACCTCGCCTCCGCGCTCGCGCGCGAGCTGTTCGAGGTGGACCGCCTCGGCTCCTTCTTCGACACCATCGGCCAGGATCCGGTCCTCTCGCAGGTGAAGCTCATCGCCGAGCCCTGGGACGTCGGCACGGGCGGCTATCAGGTCGGCAACTTCCCGCCGGGATGGAACGAGTGGAACGACAAGTACCGCGACAGCATGCGCGCGTACTGGAAGGGCGACGGCGGACTCATCGGCGAGTTCGCGCGCCGCTTCTCGGGCTCGGCGGATCTCTACGAGGCGAGCGGCCGCCGCCCTCACGCCAGCATCAACTTCATCACGGCGCACGACGGTTTCACGCTGCAGGATCTCGTGAGCTACAACGAGAAGCACAACGAGGCGAACGGCGAGGACAACCGCGACGGCCACAACGAGAACCGTTCGTGGAACTGCGGCGTGGAAGGTCCGACGGACGATCCCGCGATCCGTGCGCTGCGCGAGCGTCAGAAGCGCAATCTCGTCGCGACGCTCCTCCTCTCCCAGGGCGTGCCGATGCTGCTCGCCGGCGACGAGCTGAGCCACACGCAGCACGGCAACAACAACGCCTACTGTCAGGACAACGAGATCTCCTGGCTCGACTGGGAGCTCACCGACGAGCAGCACGACTTCCTGGAGTTCGTGCAGCGGCTGGTCGCGCTGCGCAAGCACCATCCCGTCTTCGCGCGACGGCGCTTCCTGCAGGGACGTCTCGTCGAGGCCGCCGGCGTCAGAGAAGTGGTCTGGCTGACGCCGGACGGACAGGAGATGACGGACAGAGAGTGGGACCAGGAGTTCGCGCGCTGCCTCGGCGTGTATCTCGCCGGCTCCGGCATTCAGCGCGTCGACCGGCGCGGCCGGCCGATCCGCGACGACGATTTCCTGCTGCTCTTCAACGCGCACCACGAGACGGTGCCCTTCGTGCTTCCGCAGATGCATGCGGACAGCCGCTGGAGCCGCGTGCTCGACACCGCCCGTGCGGACGATCCCTTCGAGGAGGAGGAGTTCGCCACCGGTTCGAGCTATCCGCTCGAGGGGCGGTCGCTCGCGCTGTTCGTGGAGAAGCGTCCTGCGGCCCGGCGGCACGCCGCGCCGGCCGAAGCCCCGCGCGCCGGGCCCGCGAGCACGCGGCCATGACGCTCACACGACGGCACTCGATGCCCTTCGGCGCGCAAGCCCTGCCGAAGGGCGGTGTGCGCTTCCGGCTCTGGGCGCCGGCGGCGCGCCGCATAGAGCTGGTGCTCTACGATGCGGACACGCCGCGACACATCGAGATGCACGCGCTCGCGGACGGCTGGTTCGAGCGCCTGGTCCCGGAGGCGCGCGAAGGCACTCGCTACAGGTACCGCATCGACGGCGGGATCGAGGTCCCCGATCCGGCATCGCGCCTCAATCCCGAGGACGTCCACGGGCCGAGCGCCGTCGTCGATCCGGAACGTTATCGATGGCGCGACGCCGGCTGGCGCGGCAGACCCTGGCACGAGTCGGTCATCTACGAGATTCACGTCGGCGCTTTCTCGCCGGAAGGCACGTTCGAAGGCGTCGAGCGCCGGCTGGATCACCTCGTAACGCTCGGCGTGACGACGCTCGAGCTCATGCCGGTCGCCGACTTTCCGGGGCGCAGGGGCTGGGGCTACGACGGCGTGCTGCCCTTCGCACCCGATGCCGCCTACGGATCGCCCGAGGCGCTGAAGTCGCTCGTCGACGCCGCCCATCGCCGCGGGCTCGCGGTCATGCTCGACGTCGTCTACAACCACTTCGGCCCCGAGGGCAATTATCTGCATGCGTACGCGCCGCAGTTCTTCACCGAGCGGCATCACACGCCGTGGGGCGCGGCGATCAACTTCGACGGCGAGCACAGCCGCACGGTCCGCGAGTTCTTCGTGCACAACGCGCTCTACTGGCTCGAGGAGTTCAACTTCGACGGGCTGCGTTTCGACGCCGTGCACGCGATCTGCGACGACAGCACGCCGCACATCCTCACCGAGCTCGCGCGGCGGCTGCGCGCAGGCCCGGGCGCGCAGCGCCCCAGATATCTCGTGCTCGAGAACGCGGCGAACCAGGCGCATCTGCTGGGCGCACCCGGCGGTGCGGAGACGTTCGACGCGCAGTGGAACGACGATTTCCATCACTGCGTGCACGTCGTGCTCACCGGCGAGCACGACGGTTACTACGCGGATTACGCGCACGACGTCCACGGCCTGCTGGCGCGCTGTCTCACCGAAGGCTTCGCGTACCAGGGCGAGGAGTCGGCGCACGAGGGTCGTGCGCGGGGCGAGCCGAGCGCCCATCTGCCGCCCACCGCGTTCGTGGTCTTTCTCCAGAATCACGACCAGATCGGCAATCGCGCCTACGGCGAGCGGCTCGCCCATCTCGTGAAGAACGAGGACGCGCTGTTCGCGGCGGCGGCGCTGCTGCTGCTCCAACCGTCACCGCCCCTCCTCTTCATGGGCGAGGAATGGGCGGCGTCACAGCCTTTCCCGTATTTCTGTGACTTCGGCCCCGAGCTCGCGCGCAGCGTGCGCGAGGGCCGGCGCCGCGAGTTCGCGCGCTTCGTGCGCTTCCGCGACGACGCGGTATGGGCCACGGTGCCCGATCCAGTGGTGCCGGAGACTCTCGATCGCGCGCGCCTGCGCTGGGAAGAGATCCCTCAGCCTCCTCACGCACGCTGGCTCGAGCGGCACCGCGAGCTGCTCGCGGTCCGAAGGCGCGAGATCGTTCCCCGCATTCCGCGGATCACGGGAGCCGGCAGCACCATTCTCAGCGAGCACGGCGCGTTCACTGTCGGCTGGCGCCTCTCCGACGGCTCGGCGCTGCGGCTGCTCGCCAACCTCACGCCTCACGCCTGCCGGGCTCCGGGCGTCGCAGGTGCGCGCGTGATCTTCAGCACTCGCCCGGCGGACCGCGTATCGGGCACGCTCGAGCCCTGGAGCGTCACGTGGCTCCTGGAGTCTGACGTGGCCGAGCGGACGCTGCACACTGCGCGAAGGACGCATGAGGCGTCGAGGGAGAGCACACGGTGAGCGACATCGAGGGCCTCAGGCGCCTCGCGCTCGAGCACGGCATCGAGCCGACGTGGCGCGACGTCTTCGAACGCGAGCACCAAGTACCCGAGTCGAGCCTGCGCGCCCTGCTGCGCGCGATGGGCGTCGCAGCCGACGACGATCTCCGTGTGCAGGAAGCGCTCATCGAGCGCCGCAGGCGTCTGTGGCGCCGCCCTCTGCCGCTCGTCGTCGTCGTGCGAGAGAAGGATCTGCCGGCGCGTACCGTGCTGCGTCTCCCAGCGGCGGAGCGCAACGCGCCCCTCGAGCTGCAGCTGACGCACGAGGACGGCAGACAGGAATCGCACGTGCTCGTCCCGGACGGCCTCGAGCGGCTCGAGGACGCCGATGTCGATAGTGTGCCGCACGTCGCGTGGCGGCTCGAGCTGCCGCGCGCGGCGCTCGGTTATCACCGCGTCCGGCTCGTGCGCGACGGCGGCTCGCTCGCCGAGCTCACGTACATCGTCACGCCGGAGCGCTGCTTCGAGCCGGAAGCCGTGCGCGGCAAGGGACGCGTCTGGGGACCTGCGCTGCAGGTCTACGCGCTGCGCTCGCAGCGCAACTGGGGCATCGGCGACTTCACCGATCTGCGGGCGACACTGGAGCAATGGGCGGCACGCGGCGCCGGCGTGATCGGGATCAGCCCGCTGCATGCGCTCTTCCCGCATGCCCCCGAGCGCGCGAGTCCCTACAGCCCGTCGAATCGCCTGTTTCTGCAGACCCTGTATCTCGATCCGGAACGCATCGAGGACTTCAGAGAGTCCGAAGCCGCGCGCGCGATGGCGGGGTCGGCGGAGCTCCAGCGGCGGCTCGCGGAGCTGCGCGCGCGCGAGCTCGTCGACTACACGGCAGTCGCGGAGATCAAGCGCGGCGCCTTCGAGCTCGCGTACGCCTGTTTCCGCGAACGGCACCTCGCGCGGGATACGCCTCGCGCGCGCGCCTTCCGCCGCTTTCTCGAGGAGCGCGGACGGCCGCTCGAGCTGCACGCCACGTTCGAGGCGCTGCAGGAGAAGCTGCACCGCGAGGACCCTCGGATCTGGGGCTGGCCGGTGTGGCCCGAGGAGTATCGCGATCCGGACTCACCCGCGGTGCGGCGCTTCCGCGAGGAGAACCGCGAGCGCGTCGAGTTCTACGCGTATCTGCAGTGGCAGGCCGAGCTGCAGCTCGCGGAGCTCGGCGCGCGCGCCCTGGAGCTGCGCACGGGCGTCGGACTCTACGGGGACCTCGCGGTCTCGATGGATCGCGGCGGCTCGGAGAGCTGGATGAATCAGCGCGCGCTCGCGAGCGGCGTGAGCATCGGTGCACCGCCCGACGAGTTCAATCCGGCAGGCCAGGACTGGGGACTGCCGCCCTTCATTGCCGAGCGGCTGCAGGAAACCGGCTACGCGCCGATCATCGCCCTGCTCCGTTCGACGATGCGCCACAACGGCGCGGTGCGCATCGATCACGTCATGATGCTGCACCGGCTCTACTGGGTGCCGCTCGGCGCCTCGCCCGCCGAGGGCGCATATGTGCGGTATCCCCTTCACGATCTGCTCGGCATCGTCGCGCTCGAGAGCCAGCGCAACTCCTGCCTCGTGGTCGGCGAGGATCTCGGCACGGTCGCCGCGGAAGTGCGCGAGGCGCTCCGGCGCTACGGCGTGCTGTCCTACCGGCTGCTCATCTTCGAGCGCGACGAGGACGGACGATTCCTCGCGCCCGACGAGTATCCCGCCCAGGCACTCGCGGCCGTGTCGACGCACGACCTGCCGACGCTCGCGGGCTTCTGGGAAGGCCGCGATCTGATCGTGCGCCAGGAGCTCGGACAGTTCCCGAGCGAGGAGATCCGCCAGAAGCAGATCGTCGCGCGCGCCCAGGCGCGGGCCCAGCTCCTCATCGCGCTCGACGCCGAAGGTCTGCTGCCGCCGGGCGCAACTGTCGATCCCGGCTCGGTGCCCACGATGACGCCGGCGCTCGCGTGCAACGTGCACGCCTTCGTCGCCCGCACTCCCGCGAGGCTGATGACGATCCAGCTCGAGGACGTGATGGGCGTTCTCGATCAGGTGAATCTCCCGGGCACGACCGACGATCTCCATCCCAACTGGCGGCGCAAGCTCCCGCTCGACATCGAGAGCCTGGGACGCGACGAGCGCTTTCTCACGCTCACCGAGACGATGCGCCGCGAGCGGCCGTCGCCGCGGCCGCGCACCGCACGCGCATCCGCCCCGCCGGCGGCCATCGTGCCACGCGCGACCTACCGCCTGCAGCTCAATCGAGAGTTCACGTTCGCGGCGGCGACGGAGGTCGTGCCCTATCTCGCCGCGCTCGGCATGAGCCACGTCTACTGCTCGCCGTACTTCCGTGCGCGCCCGGGGAGCACGCACGGCTACGACGTCGTGGATCACAACGCGCTCAACCCGGAGATCGGCAGCCCGGAGGACTTCGAACGTTTCTGCGACGCGCTGCGCGCGCACGGGCTCGGACAGATTCTCGACATCGTGCCGAATCACGTCGGGATCATGGGCGCGGACAACCCATGGTGGATGGACGTGCTCGAGAACGGCGAGGCCTCGGTCTACGCGCAGTTCTTCGACATCGACTGGCTGCCGAGCGACCCTGCGCTCGCGCACAAGGTGCTGGTGCCCGTGCTCGGCGATCAGTACGGCGTCGTTCTCGAGAGCGGTGAGCTCGAGCTCCGTTTCGAACGCGAGCGAGGCTCCTTCGCCGTCTGCTACCACGACCATCGCTTCCCCATCGATCCGCGGCTGTATCCGCGCATCCTCGAGATCGCCCTCCGCATCGCGCCTCCGGAGCCGGCAGGCACCAGCGCGGTGACGAACGGCGCCGCACGGCCGTGGCGCGCGGAGTTCGAGAGTCTGATCGCCGCCTTCGGTCATCTTCCGGCGCGCGAGAACACCGATCCGGCCGCGGTCGCCGAGCGCAACCGCGACAAGGAAGTCCACAAGCGGCGCCTCGCCGCGCTCTGTGCGGAGCACCCCGAGCTCTGCACCGCGATCGAAGCGGCAGTGCGCAGCTTCGCCGGCGAGCCCGGCCGTCCCGCGAGCTTCGAACCGCTGCACGAGCTGCTGGAAGCTCAGGCCTACCGGCTCGCTTTCTGGCGAGTCGCGGCGGACGAGATCAACTACCGCCGCTTCTTCGACGTGAACGAGCTCGCGGCGCTGCGCATGGAGAACGAGGCGGTGTTCGAGGCCACGCACCGCCTGGTGTTCGATCTCCTGAAGAAAGGCAGGGTCGCGGGTCTGCGCGTCGATCACCCCGACGGCCTCTACGATCCGCGGCAGTACTTCCAGCGCCTGCAGGACCGCATGGCGGCTTTGAGCGGATCGGCGCCCGTGACGCACGCGAAGCGCGCCCTGCCGCTCTACCTCCTCGCCGAGAAGATCACCGCGAGCTTCGAGCGGCTGCCCGAAGACTGGCCCGTGCACGGCACGACGGGATACCACTTCGCGAACGTCGCGACGGGGCTCCTCGTCGACTCGGCGGCCCGGTCGCGCTTCGACCGCATCTATCGCGCGTTCATCGGCGAGAAGCCCGTCTGGAGCGACGTCGTCTACGACGCGAAGCATCTGATCCTGCGCACCTCGCTCGCCGCCGAGCTCAGCGTCGTTGCAAATCAGCTCGCACGCATCGCGCGCGCGAATCCCCGCACGCGCGACTTCACGCGGGCGAGTCTCAGGCAGGCGCTCGCCGAGGTGATCGCCTGCTTTCCGGTGTACCGCACCTACGTGGGCGACGGCGCTTCCGCCGAGGACCGCAGATACATCGACTGGGCGGTGGCCTGTGCCCGCGCACGCACGACCGCCGTCGATCAGGAAGTCTTCGACTTCGTGCGCGCCGCTCTCCTCACCGAGCTCGAAACGCCCGACGAGGAGTCGGCACAGCAGGTGCACGCCTTCGCGCGCAAGTTCCAGCAGGTCACGGCGCCGGCAGCCGCCAAGGGCGTGGAAGACACCGCCCTCTACCGCTTCAACCGCCTCGTCGCACTCAACGAGGTCGGCGGCGAGCCGGACACGTTCGGCATCACGGTCCGGGCCTTTCACGGAGACGCGCGCCAGCGCGCGCGGCGCTGGCCGCACGAGATGCTCTCGACCTCGACGCACGACACCAAGCGCTCCGAGGACGTACGCGCCCGCATCGCCGTGCTGTCCGAGATGCCGGGGCAATGGCGCGACGCGCTCGAGCGCTGGAGCCGCATCAACCGCTCGCGCAAGCGCGAAGTGAACGGCGAGCCCGCTCCGTCGCGGAACGACGAGTACCTGCTCTACCAGACACTTCTCGGCACCTGGCCACACGAAGATCCTCGAGGCGACGCGCTCGTGCAGTACCGCGAGCGCATCGAGACCTACATGCTGAAGGCCGCGCGCGAGGCGAAGCTGCAGACGAGCTGGTCGCGTCCCGATGCGCAGTACGAGGAGGCGCTGCGGCAGTTCGTGCAGGCGCTGCTCGATCCGCGCGAGGGCAATCTCTTTCTCCCCGATTTCCTGCAGCTCGAGCGCAAGGTCGCCCGCTTCGGCGCCCTCAACGGTCTTTCGCAGACGCTCTGCAAGCTCACCGCGCCCGGCGTTCCCGACATCTACCAGGGCAACGAGCTGTGGGACTTCTCGCTGGTCGATCCCGACAACCGCCGGCCCGTCGACTACGCACGGCGCCGGACGCTCCTCGGGGAGATCCACCAGTGGGCGGGTCTCACGCAGGCCGAGCTCGCAGCGAAGCTGCGCGCGCTCGCCGCGAGCCCGCAGGACGACCGGGCGAAGCTCTTCGTCACGAGCCGGACGCTCGAGTTCCGCCGCGCCCACGAGGCGCTGTTCCGCGACGGCGAGTATCTGCCGCTGCGCACGATCGGTCCGCGCGCTGCGCATCTCTGCGCTTACGCGCGCCGCCGCAGGGGTGAGCTCGCCGTCGTGCTGATCCCGCGGCTCTACTCCCGGCTGCTCGCGGGCAGCCCGGAACCGCCGCTCGGGCGCGATACGTGGCAGGATACGGGCGTCGAGCTGCCGGCGAAGCTCGCATCCGCGGCGCTCGAGAACGTATTCGACGGCGTGCGCGTGGCCGTCCGCGAGCTCGAGTCCCGGCGGGTGCTGCTCGTCGCCGAGGCACTCGCTGCGTTTCCCGTCGCGCTGCTCACCGGCGCGATGGATGCCGCAGCGACGGCGTCGATCAACGTCCGGACCGAAGAGGGACAGCCGTGAGGCCCCGTACAGTCGTCTATCTGATCGTCTTTCTCATCCTGGCCGTGCTCGTGCTCGCGAACTGGGGCGAGATCTCGCGCCCCGCGCGGATCAATCTGCTCGTGGCGGAAGTGACCGCGCCGCTCGGTGCGATGCTGCTGTCCGTGGTCGGCGTGGTTCTCGCGCTCGACTATGCGTTGCACGCGCTGAGCCGTCATGCGTGGAACCGCGAACGGCGCATGCTCACGCAGGAGCTCGAGCGCCATCGGTTGCGCGCCGACGAAGCCGAAGAGTCGCGCATCCGCCAGCTTCGCGAGACCGTGGAGCGTGAATCGGCGCTCATCCGCGCACAGCTCGAGCGAGTCCTCGCGAGCGTGGAAGGCACGCGAGGCGTCCCGGGCGCGCCGCCGCCTGCGAATCCGCCGCCTGACCGCTATGCACTCACGGCCGAGCACGATTACGAGAACACCGACAGGCGCTCCTGAACGCGCCGCCATACGGACGTCAGCGCGGTGAGCAGCGCCGCGCGACCGGCCCGTGGTCCGCGCGTCAGTGCTGGACTTCCGCTCGTGCGTCGGAGATAAATCGCCGGCACCGCAGTGCACGCAGCGAACGAAAACGAAGAACCACCGGTCCGAAAGGGGGAAGCATGAAGATCTCGGAGCCGTTCAGAACGATCGCCCTCATCGCCATGCTGGGAAGCGCAGCTCCGGCCTGGGCCAATGGAGTCTGCGATCGGGCGTGTCTCGAAGGGTTCGTCGACCGGTATCTGGATGCCGTGATCGCCAACGACCCGTCGATGGTGCCGCTCGCCCCCGGTGTGCGTTTCACGGAGGACGGCCAGGAGCTCATGATCGGCGACGGGCTCTGGAACACGATGCGTGCCAAGGGCCGCTACCGGCTGTTCGTGACCGACGTGCCGGCCGGTCAGGTCGCCTTCCTCGGCTCGATTGAAGAGGACCACCGCGATCCGGACAAGGGCACGCCGGCGCTCATCGCGCTGCGCCTCAAGGTGAAGGACATGCAGATCACGCAGATCGAGCAGATCGTGATCCGCGACGAGAAGGCCGGCGCGCGCGTCGATCAGATGACCGTCGATCCGGTGTATCTCGAGGAGATTCCGCCGGCGGAGCGCATGTCGCGCGCGGATCTGATCGCCACCGCGAATAAGTACTTCACCGGCATGCAGAAGAACGACGGCAGGGGCGACTATCCGTTCACCGACGACTGCGACCGGCGCGAGAACGGCATCCAGACGACGAACCAGCCCACGCCGGCCGGACAGACGCGTCCCGACCCGAAGACCTCGACCACCTATTCGGCCCAGTGGAGCTGCCTCGAGCAGTTCCAGTCGGGACTGCTGCATTTCGTCAATCGCATCCGCGACCGCCGGTTCGTCGCGGTGGACGAGGAGCGGGGCATCGTCTACTCGTTCGTGTTCTTCGATCACTCCGGCGGTGCGACGCGCACGTTCACGACGCCGGATGGACGTACCGTGACGGCCGGTCCGGCACAGCCCTGGACGTGGCAGATCGCCGAGGTCTTCAAGATCGAGAAGGGCCGGATCCGCCGCATCGACGCGTTCCTGCAGCGCAGTCCCTACGGGATGAACTCCGGCTGGAGCACCTGGATCCAGGGCATGTCCGACGTCGCGCGCGACGTGACGTTCGAGTGAGAAACCGCCGCAGACTGATCGCACGGCGGTGCCCATACCGGGGGCCGCGCACGAAGATCCCGTGCGCGGCCCTTTCCGTTGTCCAGGCGACCGGTCCTTCAGAACGACTCGACCGCGCCTGCCGCGCGCTGCGGCTCGAACACGATGAACGGCGTGGTGATCGGAGTACCCGGCGCAACGGGCGCCGGAGCGCGCTCACCTTTCGGCCCGAGCGCGCGGATGAAGCGATACATCGCCCGCAGGTCCTCGTCGCTCATGTCGCGCAGATTGAACCAGGGCATCGGCGGCAGCCGCTCGACACGCGCAAACCGAACCCACTGCTCTTCCGTCATCGACTGCACCGTGAGGCGCAGATTCGAGGGATAGCTCACGCCCCAGGGCCCCTTGAATCCCACGTCCCCGCCCTGCAGCCAGTCGCCGTCGGGCATCGTCCCGCCGCTCTCGGCGTAACCCGGCGTATGGCAGTCGTTGCAGCCGCCGATGCGGACCAGGTAGCGGCCGCGCTCGATGGCAGGATCGGCGGTACGGACTACGGCAACCTGAACGGCACGGGTACCCTGCGCGGCTTCCGCGGCGCGGACGGTGCCGCCGGCTGCGAACGCACTCGCAAAGAGCGCCGAGACGCTCCAGAACAGGGCGGTCGTGATGCCGGCCGCCGAGGCGAGCACGATGGCCCGGGTGGATCTGGACATTACGTTTGACATGATCTTCCCCTTATGCGGAATTCGAGCCGCCAAGTGACCCGACTGCCCCTGCATGCGTAGAATCCGCAGCGACCGGCTCATCGATGCCGATACCGGGCGCAGGCGGATTCCCCGCCGACGGAGCAGAACGTGTCTCAGGGAGATATCACTCGGCTTCTCGAGGCAGCCGGCAGAGGCGATCGCCTTGCCTTCGACCGCCTCTATCGGGCCGTCTATGAGGAGCTGCGCCGCATCGCTCAGGCGAACATGCGGCGGGAAGCGCCCGGCCATACCCTTCAGCCGACCGCGCTCGTCAACGAAGCCTATCTTCGGCTGACTCCTCAGGCGGGCGGCTGGGAGAACCGCAGACATTTCTTCGGTGCCGCCGCATCGGCGATGCGCCGCATCCTCGTCGATCACGCCCGGCGGCGTCTGTCGCAGAAGCGCGGCGCGGGCGCCGAACGCGTCACCCTCGACGGGCTCGACGTCGCGGCCGAGGAGAAGGAGCTGGACGTGCTGCTCATCGACGAGGCGCTCGAGCGGCTCGGAGCCGAGCGGCCGCGGCTCGCCGAGCTCGTGAGCCTGCGCTTCTTCGCGGGGCTCTCCATCGAGGATGCCGCGCGCGCGCTCGATCTCTCGCCCGCCACGGCCAAGCGCGACTGGGCATTCGCCAGGGCCTGGCTGCAGGATCACATCGAATCGCATCGCGGTCGGCCGGGCGCAGGCGGATGAACATCGACGAGGAACAGCGCCTCTTCGAGGCCTGTCTCGACGCGCCGGAGGAAGAGCGCGAGTCGCTGCTCTCCGCGTGTCCCGACCCCGAGCTCCGCGAGCGCGTGCGGCGTCTCCTGCGCGCTCATACCCGTTCGGAATCGCTGTTCGATGCGGGGTTTGCCGATGTGGCGCAGATGCCGCTGCCGCATCGCATAGGTCCCTATCGGATCCTCGAACGGCTCGGCGAGGGCGCGATGGGCGAGGTGTATCTCGCCGAGCAGCAGACGCCGGTGCGGCGCAAGGTCGCCCTGAAGCTCCTCAAGTTCGGCATGGGCTCGCGCGAGGTGATCGCGCGCTTCGAGCTCGAGCGCCAGACGCTCGCGATGCTCGCGCATCCGAACGTCGCGCGCATCCTCGATGCCGGCGCAACCGACGACGGCCGGCCGTTCTTCGCGATGGAGTACGTGCCGGGCATCCCGATCACGCGCTACTGCGACGAACGGCGGCTCGGCATCGAGGCGCGGCTCGAGCTGTTCTGCGAAGTGTGCAGCGGCGTGCAGCACGCGCACCTGCGCGGAATCATTCACCGTGACCTCAAGCCGTCGAACATCCTGGTGACCGAGCTCGACGGCGAGCCGGTGCCGAAGATCATCGACTTCGGCATCGCGAAGGCCACCACCCTCGCGGGTGTCGAAACCGAAGCGCACACGCGGCTCGGCAATCTCCTCGGCACACCGGAGTACATGAGCCCCGAGCAGGCGCAGCTCTCGCCGCTCGACGTCGACGCGCGTACGGACGTGTATTCGCTCGGCGTGCTGCTCTACGAGCTCCTCACGGGCGCACGGCCCTACTCGGTCACGCACGATGCGCCCTCGCCCGTGCAGATCGTGAAGGAGATTCTCGAGCGCGAGCCCGTTCCTCCGAGCGAGCGCGCGGCGAGCGGCTCGCCGGAGTGCGAGGAGAACGCGAGGCGGCGGGGCCTCGCTCCCCGGCTGCTCGCGAACCGGCTGCGGGGCGATCTCGACTGGATCGTTCTCAAGGCGCTGGAGAAGGACCGTCAGCGCCGCTACGCATCGCCGGCGGAGCTGGCCGCGGACATCAACCGTCATCTCACGAACGAGGCGGTCGTCGCGGGACCGCCTTCCGCGCTGTACCGGGCCGGGAAGTTCGTGCGGCGTCACCGCGTCGGCGTCGCCGCGGTCGGCATGCTCGTGGCGACATCCATCGTCTTCGGCATCGGCATGGCGTGGCTCGCGAGCGAAGCGGCGCGCGAGCGTGACCGTGCCGCGCTCGAAGCGGCGACCGCCGGTCAGGTCGCGAAGTTCCTCATCAGCCTCTTCAAGGTATCGAATCCGGCCGAGAACCGCGGCGCGACGATCACGGCGCGCGAGCTCCTCGATTCGGCCGCGAGACGGCTCGAAGCCGATCTGCACGATCAGCCGCTCGTGCGCGCGCGGATGCACAACGCCATCGGCGAGGTGTATCTCAACCTCGGGCTGTGGGACCGCGCGCAGCAGCAGTTCGGCGCGGCCCGGCAGCTCCTCGAGCAGCACACTGAACCGCACGACGTGGACCGGCTGGGCGCGCTGCGCGGCTTCGCCCGCGCCTCCATGGGCCTCACGCGCCTCGACGAGGCGCAGCGGCTGCTCGACGAGGTGCTGACGACCGCACGCGAGCGCCTCGGCGAGACGCATCGCGTCTACGCCGATGCCTCGCACGAGCTCGGCGTGCTGTACTACTTCCAGGGCCGCTACGCCGATGCGCGCAGGCAGTACGAGACCGCCTACCGCGCGCGGCTCGCGGCGTACGGGGAAGCTGCGCTCGAGCCCGCGGAGACGCTCAACAACGTCGCGGTGCTGCATTCGGTGCTCGGCGAGTACGACGACGCGGAGCGCACCTACATGCAGGTGATCGAGCAGCTCCGCCGCTCGCACGGCGAGGACCATCCTCAGGTGCTCATCTCGCAGGCGAACCTCGCCAGCCTCTACGCCAACATCGGGCGAACGGCGGACGCGCGCGAGCTCGAGGAATCGCTCCTGCCCAAGATGCGACGCGTGCTGGGCGAGACGCATCCGTACACGCTGACCGCGACGGGCAACGTCGCGACGCGATTGCACGCGGAGGGACGCGCCGAGGAAGCCCTGCGGCTGCACAATCAGACCGCGGATGCTCTGGAGCGCTCCTTCGGTCCCAGCTGGCACGACACCCTGCACTGGCGCGTGCGGGCGGCCGACGACCTCGCCACCCTGGGACGCAACCGCGAGGCGCGCCGCATCATCGACGACGTTCTGACACGCATGGCCGCGCAGTACGGGGAGCAGCACGTCGAGACCGTGAAGGCGAAGCTCAACGTAGGAATGGTGCTGCGCGCGATGGGAGACCTGGACGTATCCCGGAAGCTCCTCGAGGACATGCTGCCGACCGTGCGATCGACGTTCGGCGAGCGTCACTACTACACACAGCAGGTCCTCATCGGGCTCGCGGACGGCGCGTATCAGGCGGGCGACGATCGGAACGGATTGCGCTGGCTGCGCGAAGCCAGCGCTGCCGGAGCCGATTTCGCGCAGGTGCGGTGGCAGAGCCATCCGGCGATCCAGCGCCTCGGCGGACCCGAACGGCTGAACGCGCTCGTCAGCGCTGCGGAGCCCTGATTCTCGCGGCGTCTGCAGCGGGATCGGCACCGAGCTCCGCGATCACCGCGAGACTCGTTATGAATGCGTCGGGCTGCGGTTCGCCGTTCCCGAGTTCCGCGTCGTATCCGTAGTCGACGGCGGCGACGGGACAACCTGCCGCCCTCGCCGCGAGCACGTCCGTTCTCGAGTCTCCGACGTAGAGCATCCGGGCAGGCGCGATGCCGAATCGCGCGCAGGCGTCGAGCAGCATCGCCGGCTCCGGCTTGCGCCGTGCGGGCTCATCGGCGCAGAGCGTGAAGTCGAAGAGAGAAGCGAGACCTGCCGCCTCGAGGAGCGGCAGCGCGAAGCGGCTGTGCTTGTTGGTGATGCAGCAGAGTGCGAGCCCCGCTTCGCGCAGCCTGCCGAGCCCTTCGATCACGCCCGGATACACGCGGCTGCGCTCGAAGAGCCGGGCAGCGTAGTTCTCGCGAAAGCGCTCCAGAGCCTTCCCGCGGAGCGCCGGCTCCGGCGGATGCCCCAGGCTCTCGGTGAGCGCACGCTCGACCAGTATCGCGATGCCGCCGCCGACGAGCCGCGGGAAGCGCGCTTCGGGAAGCAGCGTGAGGCCGAGCTCCGCGAGCGTGGCGTTCGCGGCTGCGCCCAGGTCCGGCGCGGTATCGATCAGCGTGCCGTCGAGATCGAAACCGGCCGCACGAAGCCGGTCGATCAGGCGCGCCATCGCGCGCCTCCCTCGTGCGTTCGATCCCTGCGCGAATACCGGAAGCCGCGCCGGGGGATCAGGCGAACACCTTCGCGCCGTGCGCCTCGCGCGCGAGCGCCTCGCGTCTGCGCTCCATGAGCCTGAGGATCATCGGCGTGAAGATGAGCTGCATCGCGAGGTCCATCTTGCCGCCGGGGCACACGATCGTGTTGGCCCGCGACATGAACGAGCCGTGCAGCATCGAGAGCAGGTACGGGAAGTCGATGTCGCGCGGCTTGGCGAAGCGGATGACGAGAAACGACTCGTCCGGCGTCGGGATGAACCGCGCGATGAACGGATTCGACGTGTCCACCACCGGCACGCGCTGGAAGTTGATGTGCGTGCGCGAGAACTGCGGACAGATGTACTTCACGTAGTCCGGCATGCGTCTGAGGATCGTGTCCGTCACGGCTTCCGTCGTGTAGCCGCGCGTGGTCCGGTCGCGATGCAGCTTCTGGATCCATTCGAGGTTGATGACCGGCACCACGCCGATGAGGAGATCCACGTGCCGCGCCACGTCGACCTCCTCGGTCACCACGGCGCCATGCAGACCCTCGTAGAAGAGCAGATCGGTATCTTCCGGCAGATCTTCCCATTCCGTAAATGTACCCGGCTTCTGCCCGTAGCGCGCGGCCTCCGCCTCGTCGTGCAGGTACTTGCGGACGCGTCCCCGCCCGTGGGCGCCGTAGGTGCGGAAGAGGTTCTCGAGCTCCTCGAAGAGATTGGCCTCCGGTCCGAAGTGGCTGAAGGTGGTGTCGCCGCGCTTCAGCGCCTCCGCCATGCGGACCTTCATCTCCTCCCGGTCGTAGCGGTGGAAGCTGTCGCCCTCGACGAACGCTGCCTTGATCTTCTCGCGGCGGAAGATCTGCTCGAACGTGCGCATCACCGACGTGGTGCCTGCGCCCGAGGAACCCGTGACTGCGATGATCGGATGCTTCGCGGACATCGGCAGCTTCCCTCCCTGCGTCACATCGGCGAGACCGGCTTCCTGAAGAGGTCTCTGGCGCCGAAGAGCGGCGCCTCGTATTCGAATTCGTTGTGGTCGCGGTGATACCGCTCGATGCGCTCGACCTCGCTGCGCGCCCCGAACACGAAGCCGATCCGCTGATGCAGGCTCGTCGGAACGACGTCGAGAATCGGCTCCTCTCCGGTGCTCGCGCGCCCGCCCGCCTGCTCGACGATGAAGCCGATCGGATTGGCTTCGTACAGGAGCCGCAGGCGGCCGGGACGGCCGTGCTCCCTTCGATCCCGCGGATACATGAACACGCCGCCGCGCATCAGGATGCGGTGCGTCTCGGCGACGAGCGACGCGATCCACCGCATGTTGAAGTCGCGTCCGCGCGGACCTGCGCTTCCGGCGAGGCACTCCTCGATGTAGCGCTTCACGGCGGGCTCCCAGTGGCGGGAGTTCGACGCGTTGATGGCGAACTCCGACGTGTGCGGGGGAATGCGCAGATCCGGATGCGTGAGCAGGAACTCGCCGACTTCCCGGTCGAGCGTGAAACCATGCACGCCGCGGCCGATCGTGAGAACCAGCATCGTGGTCGGCCCGTAGATGGCGTAGCCGGCACAGAGCTGCCGGCTGCCCGGCTGGAGGAAGTCCCGCTCGGTGGGCTCCTCGACGTCGTCCGGGCAGCGGAGCACGGAGAAGATGCTGCCGACGGCGACGTTGACGTCGACGTTCGAGGAGCCGTCGAGCGGATCGAAGAGCAGCAGATAGCGGCCTCGTGGGTACTCGGCCGGGATGCGGTACGGCGATTCCATCTCCTCGGAGAGGAGCCCCGCGAGCTGGCCGCCCCACTCCGTCGTGTGCACGAACACCTCGTTCGCCAGCACGTCGAGTCGCATCTGCCTTTCGCCCTGCGAGTTCACCGTCCCGGCCTCGCCGCTGCAGCCGGCGAGCGCGCCCTTGCCGATGAGCGCCGCGATGCGCTTGCAGGCGAGCCGCACGTCGTTGATCAGGGCGGTGAGCCCGTTGCTCGTCTCGGGCGAGCGGCGCTGCTCCTGGATGAGAAAGCGCGTGAGCGTCATCGGCGAGTGAGTCATGAGGCGACCTCCTGTCCGCTGTGCCGTTCGCCGCGTGTGAAAACGCGGCTCGCGCGGATATCCGCGGCCTCGATCGTCATCAGATCCTCGCGTGCCAGTGGCCGGCCGCGCTCCGCGAGCAGCCGGCTCGCCTGCCGCAGCCGTGCGCGGTCGAGCGCATTGCGCACCGAGCGCGCGTTCGCGAAATGCGGCAGGCGCATGCGCCTGTCGATGTACTCGCGCAGGGCGGCCTCGGCGTCGGGACTGAGCCGGTACTCCATGCGCTCGAGCATCAGCCGCGCGATCGCGAGGAGCTCCTCGGGCGTGTAGTCGGGGAACTCGATGTGATGCGCGATGCGCGATGAGAAACCCGGATTGCTGCGGAAGAAGCGCTCCATCCGGTCCTGGTAGCCGGCGAGGATGACCACGAGGTCCTCGCGGTCGTTCTCCATCGCCTGCAGCAGGATCTCGATGGCCTCCTGCCCGTAGTCGCGCTCGTTCTCGGGGCGGTAGAGATAGTAGGCCTCGTCGATGAAGAGCACGCCGCCCATGGCGCGCTTGAGCACCTCGCGCGTCTTCGGCGCGGTGTGTCCGATGTACTGGCCCACGAGATCGTCGCGCGTCACGGCGACGAGATGTCCCTTGCGCACGTAGCCCAGGCGGTGAAGGATCTGCGCCATCCGCATCGCCACGGTCGTCTTGCCGGTGCCGGGATTGCCCGTGAAGGACATGTGGAGCGAGGGCGGTGAGGCGTTGAGTCCCATCCCGCGGCGCATCCGGTCGACCAGCAGCAGCGCCGCGATGTCGCGGATGCGGCTCTTGACGGGCGCGAGCCCGATGAGCTCGCGATCGAGCGCATCCAGCACCTCCGCGACCTGCGAGGTGCGGAGCGCCTCCTGCAGGTCGCAGCCCTGCTCGGACGCGCGCGTTTCCTGTGCCCCGTTCGTCGCCGCGGTCATTGCGTCGTCCCGCGCCGCGTGCGCGGCTCAACCACCGTATAACGCTCGCCTTCGGGCCGGTCCGTCGCATAGGCGCGCATCGCATAGCGCTGCTGCCTGCCGGGACCCTCCTGACGCGTGAGAGCGAAGCCGGGCTCGTGCGGCGGACGGTTCACGATGAACGAGAGCCGCAGCGACTCCCATCCGCGCGTCGCGTCGAACGCGTTCACCCTGACGTAGTGATTCGGAAACGTCCGCCGGCAGCTCTCGATCTCCTTCATGATCCCTGCAGGGTCGTGCAGGTCGAAGAGCGGGTTGCCGTACATCTCCCAGTAGGTGTTGCGCGGGTGCGGATCGTCGGTGTACTCGATCGAGACGGCCCATCCCTTCTGCAGGCAGTACTCGAGCTGCGCACGGATCTGCTCGTCCGTGAGGTCCGGCAGGAAGGAGAACGTCCCCTGTGTGAGTCGCATGTCGTGTCCTTTCGCGTTCACGCCACGGTCGGAGTCGGCACGAAGTCGGGTGTGTCGGTGCTCGTGTAGTCGAACGTGACTTCGCCCCAGGTATCGAGCGCCGCGCGGAGCGGTGCGCAGGTGCGAGCCGCATCCGCGAGGATTTCGGGTCCCTCGTGCCAGATGTCGCGTCCCTCGTTGCGCGCCAGCACCATCGCTTCGAGCGCGACGCGGTTCGCCGTGGCGCCGGCCGCGATGCCCATCGGGTGCCCGATGGTTCCGCCGCCGAACTGCAGCACGGTGTCCTCGCCGAGGTAGTGCAGGAGCTGATGCATCTGTCCCGCGTGGATGCCGCCCGAGGCCACGGGCATCACGCCGGCGAGGCCTGCCCAGTCCTGCTCGAAGAAGATCCCGCGCTGCAGATCGGGCGGGTTGTGCGGCTCGCGCAGCACGTTATAGAAGCCCTGCACCGTGTTGGGATCGCCCTCGAGCTTGCCGACCACCGTGCCCGCGTGCAGATGGTCGACGCCGGCGAGCCGCATCCACTTCGAGATCACGCGGAACGAGATGCCGTGATTCTTCTGGCGCGTGTACGTCGAGTGACCCGCACGATGCAGGTGCAGCAGCATGTCGTTCCTGCGCGCCCATTTCGACATCGACTGGATCGCCGTGAAACCGATCACGAGGTCGATCATGACGATGACGGATCCGAGCTCCTTCGCGAACTCGGCGCGCTCGTACATCTCCTCCATCGTCGCCGCGGTCACGTTGAGGTAGTGACCCTTGACCTCGCCGGTGGCGGCCTCGGCGCGGTTCACCGCCTCCATGCAGAAGAGGAAGCGGTCGCGCCAGTGCATGAAGGGCTGCGAGTTGATGTTCTCGTCGTCCTTGGTGAAGTCGAGGCCGCCCCTGAGCGCCTCGTAGACGACGCGTCCGTAGCTCCTGCCCGAGAGTCCCAGCTTCGGCTTCACGGTCGCGCCGAGGAGCGGCCTGCCGAACTTGTCGAGCCGCTCGCGCTCCACGACGATGCCGGTCGGCGGACCCGGGAACGTCTTCACGTACGCTGCCGGCAACCGCATGTCCTCGAGCCGCAGTGCCTTGAGCGGCTTGAAGCCGAAGACGTTGCCGATGATCGAGGCGGAGAGATTGGCGATCGACCCGGGCTCGAAGAGATCGAGGTCGTAGGCGATGTACGCGAAGTACTGACCCGGCGAGCCCGGCACGGGCTCGACCCTGTACGCCTTCGCGCGGTAGCGCTCACAGGCCGTGAGCCGGTCCGTCCACACGACCGTCCAGGTCGCGGTCGAAGACTCTCCCGCCACCGCTGCCGCCGCCTCTTCCGGCTCCACGCCTTCCTGCGGCGTGATCCTGAAGAGCGCCAGCACGTCCGTGTCGGCGGGCACGTAATCCGGTGCCCAGTAGCCCATCTGGGCGTACTTGAGCACGCCTGCCCTGTAGCGCTCCGCTCCCGTCCTGCGCTCCTTGCGCTCGCTCTGCCCTTGCATGCCTCTTGCCTCCTCGGACGGTTCTGCCGCCTTTGCGGGAACATCCTGAGACGGGGCGACTTATTAGGTCCAATCGGATATTGTTCTCGCATCGATTAGAGGCTCTTATACGAGCCGCGCAGGGAGGCACCATGCGCAACGTGACGCTCAGGCAGCTCCGCATCTTCGCGTGCGTTGCCCGGCAGCTGTCGTTCACGCGCGCCGCGCGTGAGCTGCACCTCACCCAGCCCGCCATCTCGCAGCAGATCAAGCTCCTCGAGAGCGAGGTCGGCCTGCCGCTCTTCGAGCACATCGGACGCCGCATCCACCTCACGGCGGCCGGCGAGGAGCTGCTGCGCTACGCCGACGAGGCGCTCGAGCTCATGCGCAACGCGGGAGAGACGTTCGCGGCGATGCGCGGCCTGCGGCGCGGAACGCTCAAGCTCGCCGCGGTGAGCACCGCGAAGTACTTCACGCCCTCTCTGCTGCGCGCGTTCACGCCCGCGTATCCGGAAGTCTCGGTGAAGTTCTCCGTCGGCAACCGGCAGGAGATCATCCGTCAGCTCGCGACGAACGAGACGGACCTCGTGATCATGGGCCGTCCGCCGCGCGAGCTCGACACGATCGCCGAAAGCTTCGCGCGCCATCCGTTCGTGTTCATCGCGCCGCCCGACCATCCGCTCGCGCGCAGACGCCGTCTGCGACTCGAGCAGCTCGCCGGAGAGAGCTTCCTCATCCGTGAGGAAGGCTCCGGGACGCGCGCGTCCACGGAACACTTCTTCCGTGAGCAGGGCGTCCCCCTGCGTGCGACGCTGGAGTTCAGCAGCAACGAGACGATCAAGCAGGGCGTGATGGCGGGAATGGGCCTCAGCTTCATCTCGCTGCACACCGTGGGACTCGAGCTGCAGTCGGGAAGGCTCGTGGTGCTCGACGTGGTCGGGACGCCGGTCGTGCGCGACTGGTTCGTCATTCACCTGCGCGCGAAGCACCTCTCGCCCATCGCGGCCGAGTTCCGGCGCTTCCTGCTCGAGCACGGCGCCGAGACCATCCGGCGCGCGGTGGGCCTCGAGTCGACGCCGAAGATCAGCGGTAGCCGCGCGCCTGCAGCGTGAAGAGGTGCGCGTAGCGCCCGTTCTTCTGCATGAGCTGCTCGTGGCTGCCGCGCTCGACGATCCGTCCGCGGTCGAGCACGAGGATCTCGTCGGCCATGCGCACGGTGGAGAAGCGGTGGGAGATGAGGATGGTGATGCGGTCGCGCGCGAGCTGACGGAAGTGCTCGAAGACTTCCGCCTCCGCCTGTGCGTCCATGGCGGCAGTGGGCTCGTCGAGCACGAGGATGTCGGCGCGCGTGCGCATGAAGGCGCGTGACAGCGCGATCTTCTGCCACTGTCCGCCCGACAGCTCGCGCCCTTCGCGGAACCACTTGCCGAGCTGCGTGTGATAGCCGCGCGGGAGCTGCTCGATGAACTCGCTCGCCCGTCCCTTCTCGGCCGCTTCGCGCCAGCGCGCCTCGTCCTCGAAGTGGCGCTCGTCGCCCGCGCCGACGTTCTCGCCCACCAGCATCTGATAGCGCGCGAAGTCCTGGAAGATGACGCCGATGCGCTCGCGCAGAGCCTTCTCGTCCCACTCCTCGAGATCGAGCCCGTCGAGCAGGATCCGTCCCGACGTCGGCCGGTAGAGCCGCGTGAGGAGCTTGATGAGCGTCGTCTTGCCCGAGCCGTTCTCGCCGACGAGCGCGAGACTCCTCCCCGGCGGAAGGTGAAAGCTCACGTGCTCGAGCGCCGGCTCGCTCGCGCCCGGATACGTGAAGCTCACGTCCTCGAAGCGTATTCCGTCGCTCGGATCCGGACCGCGCGTCGCGGTGCCTGAAGACCGGGGCACCTCGGTGTCGAGATACTCGTAGAGCGTGGAGAGATAGAGGTTGTCCTCGTACATGCCGCCCACGGCCGACAGGCTCGCCGACACCGCGGACTGACCCTGACGGAACAGCATCAGGTACATCGTCATCTCGCCGAGCGTGATCGCACCCTGCACCGTGGTGACCGCGATCCACGCATAGGCGCCGTAGAGCGCGATGGTGGCGATCAGACCGAGCGCGAAACCCCACGCGTCGCGGCGGATGGTGAGCGCGCGGTCCTCGCGGTACAGCCTGCGGAAGATGTCCCGGTAGCGATCGAGGAGCCGCGGCCCGAGACCGTAGAGCTTGACCTCCTTGGCATAGTCCTCGCGCGCGAGCACCGTCTCGAGATACATCTGCATGCGCGTCTCGGGCGAGCGCCAGCGAAAGAGACGGAACGCGTCGCCGGAGAACTTCGCTTCCGCGATGAAGGCGGGAAGTCCCGCGAGCAGGAGGATCGCCACCGCCCACGGCGAGAACTGCACGAGCAGCACACCGTAGCTCACGAGCGAGACGGCGTTCTGCGCGAGGCCGAACGTGCGCGTGACCAGCGCGAGCGGCCGGCTCGACGCCTCGCGCCGCGCGCGCGTGAGCTTGTCGTAGAACTCGGAATCCTCGAAGTGTGCGAGCTCGAGTGTCAGCGCCTTCTCGAGGATCATCACGTTGACGCGCTGACCGAGCTGTGCGCGCAGCAGCGACTGGCACAACGAAAGACCGCGCTGCGCGCCGGCGATGCTGGCGACCAGCACACCTTCCAGAACGACGAACTCGATGACGCGCGAGGCATCGCGACCACCGGCGTTGATGGCCGCGACCACGCTGTCCACGATCTGCGCGCCGACGTATGCAACGGCAGCCGGCAGCACGCCCGCGATGAGCGTCAGCGCCGCGAACGCCACCGTGAGCACGCGATTGGTGCTCCAGACGAGCTCGATCGCGCGGCGGCTGTAGCGGAAGACGCCGAAGAATCCGCGCAGCGTCGTTCCCGGCCCCGCCGGTGCCGGTGTCTCGGTCAGTCGATGGCCGGCGCGTCCGCCGGCAGCCGCTTCAGCGGCGCCCGCGGCCCGCGCCATGTGCAGAAGCCGTGACGAGCTCTTTGGGGTGGGCGGGACTCAGGCCCGTGATGAGCTGCGAGCCGCGGCGGAAGAACACATAGTTGTACACCCACTCTCCGATCACCCCGAGCCGGTTGCGGAAGCCGATCAGCACCGTGATGTGCAGCACCATCCAGGCGAGCCATGCCAGCAGCCCGCCGAAGCGCATTCGCCCGATCTCGACGACCGCGCGCGACTTCCCGACCGTCGCCATCGATCCCCAGTCGACGTAATGGAAACCGCGCTCGCGAAGTCCCTTCCGGCCCTGCACTTCCTCGGTGATGACGCGCGCCACGTAACGGCCCATCTGGATGGCGCCCTGAGACACGCCTGGCACCTCGCGGCCGGTTTCCGGATCGACGAATTGCGCCGCGTCGCCGATGACGAAGACTTCCGGATGGCCGGGCAGCGAGCAGTCGCGCTCCACTTTCGCTCGTCCGCCCTTCGAGAGCTCGATGCCGAGCGTGTCGAGCAGCGGCGATGCGCGCACGCCGGCCGCCCAGATGACGTTGCGGCTGCGCAGCCGCTCGCCGCCGACCTCGACGCCGTCCGGCAGCACCCGTGTCACGGGCTGACCGAGACGCACCTCCACGCCGAGCTCGCGAAGCTGCTCGAGCGCGCGGCGCGAGCTCTCCGGATGGAAGGCCGGCAGCAGCCGGTCGCTCGCCTCGATGAGCACGACGCGCGCCTTGCGCATGTCGGTGAAGCGGAAGTCCTGCGCGATCACGTCGACGGCGAGCTCCTTGATGGCTCCGGCGAGCTCGACACCGGTAGGCCCGCCGCCGACGATGACGAACGTCAGGTGCGCGGCGCGCTCCTCGGAATCCGCCTCGATCTCCGCGGCCTCGAACGACAGCAGCAGCCGCGAGCGGATCTGGATCGCCTCCTCGATCTCCTTCATGCCCGGCGCGTACTCGCGCCACTCCTCGTGGCCGAAGTAGTTGTCGACCGCGCCCGGCGCGAGGATCAGATAGTCGTAGGCGACGGGCGAGGTATCGACGTACACCCGACGCTCGTCGAGCGCGACGCGCTTCACCTCACCGAGCATCACGTTGGCGTTGCGCTGATTGCGGAGGATCCGCCGGATCGGCTGCGCGATGTCCGCGGGAGTCAGCGCGGCCGAGGCGACCTGATACAGGAGCGGCTGGAACAGATGGTAGTTGTTCCGGTCGATCACGAGCACGTCGACGGGAGAGCGCTTGAGCGCGCGCACGGCGAACAGTCCGCCGAAGCCGCAGCCCACGACGACCACCCTGGGCGGCGCCCGCTTGTCGTTCTGCCGATCCATGCGTTCCGAGTCTGCAGCCTCCGTGCCGCCCCCGCTACCCGCTTCAGGAGCGCGCGGCCTCGTAGAGCGGCATGACCTTCGGCACGAGCGCCTGCAGCTCGCTGATGCGAGTGGACGGCGACGGGTGCGTGCTCAGGAACTCCGGCGGGCCGCTCTGGTTCTCGGCCAGCATCTTCTTCCAGACGCTGACCGCTGCATTGGGGTCGTAGCCCGCGCGCGCCATGAGCTCGAGCCCGATGATGTCGGCCTCGGTTTCCTGCTCCCGGCCGTGCGGGAGCTGGAACGTCACGGTCGCGACCATGTTCGCCAGATCGAGCGCGCTGCCCTGCACGCCGGCGAGCACCGCAGCGCCGGCGAGCGCGATCTGCTGCGCGTACTGGCGGGAGATGCGCTCGCGGCTGTGCTCACGCAGCGCGTGAGCGATCTCGTGGCCGATCACGGCCGCGAGCTCGGCATCGGTGAGCTTGAGGCGCTCGACGAGTCCGCTGTAGACCATGATCTTGCCGCCCGGCATCGCGTAGGCGTTGAGGTCGTCGGTCTGCAGCGTGTTGATCTCCCAGTTCCAGCCCGGCGCGTCCTGACGGAAGACGGCCGTGTGCGGAATGAGCCGCTGCGCGACGTTGCGCACGCGCGCGGTGAGCTCGGGATCCTTGTTGAGAGTGCCCTTCGCGCGCGCCTTCTGGACCTCCTGCGCGTAGGCCTGTGCCGCCGCGGCTTCCACTTCCTGTTCCGACACCAGCATGCGCTGCTTGCGCTGGATTCCGACGGCGCCGGGCGTGGTGGTCTGCACCGTCTGGCAGCCGCCGACGAACACGCCGGTCACGGCGAGGAAGAGGATCAGTGATCTGCGGAACACGTTCGCACTCCCGCTGAACCTGGACAGCAACAATCGTACCGCGCGGCGCGCGTTCCGTGCCGTCTGCCGCGCCCCTGCCACATTTCCGGATCGTCCGGTGGTTTCGACTCCCTCCAGACGCCCGCTTTCAGCGCGTGCGCGCCGCCACCCTCAGCATCGCCTCGAGACTGCGTTCGACGTCGTCGTCCGTCGTCGCCCAGCTGCACACGCTGATGCGCATGGCGGTGCGCCCGTGCCATACGGTGCCTCCGCACCAGCAGGTGCCCTCCTCCTGCAGCGCGGCGATCACGCGCCGCGTGCGCTCGGCGTCGCCGAACGCGACGAGCACCTGATTGAGCACGACGTCGTTCAGGATCTCGAAACCGGCGGCGGCGAGTCCCTGCGCGAAACGGCGCGCCTGGCGGCAGTTGCGCTCGATCAGCCCGGCGACGCCCGCGCGCCCGAGCGAGCGCAGCGCCGCCCAGACTTCAACGCCGCGCGCACGGCGCGAGAGCTCGGGCGTGAAATCACAGGGATTGCGCTCGGGTACCGCTGTGGGCAGGTACTCCGCCGTGATCGCCATCGCCGCACGCAAGGTGTGCGGATCGCGCACGAGGGCGATACCGCAGTCGTAGGGCACGTTGAGCCACTTGTGCGCATCGGTCGCCCACGAGTCTGCGCGTTCGAGACCTCGCGTCAGATGGGCGAGCCGGGGTGAGGCGGCCGCCCACAGGCCGAATGCGCCGTCCACGTGCACCCATGCGCCGGCAGCCCGTGCCCGGTCGACGATCTCCTCGAAGGGATCGAACGCTCCCGTGTTGATGTTGCCTGCCTGCAGACACAGGATCGTCGGCCCCGAAATCGGCGGCAGCGCATCGGCGCGCATCCTGCCCTGATCGTCCGTCGGCACGCGCACGACTCGCGAGCGCCCGAGTCCCAGCATTCCGAGCGACTTGAGCAGCGTCGGATGCGCCTCCTCGCCCGTCACCACCGTGATCGGTGGCGCACCGAACAGTCCGTCCGCCTCGACGTTCCATCCCGCCCGCGCGAGCACGCCGTTGCGCGCGGCGGCGAGCGCCGTGAAGTTCGCGACAGTCGCGCCGGTGACGAAGCCGCCGCCCGTCTGCGGCGGCAGCCCGAACAGCTCGACGAGCCACCGCAGCGCGATTTCCTCGAGCCGCGCGACGCCGGGGACCGCCGCAGCGAGTGCCGCGTTCTGATCCCATGCGCCGGCCAGCCAGTTCGCCGCGAGCGCCACCGGAAGCGAGCCGCCGATGACGAAGCCGAAGAAGCGCGGACCGGCCATCGCCATGGTGGCCGGCGAGACGCACTCGTCGAGCAGAGCGAGTGTCTCCTCAGAATCGGTCGGCCCGGCGGGGAGCGGCTCGTCGAGCCGCTCGAGCGCGGCGATGCCGGCCGCGCGCGGCGCGACCGGCCGTTCATCGAGGGATTCCAGATAGCGTATGGCCCGGCGCGCGGCATCCATCAGAAGGCTGCTCATGAGGACGACTCCTTCCCGGGCCCCCGGGGAAGCGCAAGAGGATTGACTCCCATCCTGAGCGAATGTTCCGCCATGAGAAATGCGGCGGCATTCCACGACTGCCCCGGCATGCCGCGAGGCGTCGCCTTGCGGCCGTGCAGCCACTCGTGGAAGGACCAGTTGCGCAGCCGGCAGGCCTGCGCGAGCTTCACCAGGTCCGCGCGCGCCGCGTCGCGGCCGACGTGCTGCGCCAGAGCGACCACCCAGAACCCGCCCACCATCGGCCAGATGCCGCCGTTGTGGTACTGCCAGGCGTAGTTCTGGCGATGGCGCGACATGTACGGACGCCAGAGAAAGCTGCCGCGCCGTATCGGACGCATCACCACCCGCACGGGATAGGGGTCGTTCACCCGCGCCCGCTGCAGAACGTCGAGGATCCTCCGGGCCGCACGCGGCTCGGCGAGATCGAGCAGCACGCCGAGCAGGTTTCCGAAGACGTCGCCCTCCTCGCCGAAGAACGAGAAGTTCACGAAGCTCAGGTACAGATCGCGATCGCGCGCCTTGCGCAGCACGTAGTCGACGAGCAGGCGCGCACGGCGGTACTCGGCGAGTCCTGCCGAGAACGGGTGGAAGAGACCGTTGAAGCTCTCGCGCGTCGTCTCCGCATGCGGCAGATCGAAGAGCCGCTTCACGTGGTACCACAGCGCGTTGGTGTACAGCACGAAGCCCGAGCGCGGCATGATGTCGGCCCAGTCGCTCGCCTCGTTCTGCTGCAGCAGGCGGAAGCGCTGGTGCTCCTGGGCGTGCAGCCAGTCGATGGCACGCTCGATTCCGCGCGCGTGCTCGCGGCGCAGGCGACTGCCGGGAACGTGCGCGTCGAGGAAGGCGAGTCCGATGAGCCACCAGAGCGTGGCGTCGATGCATCCGAGATACCAGAAGTCGGCTTCACGCCTGTGCGTGTCGACGAACTTCGGGATCTGACCGTTCGATGCCTGGTGCTCGGCGAGCGTGGTGAGCCCCGCGGCGGCGCCGCGCACGAGCGCGGCATCGCCGGAGAGCGCCATGCCGATAGCGCAGATCGCCGTGTCGCGGCCGAACACCGCGGTGTACCCGCGCGACTGCGCCTTCTCGCCCATCGATGCGGCGAGAATGCCGGCAGGCGTCAGATTCGACTTCAGAAGCTCGATGGAGCGCACCCGGCACTCTGCGAGCAGCTCCTCTTCCGTCGCGTGCGGCGGTCGGGGTGGTTTCATCGCCCGTGCAGTGTACAGCCTCGAGGATTCGAATGAGCCGCGGCGGCCGGCCCCGCGCTCACTCTTGGGTCGTGTACGGCTTCGCTGGCATCATGAGGACATATGGACGTCGTGCACACGATTCAGTCGGCCGTCGCGCCCGTCTTCCTGATCTCCGGAGTGGGAGTCACCATCGGCACGCTCACGACCCGCCTCGCGCGCATCGTCGACCGCGCGCGCGGGATGGAGAGCGAGCTCGCACGGCGCGGCAAGGACGCGGCGGATCTTCACGCGAGCCTCGAAGTGCTGGCCCGCCGGGCGCGGCTCATCAACGCGGCACTGACGCTCGCGACGCTTTCCGCGCTGCTCGTCGCGCTGGTCGTCGTGCTGCTCTTCGCCGACGCCTACGTTGCCGCCGATCTCACGGTCGCCATCGCGATCCTGTTCGTCGGCTCGATGGTCTCGCTCACCGCGGCGTTTCTCGTCTTTCTCATCGAAGTGCGCATCGCCACGGCGGCGCTGCGCATCGGCGTTCCGCCCTGAGCCGAGGGCACGGCGTCAGGCGTTGGCGCCGGCGCCCGTGATGTCGATGAAGCGCAGGAACTCCGCGCGAGTGCGCGCGTCCTCGCGGAACGCGCCGAGCATCTTGCTCGTGACCATCGACACGCCGCGCTTGTGCACGCCGCGGGTCGTCATGCACTGATGGACCGCGTCGATGACGACGCCGACGCCGCGCGGCTTGAGGACGTCGTTGATGCACGCCGCGATCTCCGCGGTGAGCTTCTCCTGCACCTGGAAGCGGCGCGCGTAGCCGTCCACGACGCGGGCCAGCTTGCTGATGCCCACCACCTTGTTCGTGGGCAGATAGCCGACGTGCGCCCGCCCGATGATCGGCGCCATGTGATGCTCACAGTGGGACTCGAACGCGATGTCGCGCAGCACGACCATCTCGTCGTAGCCGGCCACCTCTTCGAAAGTCCGCCTCAGGTATTCGCGCGGATCGACCGAGTAGCCGGCGAACCAGTCGCGGTACGCGTTGACGACGCGCGCGGGCGTGTCACGCAGCCCTTCCCGCGTCGGATCCTCGCCGGCCCATCTGAGCAGCGTCCGTACCGCCTCTTCCGCCTCCTGCCGCGTCACACCCCGGGTTCGCGTTCGCTTCGCCATCGCACCTCCGCAGGTCGCTCTCTCGTCTCACGCGATGCTGATCCGACGATGCTAAGGCTTCGCGGGCGCAAAGCGGAACCGTCTGGTGCGATCCGGCGCACCGCGCGGCTATCTGAGCGTCGGGCGCTCGACGGCCCGCACGCGGTCGTTCTCGAGCCGCACGGTGCCGCTCAGGAACGCCGTATCGCCGATCTGCAGGGTGTAGAAGAGCGTCCGCGTCGGTGACGTCCCGTCCGGGCGGACGGCCGTGGGCGGCCCGAGGATCGAGATGACTTCCTGAGCCGTCATGCCCTCGCGCACGCGATCCCAGCGCTCCGGGGCGATCCAGGTTTCGAAAGCGCCGGCCGGAACGCCGTCGGCGCCTCTTCCGGTTGCAGGTGCGGTGGGACGCCCGGCCTGCGCGAGCTGGCGCTCGAGCCTGTCGATCCGCCGCGCCTGCTCCTGGATGGTGCGCTCGAGGCGGCGGATGTCCTGGCGCAGCTCCTCGATGCGCAGCCGATCGGACTGCGCGGCAGCCGGCAGCGCAAGGAGCAGCGCGAGGGCAGATGCGGCGCAGCGCCCGTTCATGACGGCGTCGCTCCATCACCTTTCAGATAGTGATCGAAGAAGTCGATCGTGCGCTGCCAGGCGAGCCGGGCCGCGGCCGGGTCGTAGCGTGCCGCGCTCGTGTCGTTGTGAAACCCGTGCTCGGTGCCGGGATACATGTTGATGCTGTACGCCACGCCCGCCGCATCGAGCGCCTTGCGGAACTCGGGGATGCCCTCGTTGATGCGCGTATCGTTTCCCGCGTAGTGCAGCATCACGGGGACTTTCAGCCGCGGGACGTCCGAGCTCGGCAGCACGCGTCCGTAGAAACCGACCGCAGCGGTCACGCCTTCCGCCTCGACCGCACAGCGCAGCGCGAGTCCGCCGCCGTAGCAGAAACCGACGACGCCCACGCGGCCCGTGCACTCGGAGTGCTTCGCGAGATACGGCACCCCCGCGATGATGTCGCCCGCGATGCGGGCGGGATCCGTCTTCGCGAAGAGATCGCGCGCGGCTTCCTGATCGCGCGGAGCGCCGCCTGCGACGCTCAGGCCGTCCGGGGCGAGCGCGAAGTAGCCCGCGAGCGCCGCCCGCCGCGCAACGTCCTCGATGTGAGGATTGAGACCGCGGTTCTCGTGGATCACGAGGATCGCCGGCAGCTTGCCCGCACCTTTCGGCCGCGCCCGGTAGGCGCGAACCTCTCCCACTGCACTGCGGTAGGTGACATAGCCCGTGTCGAGCCGGGGATCGTCCTCGGGCACCTGGACCGCGTGCGCGAAGTCCGGCTCGATGAGCGGCAGAACTGCAGCGGCCGCGGCGACCCCGCCGGTCAGCTTCGTGAGGCGCGCGAGGAATTCGCGCCGGGGCAGAGTCGAGTGGATGTACTCGTTGTACAGCTCGATGACGCGCGGATCGACCTTCATGACGCGGCTCCTGCGAAGCGGCTCGCCGAACGCGGGGACTCTCCTGCCGCCCCTGCCGTCCCGTCAAGCCCGTCTCCCGGCGCCATTGCGATCTCCCGGGCACTCGAGCTCCGCTTCTGGTACCCTGCGCCGCCTTTTTCGCATCGGCGCCACGCATGACCCGCCCCATCCGCAACATCGCCATCATCGCCCACGTCGACCACGGCAAGACGACGCTCGTCGACTGCCTGCTCAAGCAGTCGGGCACCTTCGCCGCGCACGAGAAGGTCGGCGAGCGCATCCTGGATTCGAACGAGATCGAGCGCGAGCGCGGCATCACGATCCTGGCGAAGAACTGCGCGGTGGACTACCGCGACACACGCATCAACATCGTCGACACGCCCGGACACGCCGATTTCGGCGGCGAGGTCGAGCGGGTGCTCTCGATGGTGGACGGCGTGCTGCTCGTCGTGGACGCGGTCGAAGGGCCGATGCCTCAGACCCGCTTCGTCACGCGCAAGGCGCTCGCCCTCGGCCACAAGGCCATCGTCGTCGTGAACAAGGTCGACCGTCCCGGCGCACGCCCGGACTGGGTGGTGGATCAGACGTTCGAGCTCTTCGACCGGCTGGGCGCGAGCGACGAGCAGCTCGACTTCCCCGTGATCTACGCCTCCGCCCTGCACGGCTGGGCGAGCACGCGCTCGGATGCCCGAGGCGAAGACATGCAGCCGCTCTTCGACGCGATCCTCGAGCACGTGCCCTCGCCGCCGTCGGATTCCTCGGCGCCGCTGCAGCTTCAGATCTCCACGCTCGACTACAACTCGTACGTGGGCCGCATCGGCATCGGACGCATCCGCCGCGGAACGCTGCGCGCCGGCCAGACCGTGGCACTGCGCTACGGCGACGAGGACCGCGGAACGGGCAAGGTGGCTCAGGTCCTCGGCTTCACGGGACTCGAGCGACATCCCATCGAGGAAGCGCGGGCGGGCGACATCGTCGCCATCACCGGCATCGAGTCCGTCAACATCGGTCTCACCGTGTGCGATCCGGAAGTCGCGGAAGGACTGCCGCCGATCCGCGTCGACGAGCCTACGCTCGCCATGAACTTCCAGGTCAACACCTCGCCGTTCGCGGGACGCGAAGGGAAGTTCGTGACGAGCCGCCATCTGCGCGAGCGCCTCTATCGCGAGCTGCAGAGCAACGTCGCGCTGCGCGTCGAGGACACGGCCGATGCCGACGTGTTCCGTGTGTCGGGACGCGGCGAGCTGCACCTCACGATCCTCATCGAGAACATGCGGCGCGAAGGCTACGAGCTCGCGGTGTCGCGCCCGCAGGTGCTCACGCGCGTGATCGACGGCGTGGTGCACGAGCCGTACGAAGCGCTCACCGTCGACATCGAGGAAGCGCACCAGGGCCCCGTCATGGAAGCGCTCGGCGTGCGTCGCGCGGAGCTGCGCGACATGTCCGCCGACGGCAACGGCCGCGTGCGCCTCGAGTACCGCGTGCCCGCGCGCGGGCTGATCGGGTTCCAGAGCGAGTTCCTCACGATGACCCGCGGCACCGGGCTCATGAGTCACGTCTTCGACGGCTTCGCGCCCGTGAAGGGCGAGATCGCCGAAAGGCGCAACGGCGTGCTGATCTCGAACGAGGACGGAGAGGCCGTCGCTTATGCGCTCTTCAATCTGCAGGAGCGCGGCCGGCTCTTCGTGAGCCCCGGCGACAGGGTGTACGAAGGCATGGTCATCGGCATCCACAACCGTGAGAACGATCTCGTCGTGAATCCGATCCGCACCAAGAAGCTCACGAACATCCGTGCGGCGGGCAAGGACGACGCGATCCTGCTGACTCCGCCGATTCCGCTCACACTCGAGTACGCCGTCGAGTTCATCGCGGACGACGAGCTCGTCGAGGTCACGCCGAGCGCGATCCGCATCCGCAAGCGCTTCCTCAAGGAGCACGAGCGCAAGCGGGCGTCGCGCAGCGAAGCCCTGTCCGCGTAGAATTGCCGCGTCCTGCCCGACCTGCGCGCAGGCGCACGAGGACGGCAGCAGGAGCACATCGAAGAAGATCCGGATCCCGGAAGACCCTCATGCGTCGCATCGGGAGTCTGCCACTGCTCGCCGCCGTCGTACTCGCGGGGTGCGGCGGAGATTCCTCCGCAGCGGACAGTCGTCGCCGCCGTGTCGCCGCTCACCGTGCTCGAGGCGATCGCCAGCGTACCCATCCCGTTCGTGCCGCCCGAACGTGTGAGCCAGTGTCCGGATGGCGGCAGCATCGTGGACCGGCTCGAGGACAACGACGGCGACGGCAGGATCGGCGCAGGCGACCGCCAGGTGACACGCTATGTGGCCTGCCGGATCGCCGGTGTGGAGCTCAACCGCGAGCAGATCGTTGAGATCAGGCAGTTGAGCTGGAACGGCCGCGACAGCCACTGGGTCGCGCGCGTGATGTTCTTTGATCAGCCGCCGACTTCCGCTCCGCCACCGAACCCTTCGCCGGGGACGATCGTTCCGGTCAGCGTCGAGGCGGCGCTCGACGTCGAATACGAGCACACGCCGGACCTCGAACGTCGGATGCTGACGGGCGGCTCGATGACGGTGAGCGTTCCGGTCGGTCCGAACGGCACGATGAATGTCGATACTCTCACGGACGTGCTCGCCGACGTGCAGTGGGACCGGTTCCTCGGTGAGAATCGTGGAGCAGGACGCGGCCGTTCAGGATCCCGCGACCGTCATCCTGGAGCTCGATGCGGACGGCGACGGAGCACCGGATCAACCGCCTGCATCCGTTCACTGGTCGCAGCTCGTGCAGGGTCTCTTCTTCGGCCGTACTCCGCTCAACGTCCCGAACTGAGCGTCATCGCGCGTCCACGTCCGGTGCTCGCACATCCGGCACTCACGTTCACACCGCGATCACTCGAGCGCGGCCTTGGCATTCGCGCACCATCCCGCACGGCCTGTGGCCTGATAGCATTCGCTTTTCTCACCCGATCGACCTACAGGGAGGCAGCCATGAACCGCATCTTCGCCGGACGCAGCCGGGCAGTATTGGCCGGTTGCGTCGCGGGACTCGTGCCCATGTGCGCGCTGGCCGACATCACGCTGCAGGAGCGTATCTCGGTGCAGGCCGCAGGTGCGATGAGCATCGTGAACATGACGGGCACTTCCGTCACGACGGTCTCGGGCAAGCGCGCCCGCATGGAGAGCGACGTGCAGATGCAGTCCCGTCTCGCGCGCGCCTTCGCACGCGGCATGGGTCCCACGGCGGAGATCGTGCGTCTCGACGACGAGCGCCTCTACGAGCTCGACATCGGCCGCAAGCAGTATCGCGAGTGGACGTTCGCGGAGCGCCGCGCGGAGCTCGAGAAAGTGATCGAGCAGACCGGCCGGGCGCAGGAGGCACAGCAGCAGTCGGCGAGCCCCGTCGACGAGTCGCAGTGCGAGTGGTCCGAACCCACTGCCGAGGTGAAGAGAACCGGCGAGAAGGCGAGCTTCGCGGGCTACGAGGCCGAGCGGCTCGTGATCACGGCGAGCCAGGCGTGCAAGGACCGCGAGACGGGTCAGGTGTGCGAGTACGCGCTCACGCTCGACCAGTGGCTCTCGCCTGCCGTCGCAGGCGCGGAGGATCTGCTCGAGTTCCAGCGGGCGTACGCGGAAAAGCTGGGCTTCGGGGCGCGCGGATCGCGCGATCTCGCACAGCGGGCGGAGTCCATGTTCCGCCGTTACGGGGGAATCTGGAGCCAGCTCGCGGACAGGATGCGCGACATCGAAGGCTATCCCGTCAAGACGAGCTTCGCGCTCGCGATCGGTGGCCCGCAGTGTCAGGCCGCGCAGGAAGCACGTGAGGCCGGTGCGGGGCTGCCCACGGGCGCCGACGTCGGCGAGGCGGCCGCGCGGACCGCGGGTGAGATCGCCGGCCGGCAGGCTGCACAGGAAGCCGGCCAGTCCGCGCTCGGCGGCATCGCCGGTCAGGTCGGCGGACGCATCGCGGGCGCACTGCTCAGGCGCAAGAAGGAAGAACAGCGGGACACGCCGGCCGAAGCGCCGGCACAGACGGCGGCCCCCGCTGCGGCGGGCATGCTGCCCATCATCGCGATCACGTCCGAACTGGTATCCGTTTCACAGAGCCCGGTCGATCCGGGCGTCTTCGAGGTTCCCGCCGGCTTCAGGAAAGCTGGGCAGTAAAGCACGCCGGCTGATTCCGGCACGACGCGACCGCGGCCTGTGGAGTGCTCCGCCCGCATCGCCGCGGACTCGCGAAGCGAATCCGTGCAGCACCGCACAGCCCGGAGGCGGGCGTGCGGTGCAAGCTTCTGTCAAGCGCGATCCACGACGCCCCGGCACTCCGGCGCGACGACGCTTGCGGGCGGGATGTCACGCGACGGGAAACGTCAGAGCTCCGGCTGCTGCAGCTTCGAGGTGCACAGGTCGTAGATCGAGTTCATGAGCGCTTCGACGGAATGCATCATCGCGACCTGAATACCCTTGTGCGCTGCGCTCTTGAGTGCGTCGGTGACGAGCGCGAGCTGTCCTTCCGAGAGATCGTCGGGCAGCGCGGTCGTGATCTGCAGCGGCGGCATGTCCTCGACGATCCTGCGCAGGAGCTGATAGACGCATTCGGCCTTGGCGCGCATCAGCGCCTCGTCGTCGCCGAACAGCGCGCCGATGGTCACCAGGCCGTCGATGGCATGCTCGCGGGCCCGCTCCCATTCGCGTTCGATCCCGAACGCCACATGGATGACATCGCCCATGGCTTTCCCTGCATGGTGGCTGTGCGGGAGGAGGCGCAATTTTCGTACCGATTCAGCCGTGGTTCAGCTCGGGCCTCATATCACTCGAAATGCCTGAACAGGACCGCGCACGAGGAACAGCAATGAAGACTCTCACCTGCCGTGTAACCGACGCCGAGATCGTGCCAGCCCGCGGACCGGCGGATTCGGGCCACGTCCGCATCACCGTTCAGGACAGGGAGCACGCGTCGCTCGCGCTCGATCTGCCGCTGCAGGAAGCGCTGCGGCTGCTCGACTGGCTGCGGGAGATCGAGCTTTCGATGAGCCTGAGCTCGCGCAGTCGCGACGACGATCCGACCCTGGTCTGCGCCGCGCGCGAGTGGGCCTGAGCGCCCCGCCCTCACATCGGGCATCACGGCCGGCGCACGTCCGGCGATCCCGTCTCCTGCCGCACGTTCGCGTAGGCACATCCGGCTGGATCTACCGCCACTGGCGCGGCGTCTTCTACCCGCCGCAGCTCGCGCCCGACCGCTGGTTCGAGCACTACAGCCGCACGTTCGACACCGTCGAGATCAACAGCACGTTCTACCGCCTGCCCGAAGCGGACACCTTCGACGCGTGGCGTGAGCAGGCGCCTCCGGGGTTCGTCTACGCCGTGAAGGCGAGCCGCTTCCTCACGCACATGAAGAAGCTGAAGGATCCCGCGGAACCGCTCGCACGCCTCATCGAGCGCGCGCGGAGACTCGGTGAGCATCTCGGTCCTGTGCTCTATCAGCTTCCGCCTCGCTGGCGAGCCGACGAGAAGAGACTCGATGCCTTCTGCCGTGCTCTGCCGGCCGGCATCGAGCACGTGATCGAGTTCCGCGATCCGAGCTGGCTCGACGAGCGGATCTTCGCGCTCCTCGAGGAGCACGACGTGAATCTGTGCGTGCACGATCTGCTGCCCGCGCATCCGCGGCGCATCACGGGCAGAATCGTCTACGTGCGGCTGCACGGATACGGTGCACGCTACGCAGGCAGTTATCCGCGCACGCAGCTCCGCTCGTGGACCGCCTGGCTGCGCGAGGCCGCCGCAGAGCGCCCGGCGTACGTGTACTTCGACAACGACCGGGACGCGCACGCCGTGCGGAACGCGCTCACGCTGCGGTCGCTGCTCGCGGACGATCCCGAGCGCGCCGCGCGAGAGCGAACGACGAGGAGGTAGACGTCATGTCGGGTACACAGAGTCAGCGGGTGAATCGGCGGATCGTGCTGGCTTCGCGCCCCAGAGGCGCTCCGGTTCCCGGGAATTTCCGCCTCGAGGAGCATCCCGCTCCCGAGCCCCCGGAGGGGCAGCTCCTGCTGCGCACTCTCTATCTCTCGATCGATCCCTACATGCGCGGCCGCATGAGCGAGGGTCCCTCGTACGCGCCTCCGGTTCCCATCGGTGGTGTGATGGTGGGCGGCGCCGTGTGCCGGGTGGAGGTCTCACGCCATCCCGATTACCGGGGCGGTGAGCTCGTGCTCGCCTATCCCGGCTGGCAGGACTACTCGCTCGCTTCCGCGGACCAGATCACGCGTCTCGACCCGGCGATGACGCGTCCTTCTTACGCCCTCGGGGTGCTCGGCATGCCCGGCTTCACCGCGTATGTCGGACTGCGCGACATCGGCACGCCGCGCGCCGGCGAGACGGTAGTGGTCGCCGCGGCGACCGGCGCCGTGGGCTCCGTGGTGGGACAGATCGCGAAGATCGACGGATGCCGGGTGGTCGGTGTCGCAGGAGGACCCGAGAAGTGCCGCTTCGCCGTGGAGGAGCTCGGGTTCGACGCGTGCATCGATCATCGCGCGCCCGATTTCCCGCAGCAGCTCGCAGCGGCCTGCCCGAAGGGGATCGACGTGTACTTCGAGAACGTCGGCGGCGCCGTGTTCGACGCAGTCTTCCCTCTGCTCAACGTGCACGCCCGGGTGCCGGTGTGCGGGCTCATCGCACAGTACAACGCCGAGCGTCTGCCGGACGGGCCGGACCGTCGTCCCCTCCTCCTGCGCGACGTGCTGACGCGCCGCATCCGCCTCCAGGGCTTTCTCATCACGGACCACGGCGGGCGCTTCCCCGAGTTCTATCGCGAGATGAGCGCCTGGGTGGCGCAGGGACGCGTGAAGACGCGCGAGCACCTGATCGAGGGGCTCGAGAACGCGCCCGCTGCGCTCATCGGAATGCTCGAAGGGCGGAACTTCGGCAAGGTGGTCGTGCGGGTGAGCGCGTAGGGCTATCATCGCGCATCATCCCGGGAGGCGCGGAGCACACATGCCGCCCCGCTCAGACGACGCCAACCTCGCACTCTTCTGCGACTTCGAGAACATCGCGATCGGCGTGCGCGACGCGCGCTATTCGCAGTTCGACATCAACCGCGTGCTCGAGAGGCTCCTGCTCAAGGGCTCCATCGTCGTCAAGAAGGCCTACTGCGACTGGGAGCGCTATCGCGACGCCCGGGCGGCGATGCATCAGGCGGGCTTCGAGCTGATCGAGATCCCGCACGTGAAGCAGTCCGGCAAGAACTCCGCGGACATCCGCATGGTCGTCGACGCGCTCGACCTCTGCTACACCAAGCCGCACGTCGACACCTTCGTGATCATCAGCGGCGATTCGGACTTCTCCCCTCTCGTGAGCAAGCTCCGCGAGAACAACAAGGGCGTCATCGGCGTCGGTGTGAAGAACTCGACGTCGGACCTCCTCATCGCGAACTGCGACGAGTTCATCTACTACGACGATCTCGTGCGCGAGCAGAAGCCGCGGCGCACGGCGCGGAAGAAGTCGGCCGCGTCGGCACCGGCCGCGGAGCCTGTCGCGGAGCGCAGGGAAGAAGACAAGCACAAGGAGGAGGACAGGCAGCACGAGGCCTTCGATCTCGTGCTCTCGACGCTCGATGCGCTGATGGCCGAGCGCGGCGAAGACGGGAAGATCTGGGGCTCGATGATCAAGCAGACGCTCAAGCGCCGCCGCCCGGGCTTCAGCGAGAGCTACTACGGCTTCAAGTCCTTCAACGCGCTGCTCGAGGAAGCGGCCGCGCGCAAGCTCCTCACGCTCGAGCGCGACGAGAAGTCCGGCGGCTACGTCGTGCGCCCCGCTCCGGAAAGCGGGTGACACCGGCGGGCTGCCGTGCGAGGCTTCGAAGCACGGCCGGGTCGCGCGAGCGTCTCCGCTTGGCGCAGACTCGAACTCAATCGCGGCTGCAGATAGGGAACGGAGCGTGCGCCGCGGATGATAAGATGTCGCAAACAAGACCAACAAGGATAGAGAGATCTTGTCCGACGAGAATCCACGACTGAGCATCGTGGTAGGGGGTGATTGTTCGATCCTGCTGCGCGCGCTCGGTCGCGCGGTCGGCGGGGTCGAGCTGCGCATTCATGCCGTCTCTTCGGCCGCCGAGCTCATCGCCCGGCTCGACGAGCTCTCCCCCGACCTGGTGTTCGTCGACGCCGACTGCGAGCGTCCCCTCGGCCTGGAGATGTGCCGGGCGGTCAAGGAACATCCCACGACGATGCTCGTTCCGGTGGTGGCCATGAGCCGCTCATCCGAGCGGCGGCTGGCGGCGCTCGCCGCCGGTGCGGACGACTTCGTCACTCCGCACGTGCGGCGGGACGTGTTCCGTGCGCGCGTCGAGACGCTCGCTCGCACGGGCGCCGCACGACGCAAGATCGCCGCCGCTCAGCTCACGGCCGAGAAGGAGCAGCGCGAGCAGATCCGGCGCATGTTCCGCCGTTACGTCTCGCCGCGCATCGCCGACAAGATCCTTGCCGATGCGGAGCTGCGCGATCAGCTCGTCACCCAGCCCGACCTGCGCACTCACGCGGTGGTGATGTTCGCGGACATGCGGGGCTTCACCTGCATCTCCGAACGGCTCTCGCCGAGCGCGGTCGTTCCGCTCCTCAACGAGTACTTCTCGCTGCTCACGGAGATCGCCTTCCGGCACGACGGCACGGTGTTCCACATGGCGGGCGACTGCCTGATGGTCGGCTTCGGCGTACCGATGCCGCAGCCCGATGGGCCCGAGCGCGCGATCCGTGCCGCCCGCGAGATGCTCGCGAGCTTCGGCCAGCTCGCGCAGGCCTGGAAGGACCGCCATCAGATCGAAACCGGGCTCGGGATCGGCATTCACGCGGGCGACGTCGTGGCGGGCAACGTCGGCTCGCCCGCCTACATGAGCTACACGATCATCGGCGACACCGTGAACGTCGCCTCGAGGCTGTGCCAGCGGGCACGTGCGGGCGAGATCCTCTTCTCCCGCGCCTTGAAGGACCTGCTCGATGCACGCGGCGTCGAGCTGGGCGTGCTCGAGCTGCCGCCCATGACGCTGCGCGGGCGCACCGCACCCATCGACATCTACTGCGTCCCGCTCGAGAGGCGCCTCGAGATCGCGAGCTGAGTCTCCGGTACGCGGCCCGTCCGCGAAAGAGCTCCCGACACCGGCGCCCCTGCTCCGGCCGAACTGCCCGCCGCGCGCTCCCCGCGGCCAGCCACTGCGAAGAGTGGTGCGATAAAAGCGACGCATTGGACAGTTTCGTGAGGCTGTCCCTCGCACGGGCGCGAGACAATGACGGAGCAACCGGGGAACACGATTCGCCTGCGCTTCAGGTCCACCGTAGGCCACGACGTCGAAACACGACCGCTCCCAGCGCTGTGGCTCAGTGCCGCAGCCGTATCCGTCGCGCCGGACTCGCCGCCGATCGCCGTGTTCGACGGGATCTGGTGGCAGCTCGACGGCCAGTACTTCTCGGGCTTCGACTGCGAGGGGCGCTGCCGGGTGAGCTTTCACACGCACGATACGCGCCGCGAGAACGGCCCGTTCCAGAGGCTCTGGACGGCGAGCAGGGTGCTCTACGCCGACCTCAACATGCTGGCGCTGTGCGACCCCTCGGCAGGCGGCTGGCGCAGCGCCGGCAGCGGCTATCTCTGGCCGCTGATCTGCATCGAAGCGGTGCGCTGAAGTCCCCGCCACTGTCCCGCCGCCCCCGGTGCACCGGGGACCCGGCATCGCACATGATGAACCAAGGTGAAGCCTGAGCTGGCACGGGATTCGCAAGCCCACCGGGCGTGTGTGGCATTGCCGGCATCCTTCCCCTCACTCCACGCGATCCCGGGGAGCTTCGTCCCTGGATCGAGCGCATGGCAGCCGCGTTCGTCCACCGGGGTCCTGACGAGAGCGGCTTTCACGTCACCGGGGACGTTGCGCTCGGGGTTCGCCGTCTCGCCGTCATCGACGTGGCCAACGGGCACCAGCCGATGCTCGGCCAGGGCGGACGCCTGGCGCTGGTGTTCAACGGCGAGATTTACAACTACCGCGCGGTAAGAAAGCAGCTCGAGGAGGCCGGCGCCCGCTTCACGACCGACAGCGACACCGAGGTGGTTCTGCGCGCCTGGGAGCAGCGCGGCTCCGGGGCGCTCGGGCGGCTCGAGGGCATGTTCGCGCTCGCCGTCTGGGACGGTGCGGACCGGTCGCTGACGCTCGCCCGCGACTGGATGGGTCAGAAGCCCCTCTACTTCGCGCGCTGCGCCATCGGCTGGGCATTCGCCTCCGAGATCAAGGCCCTGCTCACCCTTCCCGGTGTCGATCGCGCGCCCGACCTGCAGGCGCTCTCGCACTACATGAGCCTGCGCTATCTGCCGGAGGATTCGACCTTCTTCCGCGGCATCTCGAAGCTTCCGGCCGCGACGGCGCTGCGCATCACCGCGAGCGGCATCTCGCGGCGGACACTGTGGCGGCCGGCCTACGAGCCGAAGCTCCAGGGCTCCGAGCCCGAGCTCCTCGAGGAGCTCGACGAGCTGCTCTCGACGGTCGTCGGCGAGCACCTGATGAGCGAGGTGCCGCTCGGAGCATTTCTGTCCGGCGGCATCGATTCGAGTCTGGTCGTCGCGTACGCCGCCCGCGCGAGCGGAACGCCGCTGCGCACGTTCAGCATCGGCGTGCACGAGGGCGAGCACAGCGAGCTGCCCTGGGCCCGGCAGGTCGCCCGACGCTACCGCACGGTCCACACCGAGCACATCGTGGAGCCGGATCTGGCGCAACTCGCGCCGCGCATGATCGCCGCGATGGAAGAGCCCGTGGATCCCTTCGGATGCGGCGTCTATGTGGTCTCCGAGCTCGCGGCACGGGAGATCACCGTCGCGCTCGGCGGCGACGGGGGCGACGAGCTCTTCGCGGGCTACGACCGCTACAGGGGTCAGCAGCTCGCGGAAGTCTACTCACACCTGCCGCGCCCGCTCCGGCATCTGGTGCTGAGACGCCTGATCCGTCTGGTTCCCGACAGCTTCGGCTACAACACACTCGCGAGCCGCCTGCGCTGGATCGACCGGATGGCGGACTTCCGCGGCTGGGAGCGCTATGCGCAGAGCGCAGCCTTCCTGCGCTTCCCCCATGCGCGCAAGGCGGCGCTCTTCACCGAGAGCGTGTGGCGGGAGATCGGACGCGCGGAGAGCGAGAAGCTGCTCGAGCGGTACTTCTCGGACGGCTGCGCGGAATCTCACCTCGATCGCATGCTGCACGCCGACTGCATGACGCGGCTCGCCGATCACCTGCTCACGATCGCCGACAAGATGTCGATGGCACACAGCCTGGAGCTGCGCAGCCCGCTCCTCGACCGGCGCATCGCGGCCTTCGCCATGCGTCTGCCGCCGCATCTCAAGGTGAGGAACCGGCGCAGCAAGTACATCCTGCGCCGGCTGGCCGAGCGTCACCTGCCGCGCGAGCTCTCGTACCGTCCGAAGCAGGGTTTCAGTTTTCCCCTGGCGCTGTGGCTGCGCGGCGCGCTGCGGCCTATGATGCAGCGTGTCGTCGACGAGAGCCGCCTCGTCGATGCGGGCATCTTCCGCCGCGAGGCGATGCAGCGGCTGGCCGACGAGCACTGGGCCGGCACCGACGACCACAACTACCGGCTGTGGATGCTTTTCAACATCGAGATCTTCTGGCGCCACTACATCGAGGGCACGCCGGTCGAGGCGCTCGAAGCGTGGATCGCGGAGAGCACGTCCACTGCAGCGTCCGCGGTCGTCGTGCCGGCACCGGTCGTCGGAGCCGTCTGCATGGCGGCTGACGGGAGTCCGGTTGCCGGACTGCGAGGCGACTCTTCCCTGAGCCACCCCGCGCCGTAGCACCCTTTCCCGGCTTCGGATCAGCGCGACGCGCGCAGCGGCACCAGTCGCCGTGCGTGGAGCACATGGGCGCCCGCCAGGAGCATTGCGGCAAGCAGCCACCAGTCGAGGGCACCGCCGCCACCTCCACCGCTGCTGCCGCCGGTGCCGCCACCACTGCCGCCACCGCCGCCGCTGCCACCTCCACCACCGCCACCACCACCGCCCGGGGGCGGCGCCGGCGCTTCCGTCACGGTGACCTGCACGTCATCCGACGCGCTGAGCACTCCGTCGCTCACTGTCAGTCTGAAGACGTAGGTGCCGGCCGACTGGAAGGTCACGGTCGTTGAGGGCGAGCTCGGCGAAGCGATCGTCGCGCCCGAGCCGCTCTCGAGCGTCCAGGTGTAGGTCAGCGTGCCGTTCGCGGGCAGACCGTCGTCCGTCGCGCTGCCCGTCAACGTTGCACCGTTGGGCAGCTGCACGGACTGATCCGGTCCGGCATCCACCTGCGGCGCCGTGTTGCCGGGCACCGCGGCTACGATCGGTGCGATGAACGGTTCGAGCGCTGCGTACCGGGCGCAGAAGCCCGCGCAGGTCGTGTCCCAGCGCAGACCGGTACGCACGATGACGAGATCGAGACTCGGAATGACGACGAGCAGATGATCGCCCTCGCCCCACCCCCAGATCGCATCGGTGGGAACGCTCTGCAGCGCACCGTCGCCGTTGTTCCACCACATGATCCCGTAATGCCTGTTTGCATCCGGATAGTCGGTGGGATTGTCGACGGAAAGGTCCGCGATGCTCGACGCAGGCTGACTGATCTGGCTCAGGAAACCTTCCGGAAGAATTCGCCCGGTCGACCACACGCCGTCGCGCGCGAAGAGCAGCCCGATGCGAGCGAGCGCATCGACCGTCGCCTGAATGCCCGAAGCCAGCTCGCGGCGCTCGACCTCGTTCAGCGTCTGATCACGGTAGATGTTCCGGCGCCACGTGAGATCCGTACCCGGCTGCGGAGCCGCATCGAGCGGATTCGGCACATCGATGCCGAGCGTCCGAAATAACCGCTCGTTGAGCAGCGCGAACAGATCCTGATTGAAACTCGTGGTGAGGATGTCGGCGAGCCAGTTGATGCCGCAGTCGGAGTAGGCCCACTGCGTTCCGGGCTGTGTCAGGAGCTGACACCTCTGGGGATCCGTCCGCAGTCCGTCCGACTTCTCGAAACCGGCCGATTGTGTCGCAAGGTGCTCGATGGTGACGCTCGCGAGCCACGCCGGATCGTTGCTCGCCGGTGTCGTCCCGAACGACGGCAGGTGGTCCTGCGCCCTGTCGGCGAGCGTGAGGCGACCCTCCTGCAGCGCAAATCCGAGCGCCGCCGACCCGACGGCCTTGGTCACGGATTTCACGTCGTGCAGCAGATCGAGATTGGCATCGCCCCAGGAGTACAAGAGCTGCCCGCGCCAGATGACGAGCCCGGCGGGCGTGCCTCCGTTCATCGCGTAGTCCCGTGCCTGATCGAGCAGCGCCGTGTCGATGCCGAGCGCGCCGGGATCGTCCACCGTCTGCCATCCGCTGCGGTCGGAGCCGGTGGGATAGATGCGCTCCTGGCTCTGGCCCGAGAGCGGCGCTGCAGCCAGAATGAGGAGCGCGGGAATCGCAAGCGCGCGAGTGGATCGTCGGACCACGGTAGAACCTCCCAAAGCCATCCCGTCGAGGTCGATGGAATCCCTGAAGTCTCTGAGCCGAGCGTCGGCTTCGGCCTGACGGTAGCAAGCGGTGTACCCGGGTACGGCATCGCGCGGTGCGTGCGCTGCTCGCCGGCGCGTTCAGGCGTCGAGAAACGTCGAGTCGGGGGACTACACGGATGCGCGGAAAACTGATCGGTGCGGGTATCGCGGGCGCTCTGCTGTCACTGGGTGCGATCACTCTGCTGCGTGGTGCAGAAAGCGGATCGCGAGGAACGCCGGACTCGCCGCATGACTCCGCGACACACGGCGGCACCGCGGAGCTCGTATACGAAAGAATCTATGCCGACACGCAGGGCGAATCGCACTTCGACACGGGACGCATGACGTTCTCTCACGTTCCCGGCGCGCCGGAAGCCCTTTCACTTCACGTGCTCGAAGGCGCAAAGGGCGCGACGATTCTCCGGCTGCCTGCGGGTGCGACGGAGGACTGGCACACCGCGCCGCGGCGGCAGTTCCTCTTCGTTCTGCGCGGCACGTCGGAAGTGACGGTTTCGGACGGCACGGTGCGCCGCTTCGGACCCGGCAGCGTGATCCTGATGGACGACAGGCACGGCAAGGGGCACCTGACGCGCGTCGTCGGCAGCGAGGAGCACTTCGCGGTCGCGATTCCCGTCGAATGACGTGTGCCGCCGCCAGCCGTCGCTTCCTCCGCCGGCCAGGCTGCGTACGACCCTTCAGTGATCGTTGTAGGTCAGATACAGATAGGCGTACGTCAGCACGAACATGACGCACACGCCGAGCGTGAAGACGACACCGAAGCTCGCCGCGATCAGCAGAAAGGCGTTGACCGTCGAGTCGACTCCGGCGGCGAGCTCGCCGAAACGCGCCGTGAAGAGCAGCGCAATGGAGCAGCTCAGGAGCCACTTCTTCAGATAGACCGGCAGCTGTGTGCGCATGCGGCGGTTGTGCCGGTAGGCCGCTGCGCGCTCGAGCCGCGTGCCGCGGCTCGCATCCTTGAAGAGTCCGAACGGCCAGAGGTGCCGCACGAACGAGTTCGCGAGGCCGCCGTTCCGCGAGTGTGCCATCGAAGAGTTCATCAGTCGTCCTTCCGCGACTTCGCCTGTGCGTGCCGCACCGCGCACGGCGCACTCCGCGGGCCCCGGAGCAAGTTGCTTGCCCGGCGCTGAGCGGCGGCGCGCGCGGCACGCGAGCCCCTGTGTGATAATCCGTCCGGAGTCACGTGCAAGAGGATACCCGCACCATGCGACTGCATCGATCCGCCTGTGTCGCACTCCTGTACGGTATCTGTCTGACAATCGCACATGGCGCCGCGTTCGCCCGCGACCGCCAGGAATGCGAGCGACTGTACCAGCCCGCCGTCGGCCAGGAAGGCAAGGACGTCATCTGGGTTCCGACCGACGACGATCTCGTCACCCGCATGCTGGAGATGGCCCAGACCACCTCCAGCGACCTCGTGATCGATCTTGGTGCAGGCGACGGCAAGATTCCTATTGCGGCGGCGAAGCAGTTCGGCGCCACGGCCGTCGGCATCGAGTACAACCCTGACATGGTGCGGCTCGCGCAGTGCTACGCGGAGGCCGAGGGCGTCGCGGACAAGGTCAGGATCATCCACGGCGACATCTTCGAGGAGGACTTCAGCAGGGCGACGGTCCTCACGCTCTACCTGCTGCCGGACCTCAACATCAGGCTGAGACCGAAGATCCTCGAGATGCGGCCCGGCACGCGCGTCGTCTCGCATTCGTTCCTGATGGGCGACTGGGAGCCGGACGACGAATCGCGCGTGAATTACGGCGAAGCGTATCTGTGGATCGTCCCGGCGAAGGTGCAGGGCCAGTGGGTCTTCACGGACGCGGACGGCCGCGACGCATTCACGCTCGAGCTCGAGCAGAAGTACCAGAAGATCTCGGGCAGCGTCACGATGAACGGCAGACGTCAGCCGCTCACCGATGCCGCGCTGCGCGGGGAGGACATCCGTCTCACTTTCGCGGATGCCGGCGGACAGCTCCTGACGGTGCAGGGCAAGGTGAACGGCGAGGAGATGCGGCTCGCGACGGGCACGCGCGAGGGCTCCCGTCGCTACGTGGGCAAGCGCAGTTCGAGCTGACTGCGCCCTGGTGCGCGTCCGGCTGTGCCTCGGGTGCTGCCCGTGCGAATGCGGGCAGGCTCTCGAGGTGCGCGGTCACGGCGCAGAGCGTGGGGTAAGGCGAGAGATCGCAGCCGAAGCGCCGCGCGTTGTACATCTGCGGCACGAGGCACACGTCGGCGAGCGTGACGGCGGAACCGAAGAGGTGCTGCCCGTCTCCCGAGAAGCGTCGCGCCTGCTCTTCGAGCGCCCTGAACCCTGTCTCGATCCAGTGCCGGATCCACGCGCGGACGGCCTCGTCGCCGGCGCCGAAGCGTTCGCGCAGGTAATTGAGCACACGCAGATTGTTGAGCGGATGCACGTCGCACGCGATCGCGAGCGCCATGGATCTCGCCTGCGCGCGGGCGAGAGGCTCGGCGGGAAGGAGCGGCGGCTCGGGATGGATCTCGTCGAGATACTCGATGATCGCGAGCGACTGCGCGAGCACGTTGCCTCCGTGCTCGAGCGCGGGGACGAGTCCCTGGGGATTGCGCGCAAGGTAATCCGCGCGGCGGTGCTCGCCGCCGTCGCGCAGCAGATGCACGGGAACGGCTTCGTACCCGAGACCCTTGAGCTCGAGCGCGATGCGCACCCTGTAAGCCGCCGAGCTGCGGAAGTACGTGTAGAGCTTCATGGATTCACCGCGCGAACGCAGAAGTCCGCCTCCTCCGGGCCGCTCGAGAGCCGCACGTCGACGAAACCGGCTGCCTCGAGCAGCTCGCGCAACCCGTCCCGCTGCTGACCCGAATGGCGTGTGAAGCCGAGCAAGAGGACCCCGCCCGGTTTCAATACGCGCCGCGTCCCGCGCAGTCCCGCCTGTACGTCGGACCAGAGCTGCATCGAGTTGATGGCGAACGCCCGGTCGAACGTGGCGTCCGTGAAAGGCAGCCGCTCGGCAGAGGCCTGCCTGAGCTCCATGCGCCCCCCGCGGACCATGGCGGCGTTGCGTGTGCTGGCCTGATCGATCATCTCGCGCGAGGGGTCGATACCGGCGATCGTCACATCCGGCACGGACCGCGCCAGAAGCTCCAGGGCCACTCCAGGTCCGAAGCCGATCTCGAGCACACGCTCGCCCGCTTTCGCACCGAGCAGATCGACGACCCTCGCCGCGATCCTGCGGTTCGCGCGCGCCATGATCCGCCCGCCGAGCCTGCCGAGCAGACCCGTGGGGTGGCCGAAGGCGCGCGTCAGAATCCACTGCATGGCATCAATCGACAGGCGTCGCGATCTCGTCGTAGCCGCGGTTCAGGAACTGGATCAGACAGAAACCATGACCGAAGGGATCTGCGAGCTGCGCGATGCGTCCCCAGCGATGCGCGCGGATTGCGCCTTCGAGGTGCGCGCCGGCTGCCTGTGCCCGCGCAACCGCGGCATCGACGTCGGGCACGACGAAATCAAGGTGCACGGGCGTCCAGTGACGCGTGTATTCCCGCCGCTGCGCCGTCCCCGCCGCGGGTGTGCTTCCCGCCGGTTTCGCGAGCAGATGGATCGTCGCCGAAGCACCCTTGAGCTCGACGACCGCGTCGCCGAAGCGACGGTTCACCTCGAGCTCGAGCGCGCGGCAGTAGAAGTCCGTCGCACGGTCGAGATCGTCGACGTCGATGCAGGCGATCAGCTCGACCGTCATGATCACTGCGGCTCGACGATGACCGCCTCGATGGTGCCGACGCCTTCGATGGAACCTTCCAGCCGGTCACCCGGGCGTACCGCGCCGACGCCGGCCGGCGTGCCCGTGTAGATGAGGTCGCCGGGCCCGAGGTGATAGAAGCGCGAGAGATTCGCGACGATCTCCGGCACGGACCAGATCATGTCGGCGATGTCCGCGCGCTGCCGCACCGTGCCGTTCACGGCGAGCGTGATCGTCCCGCGCGCCGGGTGACCGATCAGCGATGCCGGAACGATCTCGGAGAGCACGGCACTCTGCTCGAAGGACTTGCTGAGATCCCAGGGACGGCTCTTCTCGCGTGCCTTCGCCTGCAGGTCGCGCCGCGTCATGTCGAGCCCGCAGGCGTAACCGTACACGCACGCGAGCGCATCGCCGGGCGCCACCTCGAACGCGGGCGCGCCGAGCGCCACGACGAGCTCCATCTCGTAGTGGAAGTTCTCGGTGCCCGGCGGATAGGCGATGCGCGAGCCGGAAGGCGTGAGCGCGACCGCGAACTTGGTGAAGTAGAAGGGCGGCTCCCGGACATCCGCGCCCAGATCCATCTCGCGCGCGTGCTCGAGGTAGTTGCGGCCGACGCAGAAGATGCGCCGCACCGGGTATCTGCCGCCTCCACGCACGGATGCCGCAGGAACGGACGGCGGAGGGAAGACGTAGCTCGTTTCGGACATGGTTCGACGTGCTCACGCTCGAGGAAAGGGTGAGCACAGTGTAGCGCCGCGGCACGCGTGCCGCGCGCAGGCGCGTCGCGAGCGGATCAGCTCCCGACCGGCGAATCCGTCAGGTTGCTCGCCTGGCGGATCGGCCGCGCCTCGTGCGCGCGGCGGATGCTCTCGCCGACGGCCTCGAGGATCTCACCGCGATTGATGCGCCCGTCCTGCTCGCGGATGTGGCTCGCGGTGAAGCGGACCTTGTAGATGAGCCCGCCGTAACCGGTGATCCAGAGATAGGACTTCGCCTCCCCGCCTTCGGTCCGAAGCGTGAAGACGGCCTCGCGCGCATCGAGCGCGCTGCTGCCCGAGCCGAGCTGCACGCTGCCCTCGGACAGCAGCTCGACGTTCTCGTACACCGGCTGGGAGCGGATCTCGCGGATCGCGCGCTCGAACTGCGCGTTCACCACGTCCGAGTTCGCGCCGTCCGGAATGTGCTCCACCCCGTCGTCGTACACGTAGATCACGAGCGACAGCCACGGCGCGCCGTAGAGATAGGACCGGCCGAGCCGAGGATCCTTGAAGACATATTCTCCGTCGAACTCGAGATCGCCGATGTATTCGGGGAGCTCGAGCGTGCCCTCGCGCGCCTGTGCGCTCGGGGCGGTGCCGGAAGTCAGAACGAAGGCGAGGAACGATGCGAGAACGGGAGCTGGATTCTTCATTATTGTTGTTGTCGAGGCGATTGTTATTGTTGTTTTCCCCGCCGCGCATCATGCCCCGCCCTACCAGCCCGCTGTCAAGTGGCGCGTCGCGGCGAGCCCTCCCCTGCGCGGTGCCCTACGCGAGCGTCTTTCGGCTGCGTCACTCCGAGCACGTGCACGAGATGACCGCCGAGCCAGCCGGATACGAGCAACGCGACGACGGCCATCGCGGAGATCACGTACGGCAGAGCGGATGCCGGCGTCCCGCGCGTGCGAAGCCACACGTTGACGGCCATCGCGGCGACGATGAGGAGATTGAGGCCCATGTGCATCGCACCGATGCGCCGCGCACGCTGGTCCTCGAGCCCGAGGAGGTCGAAGAGGCCTGGAACCGCCGCGAGCAGCGCACCGACGATGCCGCCCGCGAGCGTGAGGAACGACGCGGACTGCCACTGTGAATCCCCGGTGCGCAGGAAGACGAGATCCGCGACGAGAGAGAAGATCCACAAGCCGATGGGAATCGACACCAGCATGGGATGGATCGGATGACCGGCGATGCTGACACGAGCGCTCATGACGGGTCTCCTTGCGAATCCGTTGAGTCCGCACGCTCCGGTGACGGATGCGCCGATTCCGGGGTTCCCGCCGGAACCCCGAGCCGGTTCGTTCCGTCTTCTTCTTCTGAGAAGCCCTCGTTTCCGAGTGGACGTGAGGCCATGAGCGACCGTGCGGAATCCCTTGCCGGCGGCGAAGCCGACGAGCTTGCGCTCGTGCAGCAGGCCGTAAGGGGCGATGTCTCGGCGTTCGAGCGGATCATGCGCCGCTACAACCAGCGGCTCTTCCGGCTGGCCGTCAGCATCGTCGGCGACGCCGCCGAGGCCGAGGACGTGCTCCAGGACAGCTACGTGCGCGCGTACTACCGGCTCGAGAGCTTTGCCGGACGCTCGGGACTGGGATCATGGCTCGCCCGCATCGTGCGCAACCAGGCGATCGATCACCTGCGCGCACGCGAGGCGCGTGGCCAGCTGCTCGCGCTCGAGTCGGACCTGACCGGCTCCGGATACACCGACGCGGACGACATCCGCATGCCGCTCGAAATCGAATCCGTCCACGCCGATCCCGAGAATGCGGTTGCCGGAGAGGAGCTGCAGCGGCTGCTGGAGTCGGCCGTGAAGGCGCTGCCGGTGCCCTTCAGGAGCGTCTTCATGCTGCGCGAGATCGAAGGGCTGTCGGTTCAGGAAACCGCGGAGTACCTGGACATTCCGCCCGCGACGGTGAAGACGCGCGATCACCGCGCACGGCTCCTGCTGCGCGAGTATCTGAGCCGGCGCATCGACGCAACCGCGCAGAAGGCATTCCCCTTCCTCGGCTCGAGCTGCGACCGGCTCGTCGCGCGCGTGCTCGACCGTCTGGCCGCGGACAGCCGACGGCCCTAGCCACCCGTCTTCAGCCCGGCTCTCTTCCTGCCATGCCTGAAGCCGCTGCGGGCGATGCGAGCGCAGCCGCTTCGGCGGCAGTGAGACGCCGCACCAGCCCGCGCATGCTGAAGGCGATCAGCGCCGTCGCGAACGCGGGAATCGCGAGCAGTCCGAAGATCTCCGCCGCGGGCACACCGAGCGCCAGCACCCAGGCACCCGCGAGCGGCCCGAGCACGCCGCCGACGCGCGCGACCGCTGCAGCCCAGCCGATTCCCGTGGCGCGCAGCGATGCGGGATAGAACAGTGCACCCAGCGCGAAGATCGCGAGCATCGAGCCCGCGAGGCACGCACCGATCAACGTGAGCAGAATCGACCAGAGCAGCCCGCTCGGCGGCAGCGTGACGAACGCGAGCGTCGCGAGCGCCGCGACCGTGTACGCGCCCGTGAGCGCGCCGATCGGGTAACCGCGATCGAGCAGCCAGGCGAGGATCAGCGAACCCCCGATTCCGCCGAACTGCACGAGAGCGATGCCGCGCAGTGCGTCGCTGCGCGCCCAGCCGGCACTGTCGAGCAGCACGGGCAGCCAGTTGATCACGAGGTACATGAGGAACGCGCTGAAGCCGTACACCAGCCACAGCCGCAGTGTCCGCTCGGTGAACGGCGGACTCAGGAGCTGGCGGATCAGACCGAGCGGCGATTCCGAACGGCCGGAGAGCCCCGCTGCCTGCGACGGGCGCACCGTCGCCGGATCGATGTCCGGCGCGAGCCTGCGCAGGATCGCGGCGATGCGTGGATCGTCCGGCCGGCGCATGCCGAGCATGCGGATCGACTCGGGCACGAAGAGCAGCACGACCAGCGCGAGTACGAGCGGGACCGTGCCGCCGACGAGGAAGATGCCCTGCCAGCCGGCCCACTGAATGACCCAGGGCGCGGTGAACGCCGCGACGACGCCGCCCAGCGCAACGTTGCAACCCATGAGCGTCATCAACGATGCACGCCGGCGCACGGGCGCGTACTCGGAGGTGAGCGCGGTCGCATTGGCCTGACAGGCGCCGAGTCCGACACCCGTCAGCACGCGCCACACCGCGAGCTCGAACGGATCGCTCGCGAGCGTCGTGGCGAGCGTCGTGACACCGATCAGCGTCAGACAGCCGATCAGCACCGGCTTGCGTCCCCAGCGGTCTCCGAGCGGCGCGAGGAACGCGGAGCCGAGTCCGAGCCCGAGCATGGAAGCCGAGAGTGCGATGCCGAAGGCCTGTGGCGGAGTCCCCCACTCCCCGGACAGCGACGGCACCGCGAGCGCGAGCGCCTGCAGGTCGTAGCCGTCGATGAACACGACGAGGGCGCAGAGCAGCACCACCCGCAGCTGCAGCCGCGTGAGCGGCCGTTCGTCGAGCACCTCGTCGATGGTCATGGGTGCCGTTTCAGCTCAACTGCGCGGGCACGGCGTCGAGCAGTATCGTCTTGGTCTCGAGATATCCCATGAGTCCTTCCGCCCCGCCCTCGCGGCCGCAGCCGGACTGCTTGAATCCGCCGAAAGGCAGCGAGAAATCGGCCCTCATCGAGTTCTGAGCGAAGTTGCCCGAGCGGATGCGGCGCGCGATCTCATAGGCGGCCTGCGCGTCGTGTGTCAGCACCGCGCCGTTGAGACCGTAGATCGTGTCGTTCGCGAGCCTCACCGCGTCGTCGATGTCCTCCGCCGGAATCAGGCACAGAACCGGGCCGAAGATCTCTTCCTGAGCGATGGTCGAGCGATTGTCCACGTTCGCGAACAGCGTCGGCTCGATGAAGTAGCCGCGCTTCAGGTGCGGGGGACGGCGCCCTCCGGTGACGAGCGTCGCGCCTTCCGCCTTGCCCTTCTCGATGTAGCTCTCCACACGCTCGAGCTGCCGCTTCATCGCGAGCGGTCCCATCTGCGTCTCGGGATCGGTGGAGTAGCCGATCTTCACCTTCTGCATCGCCTGCGCGATCGCCTCCGCGAGCTCGTCGTGGCGCTTACGCGGCACGATGGCGCGCGAGAGCATGGCGCACACCTGTCCCGTCATGACCGTGATGGTCTGCGTGAGGATCTGCGCCGCTTCCTCGGTCGGCATGTCGTCGAGCAGGATCGCCGCGGATTTGCCGCCGAGCTCGAGAGTGCAGCGCGCGATCCGCGAGCCGCAGACGCTGGCGATGCGCCGGCCCGCCGCCGTCGAGCCGGTGAACGCCACCTTGTCCACGCCGGGATTGCAGACGAGATGATCGGCCGCCTCGCGATGCGCGGGCACGAGATTGAGCACGCCGGGCGGCAGGCCCACCGCCTCGGCACACTCGGCGATGATGTAGGCCTCGAGCGGCGTCTCTGGGGCCGGCTTCATGATCACCGTGCATCCTGCGAGCAGCGCCGGCGCCACCTTGTTGGCCATGATCGCGTACGGCGCGTTCCAGGGCGCGATCGCCGCGACGACGCCGACGGGCTCGCGCACGATCAGCGCGCAGGGCGCGACGTCGGAATGCACGCGCTTCTCGAACTCGAAGCTCTCGGCGAGCGCGGCCGCCTGCGAGAAAGCCTGAGTACCCGGTCCCACGACGAACGGTGCCATCGTCACGAGACCACCCATCTGCAGCGTCCAGGCGGATTCGAGCTCGCGGGAGCGTGCGGCGAGCTTCTCCGCCATGGCGCTGAGGTATCGCGCGCGCTCGGCAGGGCGCATGCGCGGCCATGGCCCTTCGTCGAACGCGCGGCGCGCGGCCGCGACTGCCGCATCCATGTCGGCGGCGCGCGCCTCCGCCACACGCGCGACGACCTCTTCCGTGTTCGGCGAGATGACTTCGATGTACGCAGGCACAGCGGGCTCGACCCACTGACCGCCGATGAAAAGTCTGTCCGGATGACGGACGGAGGGAGTCACGATCTCTGCCACCGCATGCTCCTGTCGAAGAACTCGGGAAGTGTACACGCACCGCCGCAGGGGCTACCGCCCTTCGCGCGTCGGCGTGCGCACCCGGGGCAGGCGTGCAGAACCGCGACGCATGCCCGCTTCGCCGCTATGATGGTGCAGACATCGAGACCGCCGGTATCTCCGTGGCGGTCACGGGCACCCCCTCATCGGCAGATGCACCTGGGCACACGCATGCACGACTGCCTGGCGGCTGCACGACCCGACACTGTACCGGACTTCGCATTGCCTCTGCGCGTGCACGTGCGCCGTCCGCGCCGCGACGACGACGGCTGGGCACGGCGGTGCATGGAGAGCCTCGCTCGCCTGTCGGCCGTTCGCGTCGTGGAATCGGATGCGGAACCGGCCGACCTGATCGTCGACCTCGGTGCACCGTCGCCGGACCGCGCGCGCACCGGGTTCGGATGCTGGAGTTTCGTCGACGCGTGCGGCGACGGATGGGAGCACCTGGCACTGCGGGCGCACGTCGAGTGCCGCCTCGCTCTGCAGGTTCAGCTCGTCGCTTCGCTGGAGGGACAGCCCCCGCAGGTGCTCGAGGAAGGCGTGTTCCGACTGGTGCCGCACTCTCTGAATGCGAGCCGGGCACGCATCCGTGCAGCCTTGAGCACCTGGCCGGCACGCGCCATCGCCCGGCTGCTGGGTGGTTCACTCCCGGCCGGCACGCGCTCTCCGCTCGCCGCTCGCAGTCCGTCGGGCATCGACACGAGCGTGCTCCGCGCGGCCGTGCCGCTCGCCTCTCTGCGGAACATGGTCGCGCGCGTCATGCAGGACGCCCAGGAGGCCGAGTGGTGCATCGGCGTCATTCCCCGTCCGGTCCACCACTGCCTCGAACACTTCGACGCGCGGGAGATCCGCTGGTGCGCGCCGCTCCCGGACGGCTATCTCGCGGATCCGTTCGGAGTCCAGCGCGCGGATGGCACGCTGCTGGTGCTCGCGGAACGCGTGCTCGATCGGGAAGGCCGCGGAACGATCGTCCGCATCGAGATCGGCCCGGACGGCACGTGCAGTCCGCCGACGGAAGTCCTGAGACTGCCGGTGCACACGTCCTACCCTTTCATCGTGCAGCACGAGGGCGCCACGTACGTCGTGCCGGAGATCGGTGCGCTCGGACGGGTGCAGCTCTTCAGGACGGATCCGTCCCTGAAGAGACTCGAGCCGGATCGTGTGCTGCTGCCTGACTTCGCGGGATCGGATGCCACTCTCCTGCGCTGGTCGGGACGGTGGTGGATGTTCGCCGGCGATCGCCGGGATCAGGACACGACGAAGCTCTACGTGTTCCACGCCCCGGATCTGTTCGGTCCCTGGGAACCGCATGCAATGAACCCCGTGAAATGCGACCTGCGCTCCGCGCGTCCCGCCGGGCCGCCGTTCGTCCACGATGGAGAGCTGTACCGTCCGGCGCAGGACTGCTCGAGAACCTATGGCGGCGGCGTGGCGATCAATCGCGTCGTGCGGCTCACGCCCACCGAGTTCCACGAAGAGACGGTGCGCGTGCTGCGGCCGGATCCTGCCGGTCCGTGGCCCGACGGCCTGCACACGCTCGCGGGGATCGGCGATGTGACGCTCGTCGACGGCAAGCGGCACTCGCGCTCGCTGCGACGTATCGTCGCCGCGGCGGCACGCCTGGTACGGGGGGCTCGCGAGCGCGAGTGAAACGAATCATCCGCATCGCATTCGTCAGTCAGCCGCGGGACGCGATTCGAGCATCCGGCTCGCAGCACGGCTCCGTGGCGATCGTCACGTGGGCGCTCGCGCGGCGGATCGCGCGCCGGCACGAGGTGCTGGTCTGCGCCCCGCGCGCTCCGGGACAGGTCCTCGAGGAGTCGGCGGAGCACGGCATCCGCATCCGCCGGATCCCGTTCGCGTTCCGCACCCTGCACAAGGCCGTCGAGATCGCGAGCGACGTGCTCGGTCGCGGCCTGCCCTATCCGGCGTCCCGCATGTACTTCGCCGAGTACGCGCACGCCGTTGCCAGGCTCCTCGAACGCGAGCAGCCCGACGTGGTCCATTTGCAGACCACCGCCGCGTGGCTGCCCGCGCTGCGTCGCGCCGTGCCGCGCGCCCGGCTGGTGCTGCACGTGCACGATGCGGCGCTCGCCTCGCTCCCGCTCGCACGCACCGCACGCCTGCTCGCTCACGCGGATGCGGTCGTCACGTGCAGCGAGTTCGTCGCACGCCGTCTGCGCGCGAGTTTCGGGCAGGGCGCTCCGTTGATCCGGGCAATCGGCAACGGAGTCGATCTCGAACACTTCCGTCCGGCAGACCGACCACCGCCGGGGCCGTTCCGCTTTCTGTACGTCGGCCGGGTCTCGCCCGAGAAGGGCGTGCACGTGCTCGTCGAGGCCTTCGACCGCCTCGTGAAGCAAGAGGTGGATGCGGTGCTCGAGATCGTCGGACCGGCCGGCCTTCTGCCCTATGCGCAGATCCGGATGATGGACGCGGATGCCCCGCTCGCCACGCTCGCGCGCTTCTACGGACGCAACGCGCTCGAGCGCATGCGCCGTCAGGTGCTCGAGGCGCGCACCGGATACACGAACGCGCTGCGGAGCGAGCTCTCGGAGGCCGCAGCGCCGCGCGTCCGCTTCCGCGGAGCGCTCGCGCAGAGCGACCTGCCGGATGTATACCGAGCATCCCATGCGCTCGTGTTTCCGTCGGTCATGCACGAGCCCTTCGGGCTGCCGCTCGTCGAAGCGATGGCCAGCGGGCTCCCCTGCATAGGCACTCGCGCGGGCGCCATCCCCGACGTCATCGGCGGCGAGGAATGCGGTCTGCTCGTGGACCGCGCCGATCCAGCCGGGCTCGCGCAGGCGATGCACGAGCTCGTGCGCGATCCCGACCGTGCCGCGCACATGGGACGGCGCGCCCGCGAGCGGGCCGAGGCCCATTTCGGATGGGATCGGGTGACCGAGCGTCTGGAAGGCGTCTACTTCGAGCTCACCGCAGGCACCGCGTGAGTGCCATCCCGGTGCATCAGGTGGCCCGTGCCTGACCGCCTCTCGTGATCGCCTCCAGCACGGTACGCGGTACCGCGCCGAGCAGCACCAGCAGTCCCAGGAAGACGATGCACGGCACCGTGAGATCGACGCTCCAGTGCACCTCGAGCCGGCGCAGCAGGATGGAGGTCGCGATGGCGACCGCGGCAGCCATGGCCGCGGGTGCGGTCTGCGGCGGCAGGCCCACTGCGTATCCCGCACGCCGAAGGCCGAAAGTCATTCCCGCGAGCAGAGCGCACTCGGCAAGGAGGCGTGCCAGCGCGGCGCCGAGCAGTGAATGGAGGGAGATGAGCACCGGATAGGCGAGTGCCGCGACCACGAACCCCAGCGCATCGGACAGCAGTACGGCGCGCGGACGCTCGAGCGACACCAGCGCGAAGCGCAGCACGCTCGAGATCCCGTTGCACGCCATGGCGAATGCGAGGACCGCGAGCGCCGGCGCGCCAGCGACGAACGCTTCGCCCGCGATCAGGCGGATCACTTCGCGGCCGGAGAAGGCGAACACCAGGATCACGGCGAGACCGTACATGAGCACCGCCGCGAGCGCGTCGCTGAGCGAACGTGCGAATGCAGCCCGGTCCCGCCCCGCGGCGGCCGCGGTCAGCACGGGCAGCATGAAACCCGCGAACATGAACGGCAGCGCCGCCGTGATCTCGAACATCTTGGCCGGCACGCCATAGATGCCGACCTCGTCGGCCGGACGCAGCAGCGAGAGCACCAGAATGTCGCCGCGCAGGATCGCGATGCCGAGCGCGTGGGAAGCGGCGAGCGGCAGTCCCGCCGCGACGAACGTGCGCCACAGCGGCAGATCGAGCGTGAGACGGAACGGCTGCAGGCCGCGCGCGAAGCGCCAGGTCAGCAGGAAGGTGATCAGCGTCCCGACCACGGTTGCGGCGAGCATCGGGATGAAACCGGCCCCGACCCACGCGAGCCCGAGCATCGCGACGAGCGCGAGGAGCATACCCGCGATCTCCGCGAAGACGTAGCGCCCCTGGCGCAGACGCATCTGGAAGACCGCCGCCAGGAGCTCCGTGCCCTGATAGGCGGTGTACATCAGCGCACCGAGGAACATGCCCCGCTGCACGACGCCGTCGTACGGCAGCAGCAGGGCGACGCACGCGCTCGCGAACAGCACGCTGCCCGTGCCGAGCAGCCTGAGGAGCAGCGCGGCGCCGAGCACCCGCGGCACGTCCGCGTCCGGCCGGGAGATCTCGCGCAACACCACGAAGTACAGCCCGAGATCGGCCAGGATGCACGCGAAACTCACGAAGGTGAGGACGGTGCGGTAGTAGCCGAACTCCGTCGGGCCGAGATGCCGCGTGAGCACGGCGATGGTCAGCAGGCCGATGAGCGTCGTGACCACCTTCCCTGCGGTCCCGATCGCCATGTTGGTCGCGAGTGCGCGGACGAGATTCATCGGCAGGGATCTGAGCGGCTGTTATTTCGAGTGTATGCCGGCACTCACTTGCACGTACCGTGCCGGGAGCGATGCGCCGGACCGGGCACGCAACTTGCGTACGCCTCGCTACCGGGTAGCAACACTTCCAGCTTCTGCCACACGAACCATCCGTCCCGGGCACACAGCATGGCGCAACAGGAGTGACTCGAGATGAAGGTCGGCATTCTCGCTGGCGGTGTCGGCTCGCGCCTCTCGGAAGAAACGGTCTCGAAACCCAAACCGATGGTCGAGATCGGCGGCAGGCCGATCCTCTGGCACATCATGATGCATTACTACAGCTATGGCTTTAAGGAATTCGTCATCGCGCTCGGCTACAAGGGAGAGCAGATCAAGCGCTACATGGCCGACTACTGTGCGCTGCATTCGGACATGCGCGTGCGCCTCGCCGACGGCAGGATCGAGACGCGCAACGGAAGCGCGCCCGACTGGACGGTCGATCTGATCGACACGGGCCTGCACACGAACACCGGCGGACGCATCAAGCGGCTGGCGCCGCACCTGGGCGACTCGACGTTCATGCTGACCTGGGGCGATGGCGTTTCTACCGTCGACCTGCACAAGCTGCTCGCCTTCCACAGGAGCCACGGACGCCTCGCCACCGTCACCGCCGTGCGTCCCCCGGCCCGTTTCGGACGCCTCGCGCTCGACGGCGACCGCGTCGTGGAGTTCGCCGAGAAGGCGCAGCTCGCGGAAGGCTGGATCAACGGCGCGTTCTTCGTCCTCGAGCCGGGCGTGTTCGACTACATCGAAGGCGACGACACGCTGTTCGAGCGCGAGCCGCTCGAGAATCTCGCTCGTGACGGGCAGCTCATGGCGTACCGCCACGAGGGGTTCTGGCAGTGCATGGACACACTGCGGGACAAGGTCTATCTCGAATCACTGTGGGAGAGCGGCAAGGCTCCCTGGAAGACGTGGTCATGAAACGCAGGATGCGGGTGCTCGTCACCGGACACGACGGATACATCGGTCACGTGCTCGTTCCCATGCTGCTCGAGCGCGGTCACGAGGTGACCGGCCTCGACAGCTTTCTGTTCGAGGACTGCGGGTTCGACGGGGAGTCTTCCTCCTCGATCCCCACGCTGCGCATGGACCTGCGCGACGTGCAGGTCGAGCACCTCGAGGGCTTCGACGCCGTGCTGCACCTCGCGGGCATCTCGAACGACCCGCTGGGTGACCTCGCTCCCGAGACCACCTATTCGATCAATCACGAGGCCTCGGTGCGCCTGGCGCGGCTCGCGCGTGAAGCCGGCGTGAAGCGCTTCGTGTTCTCGAGCTCGTGCAGCAACTACGGCGCCTCCGGCGACGACTTCCTCGACGAGACGGCGCCGCTGCGGCCCGTGACGCCCTACGCGGAGAGCAAGGTCTGGGTGGAGCGCGACGTCGCGCAGCTCGCGGACGAGCATTTCAGCCCGACCTTTCTGCGCAGCGCCACCGCCTTCGGCGTCTCGCGGCGGCTGCGCGGCGATCTGGTGGTGAACAATCTCGTCGGCTACGCGGTCACCACCGGCGAAGTCCTCATCAAGAGCGACGGCATGCCGTGGCGCCCGCTCGTCCACATCGAGGACATCGCACGCGCCTTCGTCGCGGTCCTGGAAGCGCCGCGCGAGCTGGTGCACAACGAGGCGTTCAACGTCGGTTCGACCCGCGAGAACTATCGCGTGCGCGAGGTGGCGCAGATGGTGGCGGAAGTCGTGCCGGGCGCGCGTGTCACGTTCGCCCCGGGCTCGAGCCCCGACAAGCGCAACTACCGCGTGAGCTGCGAGAAGCTGCGCAGGCGTCTGCCGGACTTCGAGCCGCAGTGGACCGTACGCCGCGGCATCGAGGAAGTGTACGACGCGTTCACTCGGCATCGTGTCGATCTCGAGCAGTTCCTGAGCGGCCGTTTCATCCGTCTGCGGCACGTGCGTGACCTGCAGGAGAAAGGCCTGCTCGATGGCGCACTCGTCTGGACACGGCCGGTCCAGCCGCACGGCCGGTCCGCCGTCCATCTCGGGGGTGCCGTCGCGTGAGCCGCACCGAGACACTCTGCCGTTCCTGCGGCGCGGACACGCTGGACGTGTTCCTGTCGCTCGGGGATCTGCCCCTCTCTGACGGCTTTCTCACGACCGAGCAGCTCGGCGAGCCCGAGCGGCGCTATCCGCTCGACGTCGCGTTCTGCAACCGCTGCACGCTCGTGCAGATCCTGGAGACGGTGCCGCCCGAGGAGCTCTTCGGAGCGGACTATCCGTACTTTTCCTCGGTGAGCGACACCGTGGTGCGCAACGCGGAGGAGAACGTTGCGGCGCGCATCGAGGAGCTCGGGCTCGGACCCGGGAGCCTCGCGGTGGAGCTCGCGAGCAACGACGGCTATCTCCTTCAGTTCTACGCGCGGCGCGGCATTCCGGTGCTCGGCATCGATCCCGCGCCCGCGCCCGTGGCGGCGGCCCGCGAGAAAGGCATCGACACGCGGTGCGCCTTCTTCGGCCTCGAGTACGCGCGGCTGCTCGTGGCCGAAGGCGTGCGCGCGGACGTGATCCACGCCAACAACGTGCTCGCGCACGTGGCGGACACGAACGGCTTCGTCGCCGGAATCGCGCTGCTGCTCAAGCCCGAAGGCACCGCGGTGATCGAGGTGCCGTACGTGCGCGAGCTCATCGAGCACGGGGAGTTCGACACCATCTATCACGAGCACCTGTGCTACTTCTCCGTCACCGCGCTGCAGGCGCTGTTCCGCCGCCACGGGCTCGAGCTCGTGCGCGTCGAGCCGCTGCCGATCCACGGCGGATCGCTGCGCATCTTCGTGCGCCATCGCGGCGAGCCGGACGATTCCGTGACGCGCCACCTCGCCGAGGAGCGCGCGCGCGGCATGCACGAGCTCGCCTATTACCGGCAGTTCGCGCGGAAGGTGCAGGACATCCGCGACTCGCTCGCGCGCCTGCTCGCCGATCTGAAGGCGAGCGGTGCGCGCATCGCCGGCTACGGCGCGGCTGCCAAGGGCACGATCCTGCTCAACTGCGTCGGCATCGGACCGGAGACGCTCGACTTCGTCGCCGACCGCAATCCGTTCAAGCAGGGACGGTGGATCCCGGGCGTACGCCTGCCGATCGTGCCGCCCGAGCGCATCCGCGAGTCGAAGCCGGACTACCTGCTGATACTGCCCTGGAACTTCAGGGACGAGATCATGGCGCAGCAGTCCGAGCACGCTCGGCGCGGCGGGCGTTTCATCGTGCCGATCCCCACTCCGACGGTGATCTGAGGGCTCGCACGTGTCGTTCGTGTGCCAGGCGTGCGGCGGGTCGGATCTGAAGCCCTTCTATCGCGTACCTCGCGTCCCCGCCCACAGCTGCCTGATGTTCGACACGCGCCGGGAGGCGCTCGCCTTCCCGCGCGGCGAGCTCGACATCGTCTTCTGCCGCGGCTGCGGCTTCATTCAGAACCGGGCGTTCGACGCGTCCCTCACGCGCTACTCGGCCGCATACGAGGAGACGCAGGCCTACTCGCCGCGGTTCCTCGAGTTCCTGCGCGAGCTCTGCGACGACCAGATCGCCCGCTTCGGTCTCGGGCCCGGCAGGACCGCGCTCGAGATCGGCTGCGGCAAGGGGGAGTTCCTCGTGATGCTGTGCGAACGCAGCGGCTGCCGCGGCATCGGTCTCGATCCCAGCTACCGCCCCGAGCGCACGAGGAGCGAGGCGGCTTCGCGCATCGAGTTCATCCGCGACTTCTACGGGCCGCGCTACGCGCATCTGCAGGCCGACTACATCTGCTGCCGCCACACGCTCGAGCACATCGGGCCGGTGCGCGAGTTCATGCGGCTGATCCGCAGCACGATCGGCGACCGCCGCGAAGTGGCCGTGAGCTTCGAGCTGCCCGACACCGAGCGCGTGCTCGAGGAAGGCGCGTTCTGGGACGTGTACTACGAGCACTGCAGCTACTTCACGCGCGGCTCGCTCGCACGGCTGTTCCGCGCGACCGGCTTCGAGCTGCTCGATCTCTACAAGGTCTACGACGGGCAGTACCTGATCATCGAGGCGCGTGCGGCAGCGGGTCCGACCGAAGCGGCGTTCGCCGCGGAGGACGATCTCGAGCGAATCGAGGCGCTCGTCGAGCGTTTCGCCGATCGCGTGGCGCGCTACACGGAGATGCTCGCCCGCGAGGTGTGCGCCCACAAGCAGGCGGGCGGTCGACTCGCCATCTGGGGCTCGGGCTCGAAGGGTGTGTCCTTCATCAGTGCGCTCGGGCTCGGCGAGGAGCTCGATGCGGTCGTGGACATCAATCCCCACAAGCACGGCAAGTTCCTGGCCGGCAGCGGGCACGAGATCGTCGGACCCGGGGCGCTGCAGCAGATCCGACCCGAGCTCGTGTACGTCATGAACCCGATCTATACGGAGGAGATCCGCCGCATACTCGAGGAGCTCGGACTGAGGCCGCGCCTCGTGCCGCTCGCCGGGCTCGACGACGCGCGGGATCTGCCCGCGGCCACGGCGATCCCGCGCGCTGCGGCGACGGGATGCGACGCCGGCACGCTCAGGACGTGACGCGCTTCGCCGCAGCCTCGCCTTCCGTCTGACGGGTGCGCTGGATCACCTGCCGGCACGCCTGCTCCGCGCGCTCGGCAGCCGTCTCCCACGTGCAGTTCGCGAGCACGAAGGCACGGGCGGCTTCGCCGAGCTGCCTGGCGAAGTCCGGCGCGTCGAGCAGGCGCAGGATGGCGCGGGCGAACGCCTCGACGTCCCCGTCGGGAACGACGAGACCGGTACGCTCGTGCTCGAGCACCTTCGCCGAGCCGGCACTCGCGACCACCGGCGTGCCGGATGCCATGTAGTTGAGCAGTTTCTGCGGGATTCCGTCGCACTTCGTCCGCGGCAGCAGCGCCATCGCGGCACTCGCGAGCCGTGCGGGCAGCGTCTGGAAGTCGTCGGGCACGACCTCGATCGCGTCCCGGATGCCGAGCGAGCGGGCCTGCTCCTCGTAGGGCCCGAACGGTGTGCTCGCGGCGATGTGGAGCCGAAGCTCTGGCCGCAGCCGGTGAACGCGCGCGAAGACGCGGAGCAGCAGATCGATGTCCTGATACGGCGCGAGCGTGCCCGTGTATATGAGCCGGAACGGATCGCGTCCCTCGCCTCCGGTCGTCGAGGCGAAGTGCCGCGTCTCCACGCCGTTGCGGATCAGCGTGATGCGCTCGGGCGCGATGCCGTGCCGCTCGATGAGCGCCGACTGGATGTCGGTGGTCACGGTCACGACGTGGTCGGCGAGGCTCGGAATGGCGCCGTCGAGCCACCCTCCGAGCCTGCGCACGATGGGCTGCAGCGCGGATGGACCGTACGAGGGCAGCTCCGAGCTCAGCATCGTGTGCGCGTCGTACACGATCGGGATCCGCCGCCGGCCGCGAGCCGCGAGTGCCGCGAGCAGTCCCTCGAAGTGATGGGCATAGAGCACGTCCCAGGGCGCACGCGCGAGCAGACGCCGCAGCTTCCACGCGAGGATCGGGTCGTAGAAGAACAGCTTGTCGAGGTGAGGCCCCGGCTCCATGCGCCGCCGGCGCGCCGCGAAGATTCTGTGCACCGGCACGGGAAGCGGGGCGTCGTCCTCGACGACGTGATAGGTCACGAGCTCGACGTGATGGCCTCGCGCGTCGAGTGCGCCGGCGAGCCGTTCGACACGCAGCGGCGTCCCGCGGCGTGCCGGCAGCGGACAGGCCGCAACCATCAGGATGCGCAGCGCCTCGTCGTCCGGGTCGGGACAGGCTGCGACGTCTTCCACTGCAGCGGCAACGTTCATCGCGGCTGATTCCTCGACAGATGTCCGGGTGCCGCGCCGAACAGGCGTGTCTTGAGCCGCTCGGCTCTTCCGACTGCATCGGGCACGACGAGCGACGCGAGATCGACCAGCGCGCGTGCCGCGTTCCAGTTGACGGCCCACCAGGCGGCCAGCACCGCGAAGCAGCGCGCGCGCTCGGCGGCCGGCAGTGGCTCGCGCGACACCATGCGCACGTACTCCGCATACAGCCGCCAGGTCGGCAGCGACGGGCGACCCGCGCGTGAGGTATCGTGCCAGCTCTGCCGCTCGCGGGCACTTCCCTGCGCGCGGGTGTAGCGCCGATCGTGCTCGCGCATCTCCACGAGCGGCTCGCGGAGCTGCACCATCCGGCCGCGCAGCGCGAGCTGCGCGAGGAGCGCGCGGTCGGCTCCGTGGAAGGGAGCGTGCAGGAGCGAGCGTTCGAGCGCCGTGCGCCGGATGAGTCCGAAGAAGTCGACGCACGAATGCGAGCGCAGCACGAGGCTCGCGAATCGCGCCGAAGGACGGGGATCGGCGGCCGCGCCGAGGCCGCTGTCGTAGAGACCGAGGTACTCGCCGCGCGCGTCGATGTAGCGGACGACGGTATTGCAGAGCACTGCGTCGGGCTGCTCCTCGAGCGCGCGCGAGGTCGCCGCGAGATAACCGGGCAGCAGCCGATCGTCGTGCGCCAGCCACTTGAAATAGCGTCCGCGCGCCATTTCGTACACGGCGTTGTAATTGGGCGCCGCGCCGAGATTGCGCGGGTTGCGGCGGTAGACGACGCGCGGATCGCTGCTCGCGAAGTCGCGGCAGATTTCGGAGGTGCGATCCGTCGAGGCGTTGTCGCTGATGATCAGCTCGAGATCGTCGAGCGACTGCCCGAGGACGGAACGGATCGCGTCCTCGAGGTACGCTTCACCGTTGAAGACCGGAATGCCGACGCTGACCAGCGGCGGGGGGGCAACGGGCATGGGCGCTTCCAGAAACGCCGTTTCTGCCGGGATAGAGCATTTTCCGTGCCCGCGAACGCACCGCCGTCCGTGCATCCAGCCGCGGCCCGACGGTCCGCAGTCCTCAGCCGATCATCCAGCTGAAGAACGTTCCCGATGTGCCCGGCAGCGTGGAGGCGTGCACGACGGCCTCACCGGAGCGCTTCCCGCCCGCGCCCTCGAGCAGCAGCCGTGCGATCGTCTCGGGCCACTGCGGTCCCGACAGACCGTGCGCACCGAGAGCATCGCCAGCCGACGCGACCACCGTTGCGGGCAGACGATGCTCGGTCCCGTCCCGGCCGAAGCGGTGTCGGGCCTCGAAGCGCGGATGCAGCCGCAGCTCGCCGGCGAGCCCGCGCAGCACGAGGTAGCGGCTCCAGTCCGTGAGAGCCGCGACGCTGCCCTGGCGCTGCATCGCCTCGCGCAGTCCCGCGTACCACTGACGCACCGGATCGGCCTCGAGCGCGATCGGCACGCTGCCGGCGCGAGCGAGCGCCGCGGCGAAACGCTGCGAGGATTCGCTGCGCGGATCGTAGAGTGCGATACCCGGCACGCGCACGGACGCCCGGGCCGTGAACGGCGCCGTGGCCGCGAGGGCGAGCGCTCCTCCGGCACCCACCAGCACGTCGCGACGCGTGTAACGGTCGACCGGCGTCATCAGTTTCGTTCCCTGCGCGTGAGGTACTTCGAGATCAGCGCGAGCTCGGCATCGCTCACCTCGCCGCGCGCGATGCGCGGCATGTTGCCGATGCCGCCGCGCACCGCCGTCGCGATGAACGCGGGATCGAGATCGGTACGGTTCTCGAGGAGCTCCTGCCCTTTCGGATAACGGCGCGAGAGAAGCCCCGTTCCCATGCCGCCCGCGGCATGACACATGGCGCACTTCTCCCGGTAGAGCTCTCTGCCGCGCTCGACGTCCTGCCGCTCGTCCGCCGACGCGAGCGAGCCGCCGACCGCGAGAATCAGTGCCGCGCCGATGCCGGCGGCGCGAATACGGAAAAGCCTGCTCATGCTTTCCCTCCCACGTCGCGGTGCTCGGCATAGCGGGCCGGCCAGATGCCGCTCTTGCCCGGCGCGAGAATGCCGTTGGGATCGAGAGCGTTCTTCACTTTCTCGTTGAGCCTGAGCAGCGCGCGGTCGTTGAAGTCGTAGGTCCACGCGACGAGGTCCATGTAATCGAGATGCGTGCGGTACTCGCCGTAGCCGTACTTCTTCGCGTCCTCGACGAGCGTGCGGAAGAACCTGTCCACGCGCGCCATCATCTCCGGGTCGTCCTTGTTGAAGAGGACCTGGTTCACGTTCGTGATGTGGCGCTCGCCCATCGCGAAGGAGCCGTGATAGTCCATCCCGAACTCCTTGTAGCGCGCATAGGTGCGGTGGAACTGCTCGAGCGCGAGCCGTCCGTTGGCCGGCAGCACCGGCGAGAAGCCTATGTGACCGCCGCGCCCGCCGTGCCAGTTGGCGTTCTGCAGCGGGAAGGTGATCGGCACGCCGGCCCATGCGCTGAGCTCGGGCGGATCGCCCTGCTTCCACTTGCTGTCCTTGATCGAGAGGACCGGCCGGCCGTTGAACGCCCGGCGCACCACCTTCGCCGTGGCTTCGGTGATCTCCTCCGGGCCGTAGAAGCGCATCGAGAGGCTCCACCAGCCCATGTTGAATTTCCTGCGGATCGCGTCGATGACGCTGTCCGGCAGCGCGCCGGGCTTGTCGTACCACTCCGCGCGGGTGGTGAGCACGGCCGCGCCGCGCAGCCAGCTTCCGATGGACGGCGACTGCTGCAGGATGCCCTCGCGGCGCAGCGGCGCCACGGTGTCCACGATCCACTCGAGGTCGTCGGGCTTGTCGAACTCCATGTCGATGCCGACCATCGTCTCCGGCTCGCGCATCATCCACAGGCCGAGCTTCGTGACGATGCCGAAGTTCGACTGCACGAACATCTGGTCCCAGGCCGGCCCGTAGCCGTAGCGGTAGAGCTGCCAGGTGGGCGCGTTCGACATGGCGCCCATGCCGGTGCGAACCAGATCCCCGTCCGGCAGCACCACCTCGAGACCGCAGATCTTCGACGTGTGATCGCCGTAGGTCGTGTAGCCCACGCCGCGGTCGAGCGCATTGCCGCACACCGAGCCCCAGCTGTTGCCGGGCACCGAGAGCCACAGGGGTATCTTGTTCCTCTGGATGTAGTCGTAGAGGTCGTAGAAGCCCACGCCGGGCTCGACGAGCGCCGTGCCGTTCTCGACGTCGACCTCGATCTTCTTCATGCGCGACAGATCGAGCACCACCGAGCCCCTGAGGCGCGGCGCGGCACCGCCGTAACCGAAGTTCTTGCCGCGGCTGATCGGCCAGAGGGGCACCTTGTGTTCGTTGGCAAGGCGAACGATTGCCTGTATCTCCTCCACCGTGATCGGCGCGACGGCGGCGCCCGGCCGGTGAGCCTCCTCGTCGATCGCGAAATGATCGGAGTACGTCGCGCGATCCTCGTCGGTCGCGAATACCCACTCGTCGCCGACGACGCTCGCGAACGCGCGCAGCGCGCGCTCGAAGGCCGCGACCGTAAGACCCGGTGGTGGTACGAGTGCCATGCGTTGGGTGTCCTCGGCGATTGTTGTCGGTGTGACCGGAAGGGACGGTTGAGATATCAGGAGACGGCGGGCAGTTCAAGTCGCCGCGTCCCGGTGTGGAGGCCCGATTGCGCTCACCTGTCGTCCGTCGCATCCTTCGACGCTCCCGCGGCGCCCGTCCCGGCGGACGCCCGAGCACCACCGATGAACCGCGAACGGCACGGAGAACGGAAAGGAGAAACATGGCCATCCTCGTAACGGGCGCCTCCGGACAGTTCGGCCGCGCGGCAGCCGAACGGCTGCTCGCGAAGGTCCCGCCTCACGAGCTCATCCTGACCACGCGCACGCCCGAGAAGCTGGTGGACCTCGCCAGCCGCGGCGCTCAGGTGCGGCGCGCGGACTTCGACGACGCCGCGAGCCTGCCCGCGGCATTCGAAGGCGCGGACCGCATGCTGCTCATCAGCACGGCGCGCGTCGGGACGCGGGTCAGTCAGCACCGCAACGCCATCGAGGCGGCGAAGCGCGTCGGCGTACGCCACATCGTCTATACCTCCGTGCTGGGAGCCGCGGCGCCCGACAACCCGGCGATCGTGAAGCTCGATCACCGGGCGACCGAGGAGATTCTCGAGGCTTCCGGAGTCGCATGGACCTTCCTGCGCGACAGCCAGTACTCGGAAGCCGTGGCGATGGCGATGGCGCCCGTCGACATCATGACGGGCCGGCACATCAGCAACACCGGCGAGGGCCGCGTGGCCTTCGTCTCGCGCGACGACTGCGTCGACTGCGCGGTCGCGATCCTCACCACGCCCGGACACGAGAATCGCGCCTACGATCTGACGGGACCCGAGCTCTTCACCTACCGGCAGGTTGCCGAGCTCATCTCGGAGCTCGCGCAGGTGCCCGTGGAGTACGTTCCCGTCGACGATGAAGGCATGTTCGCGCACTTCGATTCGCTCGGCGTGCCGCGCCACGCGTCCGACGATCCGGCGCAGGGCCCCATTCCCTGGTGCAGCACCGACATGGTGAGCTTCGCGCGCGCGATCCGCGAAGGTTTCTTCGACGTGAAGACCGATCACGTCGAGAGAATCACCGGCCATCCGCCGCGCACGCTGCGCGAGGTGCTGCTCGCGTACCGGCCGACCTGGCCCAGACCGCCGGCGCGCGGCTGAGGGCACGACGCATTCGTCTGCGCCGGGCGGCAAGGACCGGCGTCGGGGAAGGGGGAGAAAGCGATGTCCACGAAGATCGGCAGAGTCTCCCGGCGAGAGATTCTGGGCGGCATCGGGGCCGGGCTCGCTGCAGGCGCTTGCGCCGCGCAGTCGGCAACGGGCTGCGGCGGGCTCACGCGCGAGGAGTTCCAGCGCTACCTGGACCTCTTCAATGCCAACGATCCGCGCTTTCTCGAGTACTACCACGACGACGTGGTGCTCGAGCTCGGCGCGACGACGATCAGGACCCCGCAGGGCATCCGCGACTTCTACGCGGAGGTGAAGGCCCACATCCACGAGAAGGTGGAGCTCGCGCATTTCGTCGCCGATGCCACGGGTATCGCCGCCGAGCTGCCCACCGAGTTCAGGGTGTACAGGGACTGGGAGAATGGGTTCTTCCAGCGACCCCTGAAGGCGGGCGAGGTGATGCGCACGATCAGCTTCGTGCTCTATCGCGTCGAGGACCGCAGGTTCCGGCACATCCGCTCGGCGCGGTATCGCCTCGTTCACGACTGGCGCATGGAATCCTGAGGGAGAGTTGCGACGTGACCGACGTCTTTTCCACCCTGGATGAGCCGCGCTTCGAGTTCGCCTTCGAAGTGCGCCTGAAGTTCACCCGCGTGCAGAACATCCCGGACATGCCGATCGGCGCCGGGCGCGGCGCCGTCTACGTCGACGAGGGCACGTTCGAGGGGCCGCTCCTCCGCGGGCGCGCAGTGCCGAACTCCGGCGGCGACTACGCGCTCTTCAGGCCCGACGGCGTGCTGTCCTTCGATGCGCGCTACATGCTGGAGGAAGAAGACGGCACGCTGATCCTGCTCCACAACCGCGGCTATCTCTGGGGCCGCAAGCCCGACACGATGCAGCGGATCCGGGAGTGGATCTTCAACGGCGGTCCGCCCGTGCCCTACGAGGAGTATTACCTGCGCGCCTTCCCTACCTTCGAAGTCTCCCGCGGCAAGCACGACTGGCTGATGCGGCACGTGTTCATCGGCATCGGCGAGCGGCTGCCGGACGGCAACCGGCTGCGGTACTACAAGCTGCTGTAGCGGGAGCGGCGCCGCGCCGGTTCGATAGAATCGCGGATACATGACGGACTCCATCGACCTCGACGCCTACTTCCGCCGCATCCGCTACACCGGACCGCGCGAAGCCACTTTCGAGACGCTGCGTGCCATACACGGGAGGCACGTCGAGGCGATCGCGTTCGAGAATCTCGATCCGCTCATGCGCCGGGGCGTGCGGCTCGATCCCGCGTCGCTCCAGCGCAAGCTCGTGCACGGCGGTCGCGGCGGCTACTGCTACGAGCAGAACCTGCTCCTCGCGTACGTGCTGCGCGCGCTCGGCTTCCGCATCACGGGACTCGCGGCGCGCGTGATGTGGAACGTGCCGGAGGATCAGCTCCTGCCGCGCACCCACATGCTGCTCGCCGTCGACATCGGTGCGGAGCGATACATCGCGGATGTCGGCTTCGGCGGCCTGACACTCACCGAACCGCTGCGTCTCGTGACCGACATCGAGCAGCCCACGTCGCACGAGCCCTTCCGCCTGCGCGAGGTGGGCAGCGAATACGTGCTCGAGGCGTACGTGCGGGACGCCTGGAAACCGCTGTACCGCTTCGGCCTGCAGGAGCAGCTCGAGGCGGACTACGAAGCCGCGAGCTGGTACCTCAACAACCATCCCGCTTCGCGCTTTCTCAACAACCTGATCGCGGCGCGCGTGACGCCGGAAGGGCGCTTCGCGCTGCTCAACGATCAGTTCACGATCCACCGCCTCGGCGCTGCTTCCGAGCGGCGCGGCGTGCGAAGCGGTGCCGAGCTGCGCGAGATCCTCACCGGTCCTTTCGAGCTGCGGCTCGAGCCCTCCTCCGAGCTGGACGAGCTCCTCGAGTCGATCGTCGCGCAGCGACCGGATCCGCCGTCCTTCGCGATTCACGGCATCGATCACGTGGTGCTGCGCACGCGGGACGTGGAGCGCATGCGGCGCTTCTACTGCGACGTGCTCGGCTGCCGCGTCGAGAAGATCCAGGCATCGATCGGCCTCGTGCAGCTCCGGGCGGGCCGTACGCTCATCGATCTCGTCGACGTCGCGGGCCCGCTCGGCGGCACGGGAGCGCCCTCGGGTGACGAAGCCCGCAACATGGACCACCTCTGTCTGCGCATCGAGCCCTTCGATCCGCAGGCCCTCCAGGCACGCCTGCGTGCACACGGCGTCGTCCCCGGCGAGCTCGCGAGCCGCTACGGTGCCGAGGGCGAAGGACTCTCGCTGTATCTGAAGGACCCGGACGGCAACGGTGTGGAGCTCAAGGGCCCTTCCGGCCGCTGAGCACCCCGCGGGCACTCTCGTCGCTGCGCTCCATCGCGAACCAGTCCGGACTTCGTTTGAGTCAGGGTGGTGCCGGTAGCCGCCTGCCTTCCTGCATAATGCATCGCAAGACGCTGTTCTGACGCGCGGCGCGGAGCGAGAATCCGCCTCCCGCCGTACCAGAAGGGGGGAGCTTGGGAATCCGGAATTCAGTCGGGCGCACGTGGGGCGCGCGCGTGATCGCCGCCGCTGCCGCGGCGCTCTTCATCGCGACGGGCTGCGCGCAGCGCGAGGCGAACGGCAGGCTCGAGCGCGTGACGATCGGCACCGGACCTGCCGGCACGCTGTATCACCAAGTCGGCTCGGCGCTCACGACGATTGCCCAGCGCGAGCTCGGTGTGGCTTCCACTGCACGGCCCTACACCGGCTCGTCGATCTACATCCCCCAGATGCACCGGGGCGAGCTGCCCTTCGGAATCAACAATGCGATCGACACCCGCACGGCCTATCGCGGCGAGTTCGTGTACGACGAGGCGATGCCGAACATCCGGGTGGCGATGCTCCTCGTGCGTGCGCCCTATCAGTACTACGTGCGCAACGACTCGGGCATCCGGGACCTCTCTGAGCTCAGAGGGAAACCGATCGTCTTCAGCTTCCGCTCCATCGGCACGTTCGACATCATCAACGAGGCCGTGCTGAAGACCGCGGGGCTTTCGATCGACGACGTCGAGCGCGTGAGCGTCGCCGGCGTGCCCGATGCGATCCGTGCCCTCGTGGAAGACCGCGTCGCCGCGGCCGGGACGATGCTCGGCATCCCCGCGCTGCGCGAGGCACACGCCACGGTTCCGGGCGGCCTGCGCGTGCTCAACCTGGGCCCCAACGAAGAACCGATCACGTCCATGCCGGGCTTCCGCGTCGCGACCCTGCAGCCCGGACCGACGATGGCCGGCATTCTCGAGCCGACGCGGGTCGCGCAGATGGACGTGTACCTCAACACCAGCATTCACGTGAGCGAGGAAGACGTGTACCGGGTCGTGCGCACCTTCCACCAGCACTGGGACGAGCTGCAGCAGACCGTGCCGGCCTTCCGCTCGGTGGACGTCTCGGAGCTGGCGCCGCTCAGCATCGGCCATCCCTATCACCCCGGCGCGATCCGGTATTTCAGGGAGATCGGCCTGTGGACTGCCGAGCACGACCGCGTGCAGCAGCGCCTCCTCGCCCCGGAAAGCACGACACGATGAGCGCCGGCGCCGGTTCCATCGCGCCGCTGGCGCGCGTCCTCGAGCGCATCTACTGCGCGATTCTCCTCATCGGCGGCATCACCTGGGCGCTCGACGTGCCTTCGCGCGCAGGGTTGTCGCTCATCGAGCCCGAATGGCTCGGACCCTATCTCGGCGTCGCCGCGGCAGCCGCGTTTCTCCAGAAGCCCTACGGGCACCGCGTGGGAGCGGTCGACGTGCTCGCCGGGCTCGCCAGCATCGCGAGCTGGCTCTGGCTCGCGTTCCACTACGGCGGCTGGCTGTTCGACGTCGACGGCTACACGCCGGAGAAGTACGTGCCCGGCATCATCGCCATCGCGACGATGGTGGAAGCCGTGCGCAAGTCCTGCGGGACGGCCATCGCCGTGCTCGCCGTAGTGCTGATCGTCTACGGCCTGCTCGGTTTCCTGCTGCCGCAGCCCCTGCAGGCGGACCGCGTCTCACCCGAGCTCCTGGTGATGTATCTCTACTCCGACACGAACGCCATTCCCGGCCTCGTGCTCGGCATCATCGCCTCCGTCGTTCTCGCCTTCATCGTGTTCGGCAAGCTGATGGAGGTGAGCGGTGCAACGGGCTTCTTCACCGACGTGGCGATGGCGCTGATGGGTCATCGTCGCGGCGGACCCGCCAAGATCGCCGTCGTCGGCTCGAGCCTCATGGGCAGCATCACCGGCTCCCCCGTCGCGAACATCATGTCGACGGGCGTGGTGACCATTCCGCTCATGAAGCGCACGGGCTACGCGCCCGCGCATGCGGCCGCCATCGAGGCGGTGGCTTCCACGGGCGGTCAGATCGCGCCGCCCATCATGGGCGCGACGGCGTTCCTCATCGCGGAGTTCCTGCAGATCGACTACGCGGAAGTCGCGCTCGCAGCGGCTCTGCCGGCGGTGTTCTTCTACCTGTGCCTCTTCATGCAGGTGGATGCCGTCGCCGAGCGTGACGGCCTCGTGGGCCTGCCGCGCTCGGAGCTGCCGCGGCTCGGCGCCGCGATGCGCGTGGGCTGGATCTTCGTCGTTCCGCTCGCGGTGCTCATCTATCTGCTCTTCTTCCAGGGCTATTCGGCACAGCTCGCCGCGCTCCTGTCTTCCGCGCTGCTGCTCGTGCTCGCGATGGTGCGCGGACGTCTCCGGACGCGCGCCGAGTGGGCGGACCTCGTATTCGGCGGCGGCGCGATCCTCGTGCCGCTCGTGATGGTCGCCGGCGCCGCGGGCGTCGTGGTGGGCATCATGAACGTCAGCGGCCTCGGTCAGTCGCTGTCGTACATCCTGGTGCAGATCGGCTCCGACTGGGGTCTGCTGACGATGCTGCTGCTCACGGCAGTGATGTCGATCGTGCTCGGCATGGGCATGCCGTCGACGGCCATCTACATCGTGCTCGCGAGCGTGATCGCACCGGCGCTCGTGAAGATGGGCGTCGAGCCGCTCGCCGCGCACCTCTTCATCTTCTACTTCGGCGTGATGTCCTTCCTCACGCCGCCCGTCGCCGTGTCGAGCTACGTCGCGGCGGGACTTGCGCAGGCCGACATGTGGCGCACGGGCTGGATCGGCATGCGGCTGTCGGCCGTCGCGTTCCTGCTGCCCTTCCTGTGGGCCTACGATCCCGCGCTGATCCTGAAAGGGTCGTGGCTCGCGATCGCGATCGTCGCGTGCACGACCTGCGTCGCCGTGCTGCTGATCGCGCGCACGATCCGCATGCTCGGCTTTCGCAGCACGGCGGCGCGCGTGCAGGGGGCGGTGCTGATCGCGGCAGCGATCGGAGTCGGCGGAAGCCCGGTCTGGCTCGGACACGAATCGCTGCTCGCCTTCGGCGCCGCAGCGGTGGGACTTGCGCTGTACTACCTCAGCCGCATCCCGCGCCTCGTTCTCTCAGCGCCGAACGGAGAACGGGCGCAGCCCTGACGCTGCGGGTCGGTGTCTCCGGCCTGCTGCTCACGAGGTGAACGTAGACGGACTTCAACCGCCGGCGGCGGGCTGAGCGGCGGCAGCCGGCGGCGCTTCGCTCGAAGCCATGAGCTGCCGGATCAGCGCCGCGGTGGACTCGTGCACCTCGATGCGTGTGCCGCCGCGGCCGTGACCGCCCGCGCGACCCAGCGCCGAGTCGAGCGGCGTCATGCCGTTGAGGTCCTTCGCGTGCAGATCGGCGTTGTGCGCGACGAGCGTCTTCACGACCTCGTTCCAGCCCCAGAGCGCCGCACCGTGCAGCGCCGTCTGGCCCCGCCGGTCGCGCGCATTGATGTCGGCACCGGCCTTCACGAGCAGCTCGATCGTCTCGATCGCCTGCTCCTGCGTCTTGAAGCGGCCGCGCGTGTCGATCTCGTTGTTGCCGAGCCCCGCCGCGATCATGATCGGCGTGAGGCCCATAAAGTTCGGGATGTTCGGGTCGGCGCCGTATTCGAGCAGAAGCTTCACGGCCGGCGCATCGCCCGCGCGCGCCGCGCGCAGGAGCGGCGTCGCGCCGATGTGCAGATACATGTCGGCACCGCGATCCGGTCCCACCGCACGCAGCGGCGCCTGGAGCTTGAGCTGCATGTTGGGATTCGCGCCGAGCCTGAGGAGCTTCTCGATGAGCTCGAGGCTCGTCGTCCTGTCGAGCGAGGGCCGGTCGGGCCGGCCGCCGTGCGGGATGGTGTTGAGGTCGACGGCCGCGTAGAGCGGCGCGCGGCCCCACCAGTCGAACTTGTTCGGGTTCGCGCCCTTGTCGAGCAGGTAACTCGCGATGTCGAAGTTGAAGTTCGTGATCGCCATGAGGAGCGGCGAGATCCCCTCGGGATCGGCCATGTCCACTTCGGCGCCTGCCTCGACGAGGATCTTCACGCACTCGAGACAGCCAGCCCTCGCGGCGAACAGCAGCGGCGTGAGACCGCCCATCGGCCGGTGCTGCGCGCGCGGCTCGGCCGTCACCTGACGCTGCCAGGTGTCCATCTTCGAGCGCGCGTTCACGTCCGCGCCGTGCTCGACGAGGAGCTTCACCATCGCCGGTTGCTTCTGCGCCGCGGCCCACATGAGCGCCGTCTGTCCGCGCCACTGCTCTCTGGCATTCACGTCGGCGCCGTGGCGCAGGAGGAGCTTCGCGGCCTGCACGTTGCTCGTGCGCGCGAGGATCATGAGCGCCGTCTGACCCTCGGCGTTCGGCGAGTCGGGATCCGCACCGGCCTTGAGCAGCCGCTCGATGACGACCGGGTTGCCCGCGACCGCAGCTTCCGACATCGGCGTCGCGCCGTAGTCGTTCTTCGCGTTGACGTTCGCGCCGGCCCTGATGAGCCGCGTCACGAGCTCGACGTCGTCGTTGTAGACCGCCCAGTGCAGCGCCGTCGTGCCGTCGGACTCGGCCTGATTGACGTCGACGCGCTGATCGAGGAGCGCGAGCGCCGTCGCCCGGTCGCCGTTGCGCGCGGCCTCGACCAGAGGAGCCGACGCCCAGGCAGTGCCGGGCCCGGCGGCGAGCAGCAGCGCGACGGCGATCCACTTCCGCATCTTCAGATCTCCGCGATCGTGCCGTTGCTGTCGCCGAACGATTCGATCTCGACGCCTACCTTCTGGAGGATGGTGAGCAGCACGTTCGCGAGCGGCGTGTGATCCGGATAGCGCAGGTGCCGGCCGCCCCTGATGCGCCCCGCGCCGCCGCCCACGATCGCCGTCGGCAGCGGGAACTGGTTGTGGCGGTCGCTGTTCGACATGTTCGAGCCGTAGAGGAAGATCGAATTGTCGAGGAGCGACCCTTCTCCGTCCGGAATCTGCGCCAGCTTGTCGAGGAACTTCGCGAACACCTCGGTGTGATAGCGCTGGATGCGCACCAGGCGCTCCTTCTTGCCCGCGTCGTTCGCGTGATGCGACAGCGGATGGAACGCGTCCGGCACGCCGATGTGGTTGTACGTCTGCGAGCTCACCTCCGCGGCCATCATGAAGTTCACGATGCGCGTGAGATTCGCCTGATAGGCGAGAGCGGCCATGTCGAACATGAGGTTGAGCCGCTCGTCGAACGAATCCGGCACACCGACCGGAACCTCCGGCAGGTCGAGCTTCGAGAGATCCTGCTGCTCGGTCCTCTGGATGCGCCGCTCGATCTCGCGCACGCTCTCGAGGTAGTCGGAGAGCACCGCGCGGTCGCGCGGTCCCAGCTCGCGCTGCAGGTCGGCCGCATCCTGCGCCACCATGTCGAGGATACTGCCGTACTGGCGGATGAGCGCCGCGCGCTCCTCCGGCGTGTCGCCGCGGCCGAAGAGGCGCTGGAAGAGCTTCCGCGGATTGGTCTCCATCGGCAGCGGCGTCGTCGGCGTGCGGAAGGAAATCGTGCCGGAATAGCTGCAGCCGTAGTCGCGGTCGCACGCGCCGCCGCCGCCCGGCGGCTCGGTCGCGATCTCGAGCGACGGCATCGGCGTGTCCTGGCCGATCTCGAGCGCGGCGATCTGGTCCGCCGTGACGGCCATGAACGGATCCTGGCTGCCCTTCTTCGGGTGAGTGCACGAGAGCCACGTCGCGGGGACGATCGCGTGCACGGCCTGGCTCTCCGCCGGCCGGTTACCCAGACCGCTGATGACGGTCAGATATTTCCGGTGTCTCGCGAGCGGCTCGAGAATCGGCGAGAGCTCGAAGTCGGGGCCTTCCTGCGCGGGCGTCCACTTCTCCATGATCGCGCCGTGCGGGAAGTAGATGAATCCGAGGCGCGGGGTGGGCCTGGCGGCGGTCTTCGCGAGCGCGGTGCCCGCCGGGATCATCGCGTCGAGCAGCGGCAGTGCGATCGCCGCGCCCATGCCACGCAGAAATGTCCGTCGCGGAAGATGTTTCTTGGTGATGAACATTTCCACTCACCCCTGCTGAGAATCCGTCACGTTGCGGGCGATCCGCTCCCCGGGAGGAGAGTCCTTCTTCTTCTCCGGCTCACCGGGTGCCGGCTCGTCGCCCACGGGAACCATCTTCATCTGGAACGGCATGCTCTTCACGACGCCGATCACGAGCGATGAGAAGCGGTAGTCGTCCTTCGCCGCTTCGCGCACGATGGCGCGCACGGTCGGCATGTCGTGGTACTCGAGCGTGCGGCCGAGCGCGTAGGTCAGCAGCTTCTCGGTCACTGTCCGCGCGAACTGCTCCGGCCGCGAGACGAGGAGCCTGCGCAGATCGTCCGGTCCGTTGATCGGAATGCCGTGCAGCTCGCCGCCCGCGTCGATCGGCGTGCCGGCGTCGCGATCCCTGTCGCGCCACTTGCCCACGGCATCGAAGTTCTCGAGCGCGAAGCCGAGCGGATCCATGATGCCGTGACAGGAATTGCACGCGGGATCGGCGCGGTGCAGCTCGGTGAGCTCGCGGATGGTGCGCGCCTTCTTGCCCTCCATGTTCTCCTTGAGCGCCTCCACGCCGGGCGGCGGCGCCGAAGGCGGCGTGCCCAGGATGCGCTCGAGAATGTACGCGCCGCGCAGCACCGGTGCCGTGCGGTTCGCGTAGGAGGTGCCCATCAGGATCGCGCCCTTGCCGAGGAGGCCGTAGCGGGCGCTGTTCTCGAGCTTCACGCGCCGGAAGCGGTCGCCGCGCACGTTGGGAATGCCGTAGTGGATCGCGAGCCGCTCGTTGACGAACGTGTGATCGGCCGTGAGCAGATCGATCACGCTGCGGTCCTCCTCGCGCAGGATGCTGTTGACGAACAGCTCCATCTCGCGGCGGAAGGCGGTGCGCAGCGCTTCGTCGAACTCGGGGAACAGCGCGGGATCGGGATCGATGCCTTCGATCTCGTCCACGTCGAGCCACTGGTACGCGAAGTTCGTGACCAGCGACTCCGAACGCGGGTCGGCGAGCATGCGCCGCACCTGCTGCTCGAGCACTCCAGGCTCGCGGAGCCGGTTGGCCGCTGCGAGCTCGAGCAGCTCGTCGTCGGGACCCTGGCTCCACAGGAAGAACGAGAGGCGCGCGGCGAGCTCGAGGTCGCTGATCTGGTAGACCGAGCCGGGCTTCGCGTCCTGCGGCATGCGCTCCACGCGGTACAGAAACTTCGGACTCGAGAGGATCGCCATCAGTCCCTGCTGGATGCCCTTCTCGAAGCCGCCCGCCTCGCGGCCCTGCTCGTAGAAGCGCATCGGCGCCGCGAGATCGGCATCCGTGACCGGTCGTCTGAAGGCCTTGCGCGCGATGTTCGCGAGAATCTTCCGCGCGCAGGGCAGCTCCTCGGCTTCGCTCTGCGGCCGGCAGATGAAGATCTTGCGCCGGCTCGGCGTCTCGCTGACACCCACCGGATTGAAGGGACCCACGATCTCGAGACCGCCGATCGTGGGCATCGCACCCATCTCGGAAGCGGGATCGAGCGGCTGAAGCGTGTCGTGCGCTTCGGCGAAGCTCTTCGCGACGAACGTGACGCCGATCCTGTGCGGACCTGCTTTCACGGGCAGCGTGATGTTCTGGAAGCGCCCGCGGATCTCCTTCGTGGCCTCGGCTTCGCCCTGATCGAGCGCCTTCCAGTCCTCGTCACCGCCCAGCTCACCTTCGAAAACGCGCTGACCGTCGATCGTCATGATCACCCGATGACGGCTCTCCATGCCGAAGATGTAGCCGGCGCCCCATGAGACGCGGATGTTGAAGGTGTACTCGCCGTCGGCCGGGAAGTGATGCTCGACGAGCATGCCGCCGCGCGTGCCCAGCGGCAGTCCGTCGATGTGGACGTTCTGGATGACGCCCTTCGGCCTGTAGACCGAGCTCGCCGGCCCGGGCACTCCCGGCGCCACCGCCTGCATGCTCACGTCGAGCGCCGCGGTGATGTACTGATCGAGGAAGGACGGCGAAACCTTCAGAACGTTCGCGACGTTGTCGAAGCCTTCGCTCTCCGTGTCCTTCGGCAGGAGCGCCGCGGCGTCGATCCTGAGGCCCAGGAGGTTCTCGATCTCGCGCGCGTACTCGGTGCGGTTGAGCCGATGCAGCACGACGTGGCCGGGGTTCGGATGATCCTGCGCCGCCGAATCGAGGCGGTTCTCGAGCCACGCGACGAGCGCGTCGATGGCCTGCTGCTCGGGTTGCGGCTGGTCCGGCGGCGGCATCAGCCGGCCGCGGAGCTTGCGCACGGCTTCTTCCCAGACTTGCGCGTCGGCCGGCACGTCATCGGGCAGCATGGTGTCGAAGGCGACACCGCCGGCCCAGTCGATGGCGTTGTGACACTCGAAACAATACTTCTCGAGGACGCTCCACTCGGCGGGATGGTTCTGCGGCCGTGCGTCCGAGGATGCGGGTGCGGCGCTGCCGCTCGCGCCCGCGGCCATCTCCGCCAGTATGGCCTGCTGCATGGCGTCCGCGTCCGCGCGCTCCTGCGCAAAGACCGCGGCGCCGCAGGCCCCTGCGGCGCATCCGATAGCCATGAGCACGTATCGCATCATTCCCCTTCTACCCTGGCCGCCGCAGGCACCGTGCCCGATCAGACGATTCCGCCCAGAGTGCGCGCGTGGGCCCACAGACCCCGATACGCGTTGCGGATGAACTGCGTGGGATCACCCCACTTCGCGTCGAACTCCCGCGTCGGTGCCGCGGCGATCATGTCGTCCGCGTTCATGCCCTTCTTCAGCAGGCCGGCGAGACGGTCCTTCAGCGTCGAGAGCATCTCGAACTGCGCCTGCAGATCGTCGCGCGTCTGCACCGGCCCCGTGCCCGGAACGATGCGCGTCTCGCTGTCCGACCGCTCGATCAGCGCCTTCGTGGCGTCCGCCAGTCCGCCGATCCAGCCGCCGGTCGTGAAATCGAGAACGGGATAGCGTCCGACGGACACGAGGTCTCCCGCCACCAGCACGTTGCGGTCCGGGAAGAAGACGTAGATGTCGCCGTCGGTATGCGCGCGCGGCAGATGCTGATACACGATCTGCCGTCCCCCGAAGCTCATGCCGAGCGGATCGGAGACACGGAAGGTGTCGTTCGGCAGCGCGTGCGCCGGACGCGGCCTGTAGTGCCGGTCCTCCCACTCGACCCAGAAATCGTTACCGAGCCAGAGCTTCGTGTTCTCGTGCGCGACGATCCGGATTCCGGCCTTGCCGAGGGCCTCGTTCGAGCCGGTGTGATCGTAGTGCCAGTGCGTGTTGAAGAGGATCCGGATGGGCGCTCCGTCGAAATGGTCCCGCACGGCCCTGAGCAGCCGCGCCGAGGCCTCCATCGAGCCTCCGTCGATCATCAGGAGGCCCTCGGAGCTCGACAGCACCACGACGTTGCCGCCCGCACCGGTGAAGAGCGTGAGATCGTCGGCGAGCGGCGTAGCCGAAACGGACACGTCGTCCGCCCGTGCCGCGCCTGAACCCGTGCACGCGGACAGGGTCAGCCCGGCGGCCGCTCCGGCCAGGGTGAACAGAAACTCGCGCCGTCCCGCCGGCCCCTTCATGTGCTTACGCACCCCCATGATTCACTGACCACCGGCTCGAGCCCAATGCACCCTCGAGGGGCAAGGTTCCGTGCTTGGGTTAGCACAGGCCTTAGACTCGGTCAACGCACTGGTCATCGATGGCCGCGGGCGGGGCACCAGTCGCACCTGCGGCAGCACGAAAATTGCTGAAAAACGTGGCAGTTTTCAGCTCCCGTGCTGCAGGGGCAACGCCTCCGTCAGCCGTGCATGGGAGGATTTCCCGGGAATTACGTGCAATCTTTTCCAGCCTAGTGAAGCTCTTTTGGCCACGGGATGGCTGCCCGGCCCGCGACCTGCAGGCATAGTTCCGGGTTGGTCCATTCAACCCATCAAAAAAGAGACGAAGACACGCGATATGTCCATTCCAGCCGCCGGCCGACCGCAAGCTCAGGCCCTTCCGCAGGGCGTCGCGCTTCATCGACCCATGCATCCCCGCTATGAGGAGATCCTGACCCGGGAGGCGCTGGACTTCCTTGCCGAGCTGCATCGCCGCTTCGACGCGCGGCGCCTCGAGCTCCTTCGCGCACGCGCCGAGCGCCAGGCGCGCTACGACGCCGGTGAGCTGCCCGACTTCCTGCCCGAGACGAAGGAGATCCGAGAGGCGGAATGGCGCATCGGATCCATTCCGGCGGACCTGCTGGATCGTCGGGTCGAGATCACCGGCCCCGTCGATCGCAAGATGATCATCAACGCGCTCAACTCGGGCGCGAAGGTCTTCATGGCCGACTTCGAGGACGCCAACACGCCGACGTGGCAGAACAACCTCGAAGGCCAGATCAATCTCAAGGACCGCTGGCAGGGCAAGCTCGAGTACACGGACCCCGCGACCGGCAAGCACTACGCGCTCGGCCCCTCGCCTGCCGTGCTGCTGGTGCGGCCGCGCGGCTGGCACCTGCCCGAGCCGGGCCTGACCGTGGACGGCGCGCAGATCGCGGGCGCTCTGTTCGACTTCGGCCTGTACTTCTTCCACAACGCCCGCACGCAGATCGCGAAGGGCACGGGACCGTACTTCTACCTGCCGAAGCTCGAGAGCCATCTCGAGGCGCGGCTGTGGAACGACGTGTTCGTGTTCGCGCAGGAGCGGCTCGGCATTCCCCGCGGCACGATCAAGGCCACGGTGCTCATCGAGACCCTGCCCGCAGCTTTCGAGATGGACGAGATCCTCTATGAGCTCCGCGATCACATCGTCGGTCTCAACTGCGGCCGCTGGGACTACATGTTCTCGTTCATCAAGAAGCTGCGCGCGAATCCGAAGTACGTGCTGCCGGATCGCGGTCAGGTCGTGATGGGCAAGGCGTTCCTGCGCGCCTATTCCCTGCTCCTCATCAAGACCTGCCACCGCCGCGGCGCCTTCGCGATGGGCGGCATGGCCGCGCAGATTCCGAACCGCCGCGATCCGGCCGCCAACGAGATCGCACTCGCCAAGGTGCGCGCCGACAAGGAGCGCGAGGCGGGCGACGGCCACGACGGCACGTGGGTCGCGCACCCGGACCTCGTCCCCGTCGCGCAGGAGGTGTTCGACCGGCTGATGCCGCAGCCGAACCAGCTCCACAACCTGCGCGAGGACGTGAAGATCGGGCAGAAGGATCTGCTCGAGGTTCACGAGGGCACGCGCACCGAAGCGGGACTGCGCGAGAACATCCGGGTGGGCGTGCAGTACATCGAGGCGTGGCTGCGCGGCCGCGGCGCGGTGCCGCTCTACAACCTGATGGAGGACGCTGCGACGGCCGAGATCTGCCGCGCGCAGGTGTGGCAGTGGCTGCACTACGGCGTGAAGCTCGAGGACGGCACCGTCGTCACGACCGAGCTCTTCGACCGGCTGATGGCCGAGGAGATGGAGCGGGTGCGGAAGGAAGTCGGCGACAAGGCCTACGACGGCGGCCGCTTCCCGGATGCGATTCGCCTCTTCCGCGAGCTCTCGGTGGCACCGCAGTTCGAGGAGTTCCTCACCATCCCGGCGATGCGGCTGCTGCCGGAGAACATGGCCTGACGATTCCCGTCATCCGCCCTCTCCCCGATTCACGGGGAGAGGGCGTCATCGGAACGAGCGGCAGATGAGGACGCCGCTTCAGGCGTCCGGAGACATCGGACCCCACAGGCTCTTGAACGCGGTGATCACGAACTCCCGCGAATCGCCCCACTGATCTTCGAACTCCTGCGCCGGACCGGTGTCCGCGGCTTCGTCGGGGCTCAGGCCCTTGCGCAGAAGCTGCTGCAGGCGGCCGAAGATCGTGCTGTACATCTTCTGCTGCGCTTCGAGATCCGCGCGCGTGAGGACGGGACCGTCCGCCGGCACGACGCGCGTCTCGGCATTCGCGACTCCGACCAGCGTGCGCAATCCGTTCGCGAGCCCGCCGATCCATCCGCCCGTGTACCAGTCGATGAGCGGCCAGCCGGCGCCCGAGACGACGCCGCCCGTGACGAGCACGTTCGCCTTCGGGAAGTACACGTAGATGTCGCCGTCGGTGTGCGCCTGCGGGAGATAGCCGTAGCGGATGCGATCGTCGCCGAACGGCAGTTCGCCCACGTCGTAGGTGGTCTCGTTCGGCAGCGCCGCGGGCGGCAGCGGCTCGAAAGGCTTCTCGCTCCAGGGCGGAGTGATCTGCGTTCCGAGCCAGAGCTTCGTGTTCTCGTGCGCGATGATCTTCACGCCCTGTTTCCCGAGCCGCTCGTTGCTGCCGGTCTGCTCCGGGTGCCAGTGCGTGTTGAAGAGCGCACGGATGCGCTTCTCGCCCATTTCCCGGGTGACCGCGTCGAGCAGCTCGCGCGAGCGCCCGCGCATTCCTCCGTCGACCAGCACGAGCCCGTCGGCATCGCGCGCCGCGACGACGTTGCCGCCCGCACCGCTGAAGATCGCAATGTCGTCCGTGAGACGCGTGACCTCGATGGACGGCTTCGGCTCCCGCGCGAACGCCGACGAGAGACTGCCGTGCATCAGCGGCAGGCCGGCCGCACAGCCGAGCGCAGTCCGGAGGAAACGCCGTCGATCCTGGAGAGAGCTCATTTCGGACACTCCGCTACGGGCTCACCGCGCGACGCATTCTCTGGCGCGCGCTCGCGAGCCGCTTCTGATCCGTAAGAGGCACCGCCTGCGGCGGGGTGCACCGTCAGTTGGCTACCGTGTTCCCGCCGGTGCCGCGCCGGTTGCGCGACAGGTCGCCGGAGAACTCGAGCGGCTCCCGCCCCGTCGCCGCGACGATGAACTGCTTGAGCAGCCCCATCGTCTCGGGCAGAGGCTGCGGCGGCGGCGCGAGGAATGCGGGCTCGTAACGACCCGCGGCATAGTCGATCGGCCGCAGTCCCTTCGCATCGGGAATCTCGAGCTCCGCGTTGAACGCGACGAGCGTCTTGATCGTCTCGTTCCAGCCGAGCTGCGCGGCCGCATGCAGCGCCGTCGTGCCGTTCAGCGCCTGGCGGTTGACGTCGGCACCTGCTTCCTTGAGCAACCGTACCGCTTCGACGGCATCCGCGTCCGTCTTGAAGCGACCGCGCGTGGGATTGCTGCCGTGACCCATGCCGGCCGCGGCCATGAACGGCGTGACGCCCTGCGCATTCGGCAGATCCACTCGCGCGCCGTACTGCAGCAGCAGCTTCATCGCGGGAATGTCGGCGGCACGCGCCGCGCGCAGCAGCGGCGTGGCGCCCGTCGAAAGAATCACGTCGCCGCCGCGATCGAACGGTACGTTGCGGTACGGCGGACGAAGCTTGAGCTGGATGTTCGGGTTCGCGCCGGCCTTGAGCAGCAGCTCGATGACCTCGAGCCCCGTGGTGTCGTCCGTCGACGGAAGATCGGGGCGTCCGCCGCGCGGCAGCGTGTTCATGTCCACCGCCACGTAGAGCGGCGTCTGCCCGAAGAGATCCCACTTGTTGACGTCGGCACCGGCCTCGATCAGGAACTTCGCGAAGTCCCAGTGCAGGTTCATGAGCGCGAGCACCAGGGGCGTCGTGCGATCCGGATCGTGCAGATCGATGTCCGCACCGCCCTTGAGCAGCTCACGCGCGCACGGCACGCAGCCCTCGCGTGCGGCGTAGAGGAGCGGCGTGAAGCCGCCGCGGTTCATGTCCTTCGGCCGGCCTTCCGCGGTCACCTTGCGCGGCCAGTCGCGCACGGTCGCGCGCGCGTTGACGTCCGCCCCGTGCTTGATGAGCAGGCGGATCATCTCGGGATGCTTCTGCGCCGCCGCCCACATGAGCGCGGTCTGTCCGCCCCAGCGCTCGCGCGCGTTGACGTTGGCACCGCGCTTGATGAGGAGCTCCGCGGCCTTCACGTTGCCGGTGCGCGCCACCGCCATCAGCGCGGTCTGGCCTTCGCGGTTCGGCGACTCGACGTCCGCGCCGGCATCGAGCAGGAGCTTGATGATCTCCGGATTGCCGATGATCGCGGCCTCGGACATCGGCGTGGCGCCGAAGTCGTTCTCGACTCGCACGTCGGCGCCCGCCTTGATCAGCCGCCTGACGAGATCGACGTCGTTCTGGTGCACGGCCCAGTGCAGCGCCGTCGTGCCGTTGGGATGCGCCGCGTTGACGTCCGCACCCTGCTCGATGAGCGCGAGCACGGTCTGCCGGTCGCCCCTCTCCGCGGCCTCGACGAGCGAGAGATCCACCGCCCACGCGCTCCCCCAGGCGGCGGCCGACAGCACGATGGCGGCGATGCGGGCCTTCCTCATGATCAGACCTCGGCGAAGGTGCCGGTGCTGTCGCCGAGCTTCTCGATCTCGATCCCTGCGCGGTGCAGAAGGGTCACGAGCAGGTTCGCGAGCGGCGTGTCCTTCGGATAGGACAGGTGCTGACCGCCCTTGATCCTGCCGTACCCACGGCCGAGGATGGCCGACGGCAGCGGATCGTGATCGTGCGCATCGCTGTTCGACATGTTCGATCCGTACAGGATGATCGAGTGATCGAGCAGCGAGCCGTCGCCGTCCTCGGTCTCGGCGAGGCGCTTCACGAACTTCGCGAAGCACTGCGTGTGGTACTGCTGCACCCTCACGAGCTTCTCGAGCTTCTGCGGATTGTTCTGGTGATGCGAGAGCGGATGGAACGCATCCGAGACGCCCACCTTGTTGAAGGTCCGCATGCTCACTTCCTTGCCCATCATGAACGTCACGACGCGCGTGAGGTTCGCCTGCCAGGCGAGCGCGATCATGTCGAACATGAGACCGACGTACTCTTCGAAATCCGTCGGAATGCCGATCGGCGCCTCGGGCAGCTCGAGGTCCGACTGCTCCTGGTTGTTCTTCACGTTCTGGATGCGCCGCTCGATCTCGCGGATCGAATCGAAGTACTGATCGACGCGGGCACGGTCCGCCGCACCGAGCTCGCGCTGCAGAGCCGAGGCGCGCTCGCGCACGGCGTCGAGGATGCTGCTCTGCTCGTCGATGATCTGACGGCGCTCCTCGTCGGTGTCGCCCTGACCGAACAGCCGGTAGAACACCTTGCGCGGGTTGTATTCCATCGGCAGCGGCTGGGTCGGCGTACGGAACGAAATCGTGTTGCCGTAGCTGCAGCCGTAGCTCGGATCGCACGGTCCGCCGCCGCCTTCACCCGACAGCTCGAGCGACGGCAGCGGAGTGTCCTGACCGATCTGCTGCGCGGCGACCTGGTCGGCCGTGATGCCCGCGCGCGGCGAGTGGCTCACCGCGGGCGCCACGCAGTTGAGCCACGTGCCGGCCGTGATGGCGTGCGGCGTCGGGCTCTCAGCGCCCTTGTTGCGCAGATTGCTGACGATCGTGAGGTAAGAGCGGTACGGCTCGAGAGGCTTCAGGATCTCGGGCATCTCGAAACCGGTGCCCGTCGTGGCCGGCGTCCACTTGCTCATCACGGCGCCGTGCGGGAAGTAGATGAAGCCCAGCCGCGGATTCGGCCTCGCCGCCGTCTTCGCGAGCGCAGTGCCCGCCGGGATCATCGCGTCGAGCAGCGGCAGTGCGATCGCCGCACCCACGCCGCGCAGGACGGTGCGTCGCGAAAGATGCTTCTTCGTGATGAACATTGCCACTTACCTCTGCTGCGAATCTCTACTTCTCACTCACGTTGCGGACCAGCTGCTCCGCGGGCTGGCCGTCGTCTCCCGCATTAACCCTTCTCATCTGGAACGGCGCGCTCCTCACGATCGCCAGGACGATCGACGAGAAGCGGTAGTCGTCCTTCGCCGTCTCGCGCACGATCGCGCGCACCGTCGGCATGTCGTGGGACTCCACCGTGCGGCCGAGCGCGTAGGTCATCAGCTTCTCGGTGAAGGTCTGCACGAACTGATCGGGCGTGCGGAGGATCGCGTTGCGCAGATCGACCGGGCCGTCGACCTGCGTGCCGTCCGCGAGCGTCGTCAGCGTGTCGATCGGCGTGCCGGCAAAGCGGTCCTTCCTGCGCTTCACGCCTACCGCGTCGAAGCGTTCGAGCGCGAAGCCCAGCGGATCGATCACGCCGTGGCACGAGTTGCACGACGGATTGGCGCGGTGATGCTCGAGGAGCTCGCGCACCGTGCGCACGGTCTTCGCGCCTTCCTGGTTCTCGGGCAGCGCCTCGACGTTGGGCGGCGGCGCGGCAGGCGGCGTGCCGATGATGTTCTCGAGCACGTAGGCGCCGCGCAGCACCGGCGAGGTGCGGTTGGGATAGGCCGAAGCCATCAGGATCGCACCCTTGCCGAGGAGCCCGAAGCGATCCGGATCCCTGAGCTGGATGCGGCGGAACTGGCTGCCCTTGACGTCGGGAATGTCATAGAGCAGCGCCAGCCGCTCGTTCACGTACGTGTGATCGGCGGTGAGCAGATCCAGCACGCTGCGGTCTTCGCGGAAGATGCTGCGGATGAAGAGGCGCAGCTCCTCGCGGAAGTCCGGTCGGGGATCGCCCTGCGAAGCGCTTCCGGCGTTCGAGGCGCTCGACGCGTAGGGGAAGATCGCCGGATCGGGCTCCACTTCCGCGAGCTTCGCGACGTTGAGCCACTGGAACGCGAAGTTCGACACCAGCGTGTCGGCGCGCGGGTCGGCGAGCATGCGCCGCACCTGCTGCTCCAGGACCTGCGGCTCGTGGAGCCTGTTCTGCACGGCGAGCTGCAGCAGCTCCTCGTCCGGCAGCGAGCTCCACAGGAAGAACGACAGCTTCGATGCGAGCTCGATGTCGCTGATGCGATAGAGCTCACCGGGCTGCGCGTCCTTCGGCGTGCGCTCGACACGGTAGAGGAAGTAGGGATCAGCCAGGATCGCGGTCAGCGCCGTGCGGATGCCCTCTTCGAAGCCGCCGCGCTCGTGACCGTCGCGGTAGAAGCGCATGAGGTTCGCCATGTCCGCGTCGTTGACCGGACGGCGGAACGCGCGCGTCGCGAGCCGCGTGATGATGGATTCCGCGCAGGGCTGCTCCTCGGCGGCCGACTGCGGATAGCAGGTGAAGATTGCCTTGCGGCTCGGCGTCTCGCTCACGCCCTCCGTCCTGAAGGGTCCGCGGATCTCGAACGTGCCGACGCGCAGAATGCGGTCCATCGGCGTGCCGGGGATCAGCGGCTGCAGCCGGTCCTCGGACTCGGCCAGCGTGCGCGCGAGGAACGTCACGCCGACCTTGTGCACGCCCGCCTTCGCCTTGAAGCGGATGTTCTTGAGGCGCTGGTTGATGCGATCGACGGCCGGATCCTGCTCCTGGTCGATCGCCTTCATGTCCTCTTCGCCGCCGATGGTCGTCTCGAAGACCTTGACGCCGTCCAGAGTCACGAGAACCGTGTTCTCGAACTCCATGTTGTAGACCCACAGCGCCGCGGCCATGTTGCCGATGTTGATCTCGTATTCGCCGTCGGCCGGGAAGTAGTGATCGACGGCGAAGCCGCCGCGCGTGCCGAGCGGCAGCCCGGGCCGATGGAGCTGCTGCGTGCCGGTGTCGGTCGCCACGTATGCAGCGCCGCTCGGGCGGGCATCGGGCTTGCCGATCGCCTGCACGGCGATCGTGCGCGCGGCGTTGAGATACTGCTCCATGAACGACGGCGAGACCTGCAGCACGTTCGCCACGTTGTCGAAGCCGTCGCTGATGTCGTCGGGCGGAAGGAGCGTCGCGGGATCGATCTCGAGCGCGAGGAGATCGCGCACCGCGTTCGCGTACTCCTTGCGGTTGAGGCGATGGAGACCCACGCGGCCGGGATCGGAACGCGACGCGGCGGCGTGATCGAGATAGCTCTCCATCCAGGAGATGAACGAGACGTAGGCTTCCTGGTCGGGATGCGGCTCACCCGGCGGCGGCATCAGACGGCCGCGGAGCTTGCGGACCACCTTCTCCCAGACTTCCGCTTCCTCCGGTACCTGATCGGGCGTCATCGTGTCGAAGGCGATGCTGCCCGCCCAGTCCTCGGCGTTGTGGCACTCGGTGCAGTACTGCTCGAGGAACGCCCAGTACTGGTCCGCCTTGTCGAGTCCGGGAAACGCGGCATGCGCCCCGCCTGCCGATGCTCCGGCGTCCGTGGTTGCAGCCGTCTGCACCACGGACTGCGACGGTGCCTGCTGCGACGCATCCTGCGGCTGACCCGCTCCCCACGCCAGCATCGTCATGCCGCCGACGCCGAGCGAGAGGAAGATCCGTCCGATCGATCTGCTACGCATGAACCTCGTCCCGATCTGCACTTCAGTCCGGGCCGACGCGTCCGGGCGCCATCCGCTCAGGAATGGTGCGCCATTGCGGCGTGCCCCAGACTGCTCCGGCCGATGATAACGCGCACCCTGTCACAGGGACCCCGGCCGGAGCCGCCTTCTGTCAAGCTCGCGTCAAGCTTGCCCCGCGCCCCCACTCCGCCGGCATACGCGGTTTTCCCTACGTTCCCCGGCAGAAGCGGTGCAGCAAAGACAGCCTGCCGCGGGCAGTCTGCGCAAGGCTAGTTTGGCCAACTCGACACGGGAACGCGCCTCTCTTGTAACGAGTGTCGCGTGGTGTTGCTCCAGTGGCACGGGAGAGAACTCGAACCGGACGGCCCGGATACGGAGGAGATCGAGAATGCTGCGGGCGGCGCTTCCTGCGCCGCCCGTCGTATCCATAATGAATAAGGAGTATTTCCGCAGCGGCAAAGGTGGGTGCCGCGCAGCGGGGACGGTGCCTTCGGCTGTCAGAAGGGATCGATCCGACCCGTCTGGAAGTTCACGATCTTGCCGCTCGTCTCGGGCGACATCTGCTCGATGTGCTTGATGAGCTTTGCCACCTCGACGTCCACCGGCGACGCGTTCTGCATGTTCTTCATGTCCTTCTTGCTCGCGACGAACACCGGCTGGAACAGGCCGACAAGAATGCCGCGCTCCTTCAGCGCGATGGAGAGCAGCACCGAGTACTTGTTGAGCGCCGCCTTGCTCGCCGAGTAGTTCATCGCGATCGCGCCGGGCAGCGGCTGACCGAAGGAGCCGGCGAGCGAGGTGATGTTCGCGATCTTCTTCTGTTTCGAGCGCTCGATGTGCGGCAGGAACGCCTGCGCCATGCGCATCGGCCCGAGCGTATTGACGTCGAAGTCCGTCCGCGCGTCGTCGAAGTCGATCCTGTCGAACGGCGTGTTGGCCTCTTCCATGTCGGCGGCGAAGGTATCCTCGACGGCCGCCGCGTTGTTGATCAGCACGTCGATCGGCTGGTCGCGGTACTTCTCGGCGACCGCGCGGATCATCTCCGTCTTCGTGACGTCGATCCGCTCGATGACGAGCCGCGGATGCTTCTCCTGGATGGCCCGCAGCTCTGCGAGCCCGGGATCATCGGGCGGCCGGCGCGTGGTGGCGATGACGTTCCAGCCGAGCGCGGCGTACTGGCGTGCGAGCTCGAGCCCGATACCCCGGTTGGCACCCGTGATGAGCACCGTGGGCGCGCCGGGATCGAGCGCAGCGGTTGCGGTGAGCGGCAGGAATGCGAGCAGTGAGAGGAGCAGTATCCGCCTGAACATGTAAAGAAGACCTCACGCAGCGATCCGGGCGCGCAAGATAGCACGGGGGCGCACCGGCGTTGACAATCCGCCGGAGCATGTCAGTGTCTTGTCTTTCGGCCCGGCCGCGGCATGCGGCCGGGCACCAATTCGAGGCGGATGGCGGTCGAACGCCGTCTCCGCCGGGATCTGCAATGCAATGGAAAAGACGACCGATCTGCTCGACTACGAGGTGTTCGCCCGTGTGATCAAGGCGGGGAGTCTCTCGGCCGCCGCGCGCGAGCTGCACTCCTCCCCGGCCATGATCTCCAAGCGTCTCACGCGGCTCGAGGACCGGCTCGGCGTGCGGCTCCTCCAGCGCACGACGCGCCGCCTGACGCCGACGGAAGTGGGACAGAGCTTCTACGAGCGCGTGCTGGCGGTGCTCTCGGCCGTCGAAGAGGCCGAGAACGTCGCGGCCGTCGACAGCGCGCAGCCCCGGGGACTCCTCAAGGTGTCTCTTCCCACGACGTTCGGACGCGTGCACATCGCGCCTCGGCTGAAGTCGTTCCTCGATGCCAATCCGGAGCTGCGGCTCCACGTCGAGCTGCAGGACGAGTACATCGATCTCGTCGCCCGCGGTTTCGACCTCGCGGTCCGTATCGGCACCCTGCCCGACTCGAGCCTGGTCGCCCGGCGTCTGGCGCCGAACCGGAGGGTGCTCTGCGCTTCGCCGATCTATCTGGAGAAGTACGGTGAGCCGCGCGAGCTGCAGGACCTCTACAACCACCGCCTGCTCGCTGCGAGCCCTCAGGCGCTCTGGCGCCTCGAGGGACCGGACGGCCCCGTCTCTTTCAAGCCGCAGAGCTACCTGCAGACCAACTCGAGCGAGGTGGTCCGCGAGGCCGTGATCGCCGGCATCGGCATTGCGTTGCGGTCCACCTGGGACGTCAGTCAGGAGCTGCGTCGGGGGGTGCTCCGCAGGGTCCTCCCGGCGTTCAGCGGAGCTTCAGACGTCAACATCTACGCTGTGTACTCGGGACGGCAGCACGTGCCGGCGAAGATCCGCGCCTTCGTGGACTGGCTGGCGGGGATCTTCGGTCCGGAGATGCCCTACTGGGATCGGGACATCGAATCCGTGCTGTCGGGTCAGGGTCAGGTGCAGACGGGAACGGTTTGAGTTTGATTCTTGCTGGAAGAGCAAGTCACTTTTCACGGCGCGTGCCGGGATGTGCGCCCCGGGGAGACAGCCCGCGCGGCTCGCGGCGTGCGGCACGTCTGTTACACTCCTGCGCGAGCAAACACCACCAGTCGTTGGGGGACTGAAGGAATGAAGCGCTTTGTGAAATATGGGCTGGCAGCAATGTGTTCCGTGGCCGTGATGTCCACGGCAGTGGCGCAGAACGCGCCCCCGACGCCTGAGCAGCAGGCACAGCAGGCGGTGGAAACGCGCCAGGCTCTCTTCAAGCTGATGAACTTCTCCTTCGCGCCGCTCGCCGCGATGCTGCGCAATCGCATTCAGTTCGACGCCGCTCTCGCACAGAAGGCCGCGGAGCGCGTCGAGTTCCTCGCGCCGATGATCAGCGACGTGTTCCAGCAGGACACGCGCGAGTTCAAGAACCTCAAGACCCAGGCGCGCGACGGCATCTGGGGCAGCAAGGCGGAGTTCGACGCGAAGACGCAGGACATGATCAAGGCGGCGCAGGCGCTCACGGCGGCGGCGAAGACCGGTGACCGGGCGGCGACCCTCAAGGCGGCCGGTGCGGTCGGCAAGGCCTGCGGCTCCTGCCACGACTCGTTCCGCAACGAGTAACACTCGAGGCGCCACGGACGAAAACGCGCGGCTTCCATTCCGGAAGCCGCGCGTTTTTCTTTGCGTATCCCCGGCGATCTAGAAGAAGAACTCGTCGGGCGGCGGAGGCGGCGCAGCCGCCAGCAGCCAGTAGACCGCGCCGGCGCTGATCGCGATGACGATGAGCGCCTTGCCGAGCTGCGAGCTCGTGATCGCCTCGTTCTCCGGCACCCACTCGGCGGGCTTCCTTCCGGTGAGCATCGCCGCCACCAGGTTCTGCCGCTTCACGAACACGTAGTAGAGGATCGCGAGCACGTGAAGCGCGACGGCGAGCAGGATCAGGTTGAAGTTCTGATGGTGGATGCGCGTCAGGAACGACGCGGTCTCGCCGCTCACCGCCGGGTTGTACGGGCCGTAGAACGCGATGTCGTCGGTGACGAACAGCCCCGTGCCCGCCTGCACGGCGACGAGCGCGAGCATCACGATCACCATGAGACCGCCGAGCGGGTTGTGTCCGACGCTGTACACCGGCGTCTTCGCCCGGAGCGAACGGGCGTAGTCGATCCAGCCGCGCGGTCCGGTCAGAAAGCTCGAGAAGCGGGCATGCCGCGGGCCGACGAATCCCCAGATGATGCGGAAGATCAGCAGCCCGATGGTGAAATAGCCCAGAAAGAAATGGACGTCCATCCACTCGAAGCCGAGCTCCGCCGTGATCCACGAGCCGGCGATGCTCGCCACGAGCAGCCAGTGGAAGGCGCGCAGGGGCAGATCCCACACGAGCCGTCGTTCCTGAGTCAGTCGTTCTACTGCCATATTCATCCGTAAGTCGTTACCGCCCCGTCGGCGCGACGGCGAAGTGTAGCGAAGTGTCGCATCGACGTGCGCAGGGAGGATGCCGGTCGGGCCGCAGCGCACGGAATACGCAATGCCCGCACGGCTCCGCCTCATCCGGTGAGCCGGCCGGACGATACACGGCCCGCTCCACCGCTCTTTCCGGACCGGTCGGGCACGCCGTATGCGACCCTGCCGTGCATGACCAGGCTCCGAGTGGCGCTCCTCATCGCCGCGATCGGTGTGCTGACCGCGACGTGTGCCCGCAATCCGGTAACCGGCGAGCGGCAGCTCGCGCTCGTTTCCGAGGCGCAGGAGCTCGAGCTCGGGAAACGCTCTGCCGAGCAGGTGCGCGCTTCGATCGGCCTGGTCGACGATCCGGAGCTCCAGGCGTACGTGCAGCGCGTCGGCAAGGCGCTCGCGGCCAACAGTGAGCGACCGGATCTGCCCTGGAGCTTCGAGGTCGTCGACGATCCGACGCCGAACGCGTTCGCGCTGCCCGGCGGCTACATCTTCGTCACGCGCGGCATGCTCACCTACATGGACTCGGAAGCCGAGCTCGCCGCGGTGCTCGGTCACGAGATCGCGCACGTCACCGCGCGTCATTCGGTGCAGCAGATCAGCCGTCAGCAGATCGCGCAGCTCGGACTCGTGCTCGGGATGATCCTGGTTCCCGAGGCCCAGCAGTTCGGCGACCTGCTGGGGTCGGGACTGCAGCTCCTCTTCCTCAAGTACGGACGCGATGCCGAGCGGCAGTCCGACGAGCTCGGTTTCCGCTACGCCCTGCAGCAGGGCTACGACGTGCGTGAGATGGACGACGTCTTCGCCACTCTGCAGAGCATCTCCGCCGCGGAGGGCGGCAGCCCGCTTCCCGTGTGGGCTTCGACGCATCCCGACCCGGGCGAGCGCATCGCGAGGGCTCAGGCGCGCGTAGCCGAGTTGCCTTCGCTTCCCGACAACTTGCGCCTCGGCCGCACGGAGTATCTGTCGGCGATCGACGGGCTCGTGTTCGGTGAGAACCCGAGGCAGGGCTTCTTCCGCGAGAGTACGTTCATGCACCCCGAGCTCAGGTTCCGCCTCGAATTCCCCGAAGGCTGGAAGACACAGAATCTTCCGCAGGCCGTGGTTGCCGTCTCTCCACAACAGGACGGGGCACTGGAGCTGACCCTCGCGCCTGGCGCGCCGGAGGAAGCCGCGCGGCAGTTCCTCTCTCAGCAGGGCCTGCAGCCCGGTCCCGCCGCGCGCGAGACGATCAACGGGCTGCCCGCGGTGCTCGCGCGATTCGCCGCACAGACGCAGCAGGGCGCTCTTCAGGGCGTCGCGGGCTTCGTCGCTCACGACAACCGGACGTACCGGATCATCGGCTACGCGCCGGTGAGCCGGTACCCTGCGCTCGAGCGCGCCTTCCTGCAGGCGATCTCGAGCTTCGCACCCCTCACCGATCCGGATGCTCTGAAGATCCAGCCCCGGCGCATCGACGTGGTGAAGCTCCCGCGCGCGATGTCTCTCGACGAGTTCGCGCGGGCCTACCCTTCCGCGGTCGACGTCAAGACACTCGCCATCCTCAACCAGCAGCCGGACACCTCGACACCGCTGCCGGCAGGCACGCTCGTCAAGCGGGTGGTGGAGAAGTGAGCACGGCCGAGCGCCAGCCACCGCGCTGAGACGAGCCGGCGTCCCGGTCGCTGTGGCCGGAGATTTCTTGAGCTCGGCAGTGCCCGCTCCCGCCACGCTCGCTCACGCACGCGAGTCATGCATCCGCGGCCCGCTCCAAGTACACTGCGCCACTTCCCGGGGTCGCACCCGCGCGCGGCGCGCGCGTGACTCCACCCGGTGAGGCATCCTTCGGTTCTCCTCGAGAAGCAAGACTTCAACGATGAACAAGGCAGCGGAAGCGGCACGCGAGATCGCGCTCGAGATTCGTTTCGGCCAGGTCGACATGATGCAGGTGCGGATCCGCACCACCGACCCGGGCACCATTCTCGACGAGCTCACCGGGCGCATCGCGACGGCACCCCGATTCTTCGGCCGCACCGCCGTCTCTCTCGACCTGAGTGCGCTTCCCGAGAAGCCCGAACCGGCAGTGGTCCGCACGGTGCTCGACGCGATCCGGCGCGCCGGCATGCTGCCGGTGGGTCTCGCCCAGGGCTCGCCCGGCGTCGAGGAGCTCTCGCGTGCGCTCGATCTGCCCGTGATCGCGCAGTTCCGCGCGCAGAGCCGCAGCGCGCCGGTCGTGCAGCCCGCGCAGCCCCAACCCGAGGGGCTGCCGGCGCTGATGCACCATCAGATGGTGCGCTCGGGACAGCGCATCTACGCGCGCCAGCGCGATCTCGTGGTCACCGCTCCGGTGGGCGCCGGCGCCGAGGTCATCGCCGACGGCTGTGTGCACGTCTACGGACCGCTGCGCGGCCGGGCGATGGCGGGCGCGCACGGCGACGAGACCGCGCGCGTCTTCTGCCAGGAATTCCATGCCGAGCTCGTCTCGATCGCCGGCGTGTTCCGCGTCTTCGAGACCATCCCGGCCGAGCTCGCCGGCCAGCCCGTCCAGGCGTGGCTGGAAGGCAGCGATCTTCGTTTCGCACGCATCGGCGGCTGAGGGAGCCGCCGTCGAACGGCACTGTTCCAGGAGGGTCCAGCTTTGACCGAGATCATCGTAGTTACTTCCGGCAAGGGGGGCGTCGGCAAGACGACGACCTCGGCCAGCGTCGCCTGCGGGCTCGCGCGGCGGGGCAAGAAAGTCGCAGTGATCGACTTCGACATCGGCCTGCGCAATCTCGACCTCGTCATGGGTTGCGAGCGCCGCGTGGTGTACGACTTCGTGAACGTCATCAACGGCGACTGCACGCTCAAGCAGGCGCTCATCAAGGACAAGCGCATCGAATCGCTCTACATCCTCGCGGCCTCGCAGACGCGCGACAAGGAAGCGCTCACTTCCGAAGGCGTGCATCGCGTGCTCAAGGAGCTCGAGGCCGACGGTTTCGACTACATCATCTGCGACTCGCCCGCGGGCATCGAGAAGGGCGCGCACCTCGCGATGTACTTCGCGGACCGCGCGATCGTCGTGGTCAATCCGGAAGTCTCTTCGGTGCGCGACTCGGACCGGATCCTCGGCCTTCTCGCGAGCAAGACGCTGCGCGCCGAGCAGGGCAACGGCGGCGTGAAGGAACATCTGCTGCTCACCCGCTACAGCCCGCGGCGCGTCGCGGCGGGCGAGATGATGAGCGTCGCCGACGTGAAGGAGATCCTCGGCATCGACGTGCTCGGCGTCATTCCCGAGTCGCCGGACGTCCTCTCCGCATCGAACGCGGGCACGCCCGTCATCCTCAATCAGGAGAGCATCGTGGCCAAGGCCTACGAGGATGCCGTCTCGCGCCTGCTCGGCGAGGAAATTCCGCTGCGCTACATCGAAGAGCCGAAGAAGAGCTTCTTCGCGCGCGTCTTCGGAGGCTGACATGGACAGACTGCTGGCATTCTTCCGCCGTTCGTCCGGCAACTCCGCCTCCGTCGCCAAGGAGCGGCTGCGGATCATCGTCTCTCAGGAGCGCACCGCGCGCGGCGGCCCGGACTATCTGCCGGTTCTGCGCAGCGAGCTGCTCGAGGTGATCCGCAAGTACGTGAACGTCGATCCGGAAGCGGTGCACATCAATCTGCAGCGCGAGGACGGTCACGACGTCCTCGAGCTGAGTGTCTCCCTTCCGGGCGGCGCGCGGAGCTGACCGCGGACGCCGGACCCTCCTGACGATGCGGCCGGCCGCAACCGCCGGCCGCATTCCTTCCTTACTGCACGGCAGACGCCGGCGCGAGCGTCGCATGCAGCGCCGACTGCGACGGCGCAAGCGCATTGACGTCGACGACTTCCGCGCCGAGATCGGTGCTGCGGAATCCCGTGACCGCGACGAGCGCCTCGAACGACGAAGGTGCGGAGCGTCCGAGTTTCGTGCTCAGCAGCTCCTCGAACGCCGCGAGACTCTCGGGCGCGGTCAGCGTTCGCACGATCTGCTGCAGGCCCGCGTTCCGGGCTACGGCGGTGAAGATCATGATGTGATTGCCGTTCGGCCCCTGGAACTTGGCGATGAGGCCGTAGTCCTTGCGGTGATCGCGCAGCTCGCCCGCGGGAAGATACGAAGCCTTCGTCACCAGGTCGGTGATGCTGCGTTCCTCGGTGTCGTAGCGGTAGCGCGACTGGTGGACGTAATGGCCGACCAGAGGTCCGAGCCGCACGAAGGGGCCGATGTAGATGATGTCGTTGTTGCTCAGGTCCTCGGCCCGCAGCTCGTCGTGCACTCTCACCTCGATCTGCCGGTCGGGACGGTCGAGGATCCGCAGGATCGACGCCATACCGACCACGGTGCTCTTGGTGAAGTACGACACGTAGCGCTGGCCGCGCTCCGCGGCGAGCGACGGATTGCTCGCCAGGAATGCCCGCAGCTCTTCGCTCGAGTTGATCCGCGTATCGCGCACCGTCACTTCGCGTCCGGTCACCGGATCGCGCTGCGTGAACATGAACGCGTCGCCGAGCACCAGGATGAGCGGACGATCGCTGGCGTAGATGTCAGCCCAGACCCGGCTCGCCACGACCTGCGCCGAGCCGGGCTCCGGCGGGGCGCGACCGCTCTGCCACAGATGCACGTTCAGCAGGATCGAAGCGGCGAGCAGCGCAAGCGCACCGATGGTGATCCACCTTCCTGCCCCCGGCTGCGCGACGTCCGGCCGTGGGCCCGGCGCAACAGGTGCGCTGTCCGGACGCGGAACGGCGATCAGACGGTAGCCACCCTTCGGGATCACGAAGTGAATGGCGTCGTTGCGGCCGGGCCCCGCGTAGTACTCCAGGAGCTTCTGTCGCAGCGTGCGGGCGGCGACGCGTACGAGTGAGTCTTCGGCTCCGTTGAAACTCGCATCCTTGCCGAAGACATCGATCGCGATCTCGATCTCCTTGGGCGCCTCACCGCGGAGTGCGCGTTCCGCGAGATAGGCGAGGAGCCTGCGGCAGCTCTCGGACTTGCCGAGCGCATCCGACGCAAGCAGTGCGTCCAGATGCCGCCGGATTGATTCGGAATCGACGCTGTCCATGATCGGACGATCCGATGGACCCCTCCCAGCGCCCAAGCGATTGAATTATTAGCCCGCTACGCGTCGCGCCGCAATGCGCGGCCAGAGGCGGCCGGTCGGGGGAACGCCCGGCCGTGCTCCGTTAGAAGTGCGTTACTAACGATCGGCGGGCTCCTTAATAACCGTTTCGCACTTCCAGACTGCACGCATCGGTAACTAGCTAGCCGGGTTCGCCGGCCCGCGGCTCGCGGGCACTCACGGAGGCACCCCGTTCACCCATGCGCGATGCGCTGACCGCCACGATCGCTCGGATGCTGATCGCCCTGGCGACGACGGCCTGCGGCGCCGCCAGTGCCCAGCTTCCGCCACAGACCGGCGCGGCGGCATCTGAACGGCCCGCACCTCGCTCGACCGGGCATTCTCAGGGGCATTCCGCCCTCCTCGACCGGTACTGCCTCGAATGCCACAACGCGGAGGACTGGGCCGGTGGTGTTGCGTTCGACACACTGACGCTCGACTCCGTCGCCGCGGATGCGCCGGTCTGGGAAAAGACGGTCCGCAAGATCCGCACGGGCATGATGCCCCCCGCCGGCAAGCCGCGACCGCCGCGGGCGGTGCTCGACGCGTTCGCCGAAAGCCTCGAGACCCAGCTCGACGCAGCCGCTGTCACGCATCCCAATCCCGGCAGCAAGTCGCTGCATCGCCTCAATCGCACCGAGTACGCGAACGCGATCCGCGATCTCCTCGCCTACGAGGTGGATGTCTCGACGCTCCTGCCGGAAGACGACGCCGCCCAGGGCTTCGACAACATCGCCGACGTGCTGAGCGTCTCGCCGACGCTGATCCAGGCATACGTCGCCGCCGCGATGAAGATCAGCCGGGGGGCCGTCGGTGATCCTGCGATGGCACCTGTCACAGTGACGTACGAGGTGCCGCGGGATCTCTCTCAGGACCGTCACATCGACGGTCTGCCCCTCGGAACGCGCGGCGGAATTCTCTTCACACACAACTTTCCGCTCGACGCCGAGTACGAGTTCCGTATCAGTGCCGGCAGCGGTTTCCGCTTCTCCGGTCCGGCAGGTGGCCCGCCCCCGGCGATCGACATCACGCTGAACGGTGCACCCGTCTCCGTTCCCGATCCGCGCAAGTTCAGGCTGCGCGTGCCGGCGGGTCCACAGACCATCACCGTCGCGCTCGTCGACCGGCGTCGCTGGCAAGGCGTCGACGATCTTTACGCGCGCGCGATGCCGCGCCGTGACGACATCGAGAGCGTCGTGATCACCGGACCGTTCGATGCCACGGGACCGGGCGACACGCCGAGCCGCAGGGCCATATTCGTCTGCCGACCGGAGTCCGAGTCCGACGAGGCACCGTGCGCGCGGCGGATTCTCTCCCGGCTCGCGACGAAGGCCTTCCGCCGTCCGCTCGGCGAGAACGATCCGGCGGTCGAGACGCTGATGCGGTTCTACGAAGCGGGGCGACGCAGCGGAGACTTCGAGACAGGCATTCAGCACGGCATCGCCCGGCTGCTCGCCGATCCGCGCTTCCTGTACCGGATCGAAGAAGAGCCCGCGGACCTCGCGCCGGGAGCGATCTACAGGATCAGCGATCTCGAGCTCGCCTCGCGTCTCTCGTTCTTCCTCTGGAGCAGCATCCCCGACGACGAGCTGCTGGAAGTCGCGAGCCGCGGTGCGCTCGGCGATGCACGCGAGCTCGAGCGGCAGGTGCGGCGCATGCTCGCCGATCCGCGCGCATCCGCTCTCGTCGAGAACTTCGCCGGCCAGTGGCTGCAGCTCCGTCAGCTTCGCGATGCGCAGCCGGACGACCGCGAGTTCGACGAGAACCTGCGCCGCGCGTTCGAGCGCGAGACCGAGCTGCTGCTCGAGACGATCATGCGCGAGGACCGCAGCGTCCTCGAGCTCCTCGACGCCGACTACACGTTCCTCAACGAGCGGCTCGCGCGCCACTACGGAATTACCGGCGTGCGCGGAGACTACATGCGCCGCGTGCAGCTCCCGGAAGACAGCCCGCGGCGCGGCCTGCTCGGGCACGGCAGCATCCTGACCGTCACGTCCGTCGGAGACCGCACCTCTCCCGTCATCCGCGGCGCATGGATCGTCGAGAACCTTCTCGGAGCGCCCGTCCCGCAGCCGCCGCCCGGCGTGGAAACCAACCTCGAACCGGACACCGCAGCGCGGCCCACGAGTCTGCGCGAGCGGCTCGAGATCCACCGCGCGAATCCCAACTGCGCGTCGTGCCACGAGATCATGGACCCGATCGGCTTCACCCTGGAGAACTTCGATCTCGTCGGCCGCTGGCGCGAGCGCGACGGCGAGGTGCCCATCGACGCTTCGGGCACGCTCGTCGACGGCACACGGCTCGACGGGCCCCACGACCTGCGTCGCGCCCTCCTCGACCGTTCCGAATCCTTCGTCACCGGCCTGATCGAGCGGCTCCTCACCTACGCGCTCGGCAGGCATCTGGAGCACTACGACCAGCCGGCGGTGCGCACCATCCTGCGTGAGGCACGCGCGAACGACTACCGCTTCTCGTCCATCGTGCTCGGCATCGCGCGCAGCGTGCCGTTCCAGATGCGGACGAAGAGCTCACCCAGGGACTCGCAGGCACCGGCTCACCGCGAGCTGCAGGCGAGTCTGTCAGAAACCCGCTCGAGGCAGGCAAACGAATGAACCAGAACGAAAGTACGGAGACCTCCACCACGGCCCGGCGACTCACGCGCCGTGAGGCGCTGAGCGCGTTGAGCGCCGCGGCCGTGGCTTCTTTTGCGCCGTACACGAGCCGCGCCCAGTCCGCACCGGCGGAGCGCTCGCAGCTGCCTCTGCGCACCACGGGGCTCGAGCACATGGGCACCGTCGTGCCCGATGTCGCGGCTTCGGGCCGCTTCTACGGGCAGCTCTTCAATCCGTTCCTCTACAAGGAGAAGGAGCCGCCGCTGCGCTACTACGTGACCCTCGATCCGGGCTACATCGCGCTGGGCAGCCGCGCGAACGCGCAGCGCGCGTTCTTCGATCACTTCTGCGCGCTCGTCGAGGACTACGACCCCGCTGCGATGGCCCGCGAGCTCGAGGCCGCGGGTCTGCCCGCCGGCCGCTTCGGGATCATTCCCGATCCGGACGGCATCGGTCTCCAGCTTCTCGGTGTGCCCGGCGGCCTCGCGAAGTCGACGGAGCCGGCCGGACGCATCGTCGAAGCGGATGCGCTCGTGCGTCCTTCCGGCCTCGAGCAGGTGACGCTCTTCGTCTCCGACCTCGAGAAGTCGGCCGGCTTCTACCGCACGTTCTTCGGTCGCGAGGCGGAGCGCGAGCGCGACCGGATGCTCTTCCAGATCGTGAACACGCGCCTCGTGCTCGAGGCCGCACCGCGCGGCGAAGCGCCGCGCATCGATCGCATCCGCGTGAAGGTCGCGCGCTTCGACCGTGAGCTCGTCGCCCGCGAACTCACGCGGCTCGGCGCGCAGGTCGAGAAGAGCGCCGGCGACACGCTTCGTTTCCGGGATCCCGTGGGGCTCGGCATCGAGCTCGCTGCCGTCTAGCGAATCGTTTCCGCGAGATCACGCCGCACGAGAGAAGGAGGGAATCGATGCACTATCTCACCGGTCGCCATCTCTCCCGCCGCACTTTTCTACGGGGCGCGGGCACCGTGCTCGCCCTGCCCCTGCTCGAATCGATGATCCCGGCCGGCCGCGCACGTGCCGCCGCGGCTGCAACGCCTCCCGTCCGCCTCGGGTGCATCTACGTGCCTCATGGCGCGGTGATGAGCCGCTGGACACCCGCGACCGAAGGCACCGATTTCACCTTCCCCGAGATCCTGGAGCCGCTCGAGCCCTTCCGCAGCCACGTCAACGTGATCAGCGATCTCGCGCTGCCGCTCGCCTATGGGCAGGACGCCTCGGCCGGTGCGAATCACACGCGTTCATCCGCCGTTTATCTCACGGGCGCGAAGCCCGGAGTGGGCGCGGAAGCCGAGCTCGGCATCAGCGCGGACCAGGTGGCCGCGAAGCACATCGGTCAGGACACGCCGCTGCCCTCTCTGGAGCTCTCGATCGAGGACGGGAGCCTCAGCTGCGGCACCGGGCTCTCCTGCGCGTATCGCAACACCATCTCGTGGCAGGCACCGAAGGCTCCGCTCCCGATGGAGAACAACCCTCAGGTCGTGTTCGAGCGCCTGTTCGGCGACGGCAGCACCGCCGAGGAACGCGCCGCGCGGCGCGCGCAGATGAAGAGCATCCTCGACTCGGTGCTCGAGGACGTCGCGTCTCTCCAGCGCACACTGCCGGCCGGCGACCGGGAGCGGCTCGACCGCTATCTGCACGACGTCCGCGAAGTCGAGCGGAGGATCCAGCTCGCGGGGAGACAGATTCCCGAAGGGCTCGAGGTTCCCGACGCGCCGGCAGGCATTCCGGACGATTTCGACGTGCACATCAAGCTGATGTTCGACCTGCAGGTGCTCGCCTGGCAGGCGGATCTCACGCGCGTCACGACGCTGATGTTCGCCAAGGAAGTGAGCAATGCGGTCTATCCGGCGAGCGGCGTGCGCGATCCGTTCCACAATCTCTCGCATCACTCCAACGTCCCCGAGAACATCGCCCGCCTCGCGAAGCTCAACCAGTATCACGTACGCACGTTCACCCATCTGCTCGCGAAGCTGCGCGACACGCCCGACGGCGACGGATCGCTGCTCGATCACTGTCTCGTGCTGTACGGGAGCGGCATGAGCAACAGCAATCAGCACGACCACGAGCCTCTGCCCATCCTGCTCGCGGGACACGCCCGCGGCCGGGTGAAGGGAGGACGTCACATCCGCGCCGCGAAGAACGCACCGCTCTCGAATCTGCTGCTCTCGATGCTCCACAAGCTCGACGTGCCCGTGGAGTCGTTCGGTGACAGCACCGGCACGGTGGAGATCTGAGGGCATGCGCGGCGCGCTGCTGGCACTCGCTCTGATCCTCGCGCCGCAGCTCGCCTCCGTTGCAGCGGCAGAGCAGCGCGGCTCGCCCCTCGCCGAGGCGGCGAAGCGGCGCGACATGCAGACGGTGCGCGCTCTGCTGCGCACCGCCGACGACCTCGACGCCCCCAGCGCCGACGGAACGCCGGCGCTGCACTGGGTCGTGCGCATCGAGGACCACGACACCGCCCGTCTCCTGCTGCGCGCGGGCGCCAACCCGGATCTCGCGAACCGCTACGGCGTGAGGCCCCTGCATCTCGCGATCGGCAACGGCGACGTCGAGATGATCCGGCTGCTGCTCGGTGCAGGCGCCGATCCGAACTCCCGCGACGCCACGGGCGAGACCTGCCTCATCATGGCCGCGCGCACGGGCAGCCTCGAAGCCGTACGTCTCCTCCTCGATGCAGGCGCGGGCGTCGACGACCGCGATCCGGAGTACCACCAGACTCCGCTGATGCTCGCCGCGCGGTTCGGGCACACCCCCATCGTGCAGCTCCTCATCGGACGCGGTGCAGACGTCAACGCGCAGACGCGCACCGGCGAGGTTCCTGCATTCCGGCCGCCGAGCGCCAACTCGGGTTCCAAGGGCGAAGGGATCATCCGCGGCGGATGGCCCGAGCGCGGCGAGCGCGATCCCGTCCCGGGTGCCAAGACGCCGCTGCTGTATGCGGCACGTGAAGGTCATCTGGAGACCGTGCGCGTGCTGCTCGACGCCGGCGCGAACATCGAGCAGGCGGATGCGGACGGCGTGACACCGCTCCTCATGGCGATCCTCAACGAGCGGCTCGACGTGGCCCGGCTTCTCGTCGAGCGCGGTGCGAACGTCAACGCGATGGACTGGTACGGCCAGACGCCGCTCTGGGCCGCGGTCGACGTGCGCAATCTCGACGTGCCGGGTCCGACCCGTGACAACGGTGTGGACCGCCCCAAGGCGCTCGAGCTGATCCGGCTGCTGCTCGAGAAAGGCGCGAACCCGAATGTCCGCACGAAGGAATATCCGCCACAGCGGCGCTGGATCACCCGCCTCGGCTCGCTTTCCTGGGTGGATTTCACCGGACAGACGCCGTTCCTGCGCGCCGCGCTCGCCGGAGACGTCACCGTCATGCGACTGCTCCTCGAGTATGGCGCCGATCCGAACATCCCGACGTACGGCGGCACGACGCCGCTCATGGCGGCGGCCGGCATCAACTGGGTGGTCGCACAGACGTACGACGAAGGCCCCGAAGCGCTGCTCGAAGCCGTGAAGCTCGCGTGGGAGCTCGGCAACGACGTCAACGCGGTCAACTCCATGGGGCTCGCCGCGATTCACGGCGCCGCGAATCGCGGATCGAACGAAATCATCGAATTCCTGGCAGAAAAGGGCGCCGCGCTCGACATCCCGGACAAGCACGGGCGCACGCCGCTCACCTGGGCGAAGGGTGTGTTCCTCGCGACGCATCCGCCCGAAGCCAAGCCGGAAACCATCGCGCTGCTCGAGCGGCTGCTGCGCGAGAGACGCACGGCGGCCGGTCCGGACCGCAGCGGCTAGCGCGAATTCATCTCTGCGGCATCACACGCCACGACTTGAGGGAGGGGGAAGATGAAAACGACAAGAGTCTCACGCGCAGTTGCCAGCATTCTCAGGACCGCCGCGGCGTCGCTCGGCGTCGCAGGCGCCGCGCTCGCCCAGACTGCCGGCAGCTCGCCGGCTGCGGACATCGGCACCGGGCCGCTCGAGGAGGTGCAGGTGACGGGCTCGCGCATCCAGCGCGACGGCATGACGACGCCGACGCCGGTGACGGCGCTCTCGATGGACGACCTGCAGGTGCTCGCACCGACCACGCTCGGCGCGGCCGTCACACAGCTGCCGCAGTTCATCAACAGCGCGGTTCCTGAAGGCGCTCCGGCATCGGGATGGACCGGCGCCTCCGGTGCCAGCATCCTCAATCTGCGCGGCGTGGGCCAGAACCGGACGCTCGTCCTGCTCGACGGCAGACGCGTGGTTCCCTCCTCCCGCCGCGGGACGCTCGACGTGAATCTCCTGCCGCAGTCCCTGGTGCAACGCGTCGAGGTCGTCACCGGCGGCGCGTCCGCGGCCTACGGTTCCGACGCCGTGAGCGGTGTCGTCAACTTTCTGCTCGACACCGACTTCACGGGCTTCAAGTCGGACATCCGGGGCGGCATCACCGAGATCGGAGACAACGAGAACTACAGCGTCTCTCTCGCCGGAGGCATGCCCATCGGCGAGCGCATGCACGTGATCGGCGCCGTCGACTTCTATGACGCGCAGGCCATCAAGGACATCACGGACCGTGACTGGTTCCAGAGCTGGGGCGTGATTCCGAATCCGCGGGCCGGGCAGCCGGGCGAGCCGGCGCGCCTGACACGCCCGAACGTCCGCTCGCGTCAGTACACGACGGGCGGGCTCATCCTGAACACCACCGGACCTCTGGCCAACATCCAGTTCCTGCCCGGCGGTGTTCCCGCGCCGTTCGTCAGCGGCAGCGACGCGACCAGTGCCTCGCAATCCGGCGGCGACGGCGTCGATCCGGCCTGGTTCAACTACTTCACCCCCGATGTGACCCGCGGCAGCGCGTTCACGCACCTCACCTTCGAGGTCAACGACAACGTGAGCGCCTTCGTGCAGGGCCTCTACGGCTACAACGAGACCTCGTATCTCTCGCCGCCGGCAGGCGCCCAGTTCGGCACGTGGGCCGCGACGATCTACCGTGACAACGCGTTCCTGCCGGACTCCATCCGGCAGATCATGGAAGAGAACAACATCGAGTCTTTCCGCTTCGGCCGCTCGGGCGATCTCGACTACGGCGCCGGCAAGGCGATCACTCAGGAGAACGCGCTCAAGTCCGTCACGGCGGGCATCAAGGCGGACATCGGTGAATGGCGTCTCGATGCCTACTACCAGTACGGGCACACGACGTCGGTCATCTACATGGACAATGCGATCCGCCTCGATCGCCTATATCAGGCGATCGACGCGGTCCGCCATCCGGTCACCGGCGAGATCGTCTGCAACTCCACGCTCATGTATCCCGACGACGGCTGCGTGCCGATCAATCTCTTCGGCGTCGGCTCGCCGTCGCAGGAAGCGATCGACTACATCACGCAGGACATCTCCCAGAAGCAGGTCGTGCAGCAGCACGTGGTGGAATTCGCTCTGCAGGGCACGCTGTTCAGGAACTGGGCGGGAGAGGTGTCCTTCGCGACGGGCGCGGGCTGGCGCGAGGACCGGTTCGTGCAGAACGTCTATCCCGTCGAGCTGCACGAAGGCACCGACATGCCGGTGAACGGCCCGACGCTCGGCTACCGCGGCCTTCCCGCCGTGTACTCGGGCAACGCCAACATCTTCGAGCGCGGTCCCTCGGCGAGCCCCCGCGGCGGCTACACCGTCACGGAGGCCTTTGCCGAGATGATCATGCCGCTGCTCTCCAATGCGTCCCTCGCCCGCTCGCTCGAGCTGAACACCGCCGTGCGGTTCGCCGACTACGAGGGCAGCGGCGGCGTGTGGGCCTGGAAGGGCGGTCTCGACTGGCAGATGACCGACTCGCTGCGCTTCCGGCTCACCCGCTCGCGCGACATCCGGGCCGGCACGCTGTCCGAGCGTTTCGATACGTCGCGCGGTCCCGGCAACGTGACCGATCCGTTCACGAACTCCGTCATCCCCTACGCGATCACCGTCATTTCGGGCGGTAATCCGGAGGTCGATCCCGAGGAAGCCGACACGCTCACCTTCGGCGTCGTGTATCAGCCTTCCTGGCTCGACGGCTTCGGCATCACGGTGGACTTCTTCGATATCGACATCGACGGCGCGATCGGCCAGCTCGGCGCCCAGAACATCGTGGACCAGTGCTGGGCCGGCGCCACGCAGCTCTGCGGCTACATCCACCGCGGAGACGACGGCTACATCGCGATAATCGAGAACCTGTTCATCAATACCGACTCGGCCAAGACACGCGGCGTGGACGTCGAGGCGTCGTATGCGCGGCCGATCAACCTCTTCGGCGGCGGTGAGACCCTGCGTCTGCGCCTGCTCGCCACCTACATCGACGAGATGTCCACCACGCAGGCGGGTGCCGCGCCTGTCGACCGCGCCGGGCAGACGGGTGTCGCCGGCGGCGTCCCGGACTTCCAGGCGACGCTGAATCTGACCTACCAGCGGGGCCCGCTGTCGATCTCTCTGCAGGAGCGGTACATCGACGACGGCAAGTACGACTCCACCTGGGTCGAGGGCGTGGACATCGACGACAACCGGGTCGACGCGGCTCTCTTCACGAACCTCAGGATCGGATACAGCTCGGAGCTCTCCAGCCGGGGCACGTATGAGGTGTTCCTCAACGTGAGCAATCTGTTCGACGAGGATCCCCCGCTGGCGCCGAGCTTCGCGTTCACGGGCTCCTCCCACACGAACACCAGCCTCTTCGACATCTACGGCCGGCGCTACAATATCGGCGTGCGATTCAACTTCTGAGAATCACGGAGAACGCAATGATCCTGAGAAGAGTGACCGCGGCACTGCCGGCGCTGCTGCTCTGCGGAGCCGCGGCTGCGGAGCCCGTGACCTACGAGATCGACCCCGGCCACACCTATCCGAGCTTCGAGGCGGACCACATGGGTGGGCTGTCCATCCTGCGCGGCAAGTTCAACTCGAACTCCGGAAAGATCGTGATCGATCGCGAGGCGAAGACGGGCACCGTCGAGGTGACCATCGACACCTCCTCGATCGACTTCGGCCACGACGGTCTGAACGACCACGCGAAGGGCGCGGACATGTTCGACGTCGCGAAGTACCCCACGGCCACCTACAAGGGCACGTTCAGCAAGTGGAACGGCGATGTGCCCGCGGAGGTGCAGGGCGAGCTGACGCTGAAGGGCGTCACGAAGCCGGTCACGCTCACGATCAATCAGTTCCTGTGCAAGCAGCACCCGATGCGCAAGGTGGAGGTGTGCGGTGCCGACGCCTCCGCCACCATCAGGCGCGACGAGTTCGGGATCGACTACGGCAAGGCGTTCGGCTTCAAGATGGACGTGAAGCTCGCCATCGAGGTCGAAGCGCTGCGCACGGGCGGTCAGCCGGCGACCTGATCCGCCTCATCCTTGCGAGGCCGGCGGTCCGATCGGGACCGCCGGCCTCTTGCTTTGCGCCTCAGGTCGCGGCGAGGGAGTCCCAGAACTGCTCCATGCGCCGCCGCATGTCGGCATCCGGCAGGCGGCCGCGGGCGGCCCGCTGGTTGTCCTCGAGATGCGAGAGCTTCGTGGTGCCGGGAATCGCCACGGTCACCGCAGGATGCGACACGACGTACTTGAGGAAGAACTGCGGCCACGTGGCGACGTCGATCTCCGCAGCCCAGTCCGGGAGCTTGCGGTCCGCGACGCGCGCGAAGAGGCTCGCCGCGTTGCGGCGGCCGTTGAACGGTGTGTTCGCCAGCACCGCGATGCCGCGCTCCTCGGCGAGCGGCAGGATCTCGTCGGCCGCGTCCCGGTTGTCGATGGAATAGTCCACCTGGATGAAGTCGAGCGGATAGCGCGTCATCGCCTGCTTGAGCTGCTCGTACTGCGGGTTGAACGAGGTGCTCACGCCGATGTAGCGGATCCTGCCGTCCTTCTTCCACTTCTCGAACGCGGGCAGGAGCGTGTCGAGCCCGTGCATGTTGTGGACCTGCATGAGGTCGATGCGATCCATCGCGAGGCGCCGGAAGGACTCCTCGATCACGGCATCGGGGTTCGACACGTCGCCGTTCATCGGCGTCTTCGTCGCGATGAAGAGCTTGTCCCGGTTGCCGAGCTCCGCGACCAGCCGCCCGATGACTTCCTCGGAGGCACCGTAGCCGCGCGCCGTGTCCACGACCTTGCCACCGAGCTCCGGCATGCGCCTGAGGACCTCGCGGCGCGCGGCGATCTCCGCCGGGTCCGTCACGCCGTACGCGTTGGTCCCGAGCCCGATCACCGGCAGCTCCTCACCGCTCGATGGAATCTTCCTGGTGATGAGCGGCAGCTCTCCGGCTGCGAAGGCGCTGCCCATGGACAGACCGACGCAGGCGGCTCCGGTGAGCTTGACGGCATCTCGACGGGAGAACAGAACGCGATCCACGGTTTGCCTCCTGATTGAGTCTGCGGTAGCGGACGAGCGCCCGATCCTAGCCGAACGCCCCTGCGCGCGCGAGCGGCCGCCCTTACAGGCGGACGATGCTCACCGGCGGTCCTATGGCGCGCTCGAAGATGGGCAGCAGGTGCTCGTGGTGCGTGAGGAAGATGACCTGCGTCTGCGTGGCGAGCTCGGCGAGCGCCTGGAAGCCGGCCTCCGCGCGCTCGTCGTCGAAGTTGATGAAGAGATCGTCGGCGATGAACGGCAGCGCGCGTCCCTGATCGAGCTGCAGCTCGAGGGCCGCGAGCCTCAGCGAGAGATAGAGCTGATCGCGCGTGCCATCGCTCATGCCCGTGACGTCCACGGTGCGTCCGCCCGGCCGCACGCCGCGAAGCTGCGGCGGCTGCTCGTCGAAATCGACCGTGAGCCTCTCGAAGGAGCCGCGCGTGAGGATCTGGAAGATCTCGCCCGCCCGCTTGAGCAGCGGCCCCTGCTTCTCCTCGCGGTAGCGATCGATGGACCAGCGCAGCAGCCGCGCAGCAACGACCACCTTCACGTAACGCTCGACGGTGTCGGACAGCGCGGAGATCGCCTCCTGACGCTGTGCTTCCGCGGTGGCGGCATCGCACTGGCCGCCGTACTGCCGGAGCCGGGCCTCCGCCTCCGTGAGGATGGCTCGCAGCCGGTCGCGCTCGTTCATGACATCACTGCGCTCGCGTTCGATCTCCTCGAGACGCAGCGGAATCGACGCGACGTCCTGCGCGTCGAGCTCCGCTTCCAGCGCGTCGATCGTGCGGTTCTCGCCCTCGCGCAGACAGATCTGCCTCGCCGACTCGATGCGCTGCTCGAGCTGCGCGCAGCGCTCCGAGCGCTCGATGACCGCACGCAGTCGCGCGATGTCGTCGGCGCTCACCTGAGCGCTCTCCCCGAGACCTGCCTGACGCAGCAGTGGGCGGATCGCCGCGTACGCGCGTTCGCGCGCGATGCGCTGCTTCTCGAGATTCTCGCGCCGCCGGCGCGCGTCTTCTTCGAGTGCCCGCCGCTGCTCCGCGATGCTGCGCGCACGCGCAAGCCGCTCCTCGAGCGCACGGGCGATGGTCTCGGCGGACTCGTGCGCCAGCTCGGGTGCCAGCGCGGTCGCGAGAACGCTCGCCGAGGATGCAAAGCGTTCGAGGTCGCGCTGCATCGCCTGGATGCGATTCATCTCGAGCTCGCGCGCCGCCTGCAGGTGTCCCGACAGCTGCGCGATGAGGTCGAGCGCTTCGTGCGCCGTTTCGGGACGCAGAGCGGGATCGAGCCCTGCGATGCGGAGCTGCTCGCTCCACTCGGCGCTCCACTGAGCGAGCTCCTGCTCTGCGCGCGCGAGCTCCGCTCGGCGCCGCTCTGCCGTTTCCACGGCACGCTGCCGCTCGCTCCCGAGCGCCTCGCGCCGCGCACGCCGCGCTTCCGCGCTTCTCACCTGATCCTCGGCAAGACGCAGGAGATCGCTCAGTGTGAGCGCCCCCGCGGTATCGAGCCCGAGCTGACCGAGCGCCAGATGGAGCCTCTCCCCGGCGGAACGGATTGCCGCTTCGGCCGCGGTAAGCTCTGCCGCGCGCTCGGCGAGCCGATCGTCGGCTTCCAGGGCTTCCCGCAAGCGCGTGCGCCAGTCGAGAAAGGCTGCGGGGCTCAGCGTCCCGAGTCCCACTGCCTGCATCTTGGTGCGCCAGGCTGCACGGTGCGCATCGAGCTCTTCGATGGCGCGAGCAACCTGCTGCTCCTGTGACTCGATCCGCGCGGAGAGCGCCGCGATGTCGGCACCGAGCTGCTCGAAGGCGGCGATGTCGGCAGCCCCGGCGTAGCGCCGGTCGGCCAGCGCATCGGCGCGCTGCATCGACTCTTCGAAGCCGGATGCGGCTTCCGACAGTGACACCCTGCCGTGCCGGATGGCCTGCCAGCGCGCATCGCGCTCCGCGCGCGCGGCAGCAAGCTCTTCGTGCGTGACCGGATGCTTCGCGCGCTCCAGCGCCTCGCGCCGCGCCGCAAGCGCCGCGAGCTCGGTGCGCAGGCGCGCAAGCTCCTCGCGCTGTGCGGCCAGCGCAGCCTCGAGCGCCTGCTCACGGGTCAGGTGTGCCTGGACTTCGGGCTCCGCGGGCAGCGTCAGCGCGCGCAGCTCGTTCACGCCGCCCGTCCACGGGCGCAGGGCTTCGAGCGCACGCTCGAGTCGTTCCCGAGCGCCGCGTGCCCGCTGCCGCTGCTCCTCGATGCGACGCTCGGATTCGCCGAGCGTGCGTGCGGCGTCGATCGCCGCGGAAAGAGGTCCGAGATCGGGCTCGTCGCCGAGTCCCTCGAGCGCCTGCGCGAGACTTCGCGCGGCTTCCTCCTGCTCGGCGAGCGCCGTGCGCGCCGCCGTCACTGCCTGCGCGAGCCGCCCGTGGCGCCGCGCGAGCTCCTGAATGCGGGAGCGCACGAGCTGCGCGGGTACCCGCGCTTCGAGCGCCTCTGCAACCTCGATCTGCCAGTCGAGCTCGCGCGCGATGCGCCGTGCCTCGTCGAGGTGAAACTGCGCCTCGGCACGCCGCTTCTCGATGTCGCGCGCGTGATCGCGCGTTCTCGCCCGCTCGTCCGCGAGCGCGCGGATGGCGTCGGCCGCTGCGAGCAGAGCCGCGTCGGGCACCAGCTCGGTGAGGCTCTGTTCGATTTCGCGCAGCGCGCGCTCCTCCGCCTCGATGAGCACGCTGGCGCCGTCGATCTCGCGCTCCGCGCGGTCGAGCTCGGCGCGCGCGCCGGGAGGCAGCCGGGGTGTGCCCGCGAGCGCCTCGAGCGCCCGCTGCGCATCGCGCATCTCCTGCAGATGAGGCGCGACGCGGCGGATGCGCTCGAGCCCGATGCGGCGCGACTCGAGCTCCTGATAACGCGCGACGGCCCGCTCGTACTGCGCGCGCGCTTCTTCCGCCTGTCTGCACGCCTCGACCCACTCGCGCGGCCGGAGCGTCGAGTTCTTCACCGCCTGCTCGGCGGACTTGAGCTCGTCGAGGAGCTGATAGAAGACGCGCTGGGAGCTGCGGCGGCGGTCGTAGAGCTGCTTCGCCTCCCGCTCGAGCTCCTCGCGAAGCTGACCGAAGGTGGTGAGACCCGAAGAGGCCTCGAAGAGCAGACGCGCGAGATCGTCCTTCGCCTGCAGGATCTCGCGGCCGCCCGCGAGCAGCCGCTGATGGTCGAGACAGAAGCTGCGCTCGAAGGCGGCGCGATCCATGTCGCCGAGGAACGGCCGCAGCAGCTCCTCGCCGCACGGTCGGTCGTGCGCGTCGCGCAGCGGGTTCTTGCGTTTCTTGAGGCGCCAGAACGCGAGGCGCCGCTCGCGCTCGGCGATCACCGCACCGAGCCGCAGGTCCTCGTAGGCATGCAGGAAGCCGAAAGGCGAGCGCTCCTCGATGCCGAACAGCAGATCCGCGATCGCCGCCCGTACGGTCGACTTGCCCGCTTCGTTGGGGCCGAGGATGAGATGGAAGTCCGTCCCATGCGAGGGAAAGTGCACCTTGAAGTCGGTGAACTTCCCGAACCGCGACAGCTCCAGGGATTCGAATCGCATGCGCGCGGCCCGCTTCAGTCACCCCGCGACGCCGGCCCGCGCTCCGCAACGCGCTCGCAGGCGAGCCGCGCGAGCAGGCTCGGTGCAACCGAGTCGACGAGCTCGCGCACTCTTCCCGTCCGCACGGCCTCGAGCGCCGGCACGCGCTCCAGCACCTCGCGCGGGCACTTGCCGATGAGCTCCTGCAGCTCCTCCGTGAGACCCTCGATGAGCTCGGCATCGCCGCCCACGTGCGCGAGAAGATCCTGGAGATCCGCGAGAGCGTCCGAGCGCGCCATGAGCTCCTCGGGACTCAATGCCGGCGAAGTCTCGACGCACACCTTCTCGACCCACAGGTCGGCACCCGCAAGCGCGTTCGCCTGGGCGAGCACCTCGGCGCGAAGCTGGTTCTCGAGCCCGAAGAGCTCGCCATGCGCACGGCAGCTCCCACGCACCGTCACGCGCACCGCCGCGGCGCGCCCTTCGTTGCGCGGCAGGATGCCCGCGAGGCCGCGATGGATGGCCTCGAGCACGTCCTCGAGACACACGGCTCCCGCGCCGTCGATCTCGAGGTGATGCCAGCGCAGCACGTCGACCGCCAGGCGCTCGACCTTCACGCGCGAGCCGTCGACCGACACGAGCACGGCGCCGCGCTCTCCGGTCTCACGGATGTGCCGCCCCTGGAGGTTGCCGGGATACACGACCCACGGTGCCGTACGACGGATCGCGTGCTCGTGGACGTGACCGAGCGCCCAGTAGTCGTAGCCGCGCGCGGCGAGCTCGTCGAGCGAGCACGGCGCGTACGGATCGTGCGCGGCATGCCCGTCGAGCGCCGTGTGCAGCACGCCGATGTTGAAGAAACCCGGTATGGCAGCCGGATATCCGACCGCGAGATTCTCGTGCACGGCGGCGGTACGGAAGCTCTGGCCGTGGAGCGCGACGCCTGCGTGCTCGAGCACGAAGCTGCCGGGCGCCTTGCCGGGGAACTCGTGCACGTTGCCCGGCAGACGGAGCTGCCGGGTGATCTCGCTCTGCGCATCGTGATTGCCGTAGAGCACGTAGACGGGGATGCCGGCCTCGTGGAGCCGTCCCATCTCCCGGCAGAAGAAAAGTCCCGTGTTGTAGTCGCGCCAGTCTCCGTCGTAGAGATCGCCCGCGATCACCACGAAGTCCACCTGCTCCTCGATGGCACGGGTGACGAGAGCGCTGAACGCGTTGCGTGTGGCGTTGCGGAGCTGTTCGACCGGCGCGCCTTCGTAGCGCGCGAGCCCCTTCAGCGGGCTGTCGAGATGGATATCGGCGGCGTGAATGAAACGGACCACGATTCCCTGTTTTCTTGGAAGCCCGGGTCGGCACCCGCGCCGCCCCTCTTGTCGGGCGGCATCCTAACAGGTCCGTGGCGGCCGTGAAGTTGCTCCTCGGCCACGATCATAGAGCCGACATGAACACTACTGGATAACGCGATGATTCTTGGCCCCGCGTCCCCCTCACTGCACGCCTGCCGCCGTGCCGGCCGGAAATCCGGCCCGCGCGGCGCGTTGACATCTCTGGATCTCGCCGGAAATGCTGGCCCGGCACGCTGAGAGCCGTCAGGACGGCCTCAGGAGATTTCGATGCTCCCCATCACATCCCGACCCTCTCGCACCGTCGCCGTTACCCTCCTCGAAGGCGCCGGGCTTCCGACGCAGGACATCACCGACGAGCTCCTGGAGCACTTCTTCGTGGCGGGCGACCCGTCTTCGCCACTCGGCATCGTGGGTCTCGAGCTGTCGCCACCCCACGCGCTCCTGCGATCGCTCGCCGTCGTGGCCGACGCGCGCACAAGGGGCATCGGATCGCGGCTCCTCGAGCACGCCGAAGAACAGGCGCGTGCACACGGCGTGCGCTCGATCTACCTGCTGACGACGACCGCGGAACCGTTCTTCAGCGCACGCGGCTATCAGCGCGCCGATCGCGGCTCCGCTCCGCTCTCCATCCGCTCATCCGCCGAGTTCGCGAGCCTGTGCCCGGCGAGCGCTGCCTTCATGGTCAAGCACATCTGAGAAACGAGGAGCAGGAGCGGGCGGCGGGGGAAGGAGCACCGCCCGCCCCTGCTTCGGCCTCAGGCGGTCGCGCTCGACCGCCGGTCCGACTGAAGCGCGTGGCACACCGCCTCGACGTGGCGATGGTCCGTGCCGCAGCACCCGCCGACCACTGCGAGCGCGGGAAGCCAGCGACGCAGCTCGTGGTACTGCTGCCCGAGCTCCTGCGGATCGCCTGCGTCGAGATCGGTGCTCTCGTCGAGCTCCGCATGGCTCCTGCGCGAAGCGTTCGCACGCAGACCGCGCACGCGCGCCGCGAGCGGTCCCAGCTCCTCGAGCACGTGCATGAAGTGCGTCGGGTGCGCGCAGTTGATCATGTAGTACGCCGGCCAGTTGCCGGAGATGTTCTCGACGGTCCGGATCGCCTGCGCGAGCGTGTCGCCCGAGGGCAGACGGCCGTCGGTCTCCACCGTGAAGGACAGCGCGAGCGGCATGCCTGCCTCGCGCGCCGCGAGCGCGATGCCGGCCGCCTCCTCGACGTAGTTCATCGTGAACGCGGCGATCATGTCGGCTTCGGAATCGACGAACGTGCGGATCTGCGCGGAGTGGTAGTCGGCAGCCTCCTCGACGCTCATGCGCGCATCGGGACGGTAACCGTCGCCGCGCGGGCCGAGGTTGCCGCTGATGACGATCGGCGTTTCCGTGCTCTCGCGCTCCTTGCGGATGTCGACCAGCAGGTCCACGCCGAGGCGGTTCGCCTCCGCGAGCGCCTTTGCGTCGTAGCCGAGCTTCGCGGCCCAGTCGGGGTTGGCGCGCCAGGTCGCGGTCTCGAGCACGATGCCCACGCCGCGCCGCTGCGCGATGTCGACGTACGTCTCGAAATAGCGACGCAGGCACGCGAGCCCCTCGCCGGTGCCGAGCAGCGTGAAGGCGGCGAAGAACGGCAGTTCGATGCCTTCGTGGAACACCAGGGTCGTCTCGAGCCCACCGTCGGTGAGGAACAGGTCGCTCGAGAGCTGCGGCAGTCGGTTGCGGTACTTGCTCATGATTGGAACTCCCCGTCGTCAGTGAGTGGAAGCGGCCGGCGGCGCCGCGACGTCACGGCCGCGCAGCATGTCGATCAGTCGGCTGGACGCACCGTCGTAGAAGCCCTGCTCGGGCGCGAAGTCGGGTGGATTGTTCAGCGTGCCGAACAACAGATCGAAGACGGGCAGGTCCGAATAGTTCCCTGCATGCACGCCTCGCGCATGATGCCAGGAGTGGCTCTCCGGCCGCTGCACGATATAGCCGAGCCAGCGCGGCGTACGGACGTTCGTGTGCTGGAAGATCGTGAAGAACGTGATCGTGACCACGGCAGCGAACGTCGCCTCCGGCGAGAGACCCACGACGATCGAAAGCGCGAAGCTCGCGAGCGCCGTCCAGCCGGCCATGTCGTAGGGGCTGAACCAGAACGCGCTCCAGGCGTCGAGGCGCTCACTGCTGTGGTGCCATTGATGGACGCAGCGCCACAGGAACGACGAGCCGTGCAGTGCACGGTGATAGATCCAGGCGCCGAGCTCATAGACGAGCACGCCGATGGTGGCGCCTGCCCAGGTGGGGAGCGAGGTGAGATCGAAGAGCCGCAGAGATCCCGCCAGATCCGCCCACAGCCAGGGCAGGTAACCCGAGATGAGCAGGTAGACGATGAAGCTGAGCAGCGCCCGCCCTCTCCAGCCGCGCACGGCGGGGAGCCTGCGCGCCGGTGCCAGCGCTTCCCAGACGATGAGTGCGATGTAGATCCCGATCGCGGTCAGAGTGATCGGGTCGAGCAGCAGCTCGAGCGGTGTCGGCATGTGCGTTCTCCCAGGTAATTCCGTTTGCGAGGGCGCGCATGGCGGTACGCGCCGGATCCGGTGAAACGGCCGATCGGGCAGGGACGCCGACGAATCGGCCGGCCTCCGGGCTTCCGGCCGCGAAGCGGTCCGGTGCCCGCAGGCTCATGCGCAAATCGCTGGGAGATCGGCTCATCCCGGGCTCGGGCGCCCGCTGTCGCTGCAGCGCGAAAGCGGGCGCCTCGGCCGGGACCGTGGCTTCAGAGGGTGGCGAGGCGGGTCGGCTGGACGATCTCGATCCAGTAGCCGTCCGGGTCCTTCACGAAGACGATGTTCTTCATCTTTCCCTGGTCCGGACGCTTAACGAACGTCACGCCGTTCTCGTCCAGCCAGCGCACCGCCGCGTCGAGGTCGGGCACGGAGAAGCAGATGTGCCCGAAGCCCTGCGGCTGCGCGTTGCCGTCGTGGTAGCGGAACCCGGGATCGTTCTCCGTTCCCCAGTTGTGCGTGAGCTCGAGAATCGCCCGCTGGGCGAAGAGCCAGCTCGTGCGCTCCTTCACGTCCTCGGGCGGGCTCTCACCCTCGACGGGGTGCCACAGGAAGTACAGGGAGAACTTCATCTCCGGAAAGTCGAGCCGGCGCAGCACGCGCATGCCGAAGATGCGCGTGTAGAAATCGAGCGAGACGCGCGGATCCTTCACGCGCAGCATGCAGTGATTGAGCACGAAGCCGCGCGCCGCCTCCGGCTCTCCCTCGTATACGCCCGGATAGACTTCGGTGTTGAACGCCATTCAGGCATCTCCTCGTGGTTGCGACTGGCGTTCAGCATCCGGCAGTCCGGCGCGAGGAGCAACCGGAAGCGGCGCTGCGGTGCGCGGTCAGTAGAAGTGGTGGTGGATCACTTCCATGATGAGGCCGGTCGCGACCGCGGCGAGCACTGCGTCGTTGCCGACGCGCACCCAGTGATAGCCGCGCGGCGGAGGACGCAGGTGATAGACGTGATGGTGGTGGATCACGTACCGCGGCGCATAGTAGGCCCTCGGCAGCCGGTCACCGCGCTTCCAGTAGTGATGGCGGTATCCCGGAGGTGCGTGATAGGCACCGGCATGGAAGCGCGGGCGATGATGCTCCTTCACGTGCACATGACGGTCGTGCACGTGGCGCCCATGGACGACGTGGTGCGGGTGGTCGCGCCCGCCGCCCCGATGGTGATCGCGGTCCCCGGCCATGGCGACCGGGGTCGCAAGGAGCGAGAGAGTCACAGCGACAGCGGCGATGCGTTTCATGGCGGCTCCTCGAGATCAGGCGGACCCAGTGGTCCGCGGGAGAAAGCATCGCTCCGGGCGCCTGAGCCAAAGCTGAACGGAGCGATTAACCCCCCGTTCAGCTTCGCCGCAGCGCTCAGTCCACCGCGAAGCAGTAGAACAGGCCGTCGCCGCCGGTGCTGCGCAGGTCCTCCTGGCCGCAGCCTCGCGACCGATGCACCGAATTCCAGGACGTGTTGCCGCCGCCCATGCGGTCGTGATGGCCCACCATCGCGCCGCCCGTCGAATCGCTGCTCGTCCAGTTGCGGCAGGTCATGTCCTCGGCGCCCTCGAACGCGCGGCCGTGCGACGTCGAGCCGGTGAGGATGTCGTGGCGATTCGGCGTGTCCCCGCGGCCCTGGATGACGTTGCCCTTCTCGTCGAGCGCCGTGAACTTGTGGATGTTGTTGCGGTCGCGCTCGACGTCGCCGTGCAGATCCTCCACGTTGCGCGCGATGAGCTCCCCCTTCGCGTTGTGCCAGGGGCCCTTGCCGATGCGGTCGCGGGCGTGTACGGCGGGCTTGCCGTCGGAGGGACTCGCGCTGAGATATGCGCGCCAGGTGCGATCTCCGGCACCGGCTGCCGCGGCGAGCTTCTGGCAATGCGCGTCTGCGCCCTCGAGCCCGCCGAGATCACCGCCCTTCCCCGGTCCGACGCTCGTGACGAAGAAGGTCATCGGCGGCTTCTCGCCCTGCTGGGGCTGCTGCGCCGGCGCGACGAGCGAGCAGATCGCTCCGGTGACGGCGGCGACCGCGGCGAGATGCTTGTTCTTCATGTTGCCTCCCGAGTAAGTCACAGACACGAAACATCGATGACGACGCTGCGCATCGTCGCTCGTCGATCCACGAAGCGTGCTTCGCGAGCTCTCCTCAGCGCCGCTGCTCCGGTGGAATGGCCAGTAACTGGTGCGCGCGCTCGATGAGATACGCGCGGATGGCCTCGACTTCCTCCGCCGTGAGCCGGTCCCTGAACGACGCCATGCCGTTCGCCTGCAGCGCGCCATCGAGCACGATGGACGCGAACACTTCGGCGCCGTGGAGCGACGGCGCGTAGCGCAGATCCGGGAACACGCTGCGGTTCGCCGCGGGCGGGTCGTGGCACATCGCGCAGTGGCTCGTGAACTTCTGGCGCCCGAGCTCGACGACTTCCGCCGTTGCGGTGCGCGGCGGAGGATTCAGCTCGGGTGCAGGCGGCGGTGGCGGCGCCGGAGGCAGCTCCGCGGTGCCGCCAAGCTTGAACACGAGCAGGCGCGACCGGTTGCTCTGGCCGTAGCGCACGAGCCCATAGCCCGCGAGCAGTGCGATGTGCTGCTCGCCGTCGAGCTCGAACGACGAAGCTGCAGCGACGACACCGGTCTGCGCCGCGAACGACCAGAGCTCCCGCCCCGTGCGCGCGTCGTACGCGACGAAGCGGCCCGCATCGGTTCCCTGGAAGACGAGCCCGCCGGCAGTCGTCAGGGTGCCGCCGCCGATCCTGCCGTTCACGTCCGTGCGCCACACCTCGCGCTGATTGACGGGATCCCATGCGATGAGCCGCGCCTGCCCCTGACGCGGTGCCTTCGAGCCGCGCTCCTCGTAGACGTTCGCCGGCGGCCGGCCGAGCCCCGTATTCGCACCCATCGGCTGGTGCCTGTATTCCGGTGCGCCCGTCATCGCCATGCTCGTCTCGACCGCAGTGGTGTACACGAGTCCGGTGAGCGGATTGAAGGACATCGGGTGCCACGAATGCGCGCCCTGCGCGCCGGGCTGAACGATGACGACCTTGCCGGGCTCGTCGTACAGGGCGTCGGGATTGATGTACGGCCGGCCGGTCTTCGGATCGATGCCGGTCGACCACGTGACCGTCACGTAGTTCTTCGCGGAGATGACCTCGCCCGTCTTCGCGTCCCACACGTAGAAGTAGCCGTTCTTGGCCGCCTGCATGAGCACGCGGCGCTTGCGGCCCTCGATCTCGAGATCGGCGAGCATGAGCGGCGACGTGGAATCGTAATCCCACGTCTCGCCCGGCACCTGCTGGTAGTGCCAGACGTACTCACCCGTGTCGGCGTCGAGCGCGACGATCGAAGCGATGAAGAGATTGTCGCCGCCTCCTGGGCTGCGATGGGCGCGATTCCACGGCGTTCCGTTGCCGGTGCCGAAGTAGACGAGGTTCAGCCCCTCGTCGTAGACGATGCCGTCCCAGACCGTCCCCCCGCCGCCGAACTCCCACCACCGGCCGTTCCACGTCTTCGCGGCCATCTCCATGGCCTCGTTCTCGAAGCCCTTCGACGGATCGCCGGGAACCGTGTAGAAGCGCCAGAGGAGCTTGCCGGTCTCGGCATCGAAGGCCGACACATAGCCACGCACGCCGAACTCGGCTCCGGCGTTGCCGATGATCACCTTGCCGTTCGCAATGCGTGGCGCACCGGTGCTGGTGACCGGCTTGTCGTGATCGAGCGTGAGGACTTCCCACACGGGCGTCCCGGTGCGGGCGTCGAGCGCGACCAGACGCCCGTCGTACGTCGCGACGTAGATGCGGCCGTTCCACGCAGCGACGCCGCGATTGACGACGTCACAGCAGCCGCGGCCCGCGAATTCACCGGGAACCTTCGGATCGTATTCCCACAGAAGCGCGCCGGTCTTCGCGTCGAACGCCTTGACCTTGCTCCACGCGGTCGACGTGTACAGCACACCGTCGATGAAGAGCGGCGTCGCTTCCTGACCGCGGTTCGTGTCGAGGTCGGCGTACCAGGCGAGACCGAGCTTTCCGACGTTCTCGGTGTTGATCTGCGCGAGCGGGCTGTAACGCTGCTCGTCGAGCGTGCGCCCGACCGTGAACCACTGGCCGGGCTCGGAATCGGCCTTCGAGAGACGCGCGGCGGTCACGTCCGCCGGACGGCGCGCTCCGGACGCCGATGACTCGCTGACGCCGCACCCGACCGACAGCGCAGCGATCGCGAACGCAACCGCCACACGTGCGGCCGCGCGACCGCAGGTCTCGTACTGCATCCGACCCCTCCCTGAACCCCTTCTTCGACTGAAGGCGCGACCGCGGATCGGGAAGCGATCCCCCGATGAGACCGTCACGGCCCGCCTGTGCGCGATGCCGACTCTATCATCCAGCGGTGCGACGAGAGCAGACCCACGTGATCGCGCACCCGAGTGATGCGGCCGATCGCCTGGATAGCCGGCTGAGCGCGGATCGATGCAGAAAAACTCACCCGGTGCACCGCCGGTAACGGCGGCACACCGGGTGACGAGGCTCACTCAGAATGCAACACTCACACCGAGCAGGTAGCGCCGGCCGAGCGTGTCGTGCAGGGCCGGCGTGGTCGCGCTGGCACCGAAGAAGTCGCTCCACGATGCGACCACCGGCGGATCCCTGTCGAACAGGTTCTGGACGTTGAGGAACACGTCGTAGTCGGCCGAGCCGAGCTGCTCGAAGCGATACGAGAGCCGCAGGTTCGCGTAGAACACGGAGCTCACGCTGTTGTCGTCCATCTGCTGGGCCGGCGTGGGGTCCGTGAACTGGACGCGACTGTCGATGTAGCGTCCCGTGAAGGAGCCCGTGAACGGACCATTGCTGTAGGTGACGATCGCCGTTCCGGTCCACTTCGGCAGGTTGGTCGAGCCTGCATCGTTACGCGTCGGCACGCCCGGGATGGTGAACGAGTTCTCCTTCAGATAGCTCGCGAAGAGGCGGACGCTCAGATTCTCGGGGCCTCCGCCGAACAGCGTGATCGGACGGCGATAGGACGCCTCCATGTCCACGCCCGTGACACGCGCCTCCGCGACGTTCAGGAACACGTTTTCCACCCAGGTGATGGTGTTGTTGTCACCGCGTGTAATGAGCCGGCACAGATCGGTCGCACCGTTGTAGCAGTCGTCGATGATGCGCTGCGCGCCGAGCTGCGTGATGTAGTCCGATATCTGGATGTCGTACCAGTCCGCCGAGAAGGCGAAGTTCGGCAGGAAGCTCGGCTGAATCACGGCGCCGATCGTCCAGGTGTCTCCCAGCTCCGGCTCGACCGTCGGATTGCCGCCGATGATCTGCGAGAAGCTGTACGTATCGCCGATCACCGGATCGTACGCGGTCGTACCGGCCGTCGAGCGATCGAAGCGCTCGGACAGGGTCGCCGCACGCGTGTCCCGCGAACGGGTGACACGCAGGCGCAGCTGGTCGTTGAGGCGCCAGTCGAGCCCGGCCTTCCAGGCGAGCACGCCGCCGCTGCCCGAGTACTCCGCGTGCCGGATGGCGGCGCTGAAATCGACGGCCTGCATGAACGGGCGATCGCGCAGCAGCGGGACGAGCGTTTCCGCGAACACCTCGTACACGTCGAAGCGCCCGCTCATCTCCTGATCGTCGATGCCCGCAAACTGCAGGATGCTCTCGCCCACGAACGTGGCCGGCAGGCCGCGGTAGCCCTGCGTCTCCGCCGGCAGGACGTCGATCTCGACCAGCTCCGCCGGACCGGGTCGCTGCCGGAAGGAATCGTCGCGGTACGACACGCCCGCGGCGACGGAGATGGCGCCCGGTCCCCAGTTCTCGAAGATCGTCGTGTCGGCGGAGATTTCCGCGAAGTGCTGCTTGAGGATCGAGCGGCGGTACATCTGCCCTTCGAGGATGTAATCGATGGCTTCCTGCGACATCGTGCCCGGGCCGAAGGGATTTGCGGGCACGCAGCCATCGTCCGGGAAGCTCAGCGTCGAGCGGCACACGATGTTGCCCGTGGCCGGATCGACAACCGCGTCCATCGCACGGTACAGCCGGTCGAGCCGCGGATAGTGGGTCGCGGTGAACTGGCTCGAGCTCGTGCCGTACTGATAGTAGGCGTTGATCCGGATGTCGTTGATGCTGCCGCGGATGCCGGTCGTGTAGCTGTTGAGCTGATTGAGCTGAGCACCGCGGTTGCGCGAGAGATCCATCGAGGACGCATAGCGATAGAGCGGAAACTCGGTGCGTCCTTCGGCATCCATGATCTCCGCGATGGATTGCGGCAGGAACGCGTTGTCCCGGTAGATCGTGGCGCGCCAGGCCGTCGTTTCCTGATGAGCGCCGGTGCCTACGAAGTCGATCTCGTTCGAGCCGTAGAGATACTGCAGATAGCCTTCCCAGTTCCCGTCGAAATCGTAGGTGGCGTGGAAGAAGGCGCTGCCACGCTCGGTGTCGGGGAACAGCGAACCCTGACCCGTCTGATCCTCGTGCTTGCTCGCGATCTCACCGCGCGTCGGATGCACGTAGAACGGCGTGCCTCCGACCTGGCGCGTGGCGCCTACGAGCGTTCCGTCCTCGAACCGAGCCGGAATGCCGCCGTGAAGGAAGTGGATCATGTCGAGCTGCGAGCCCGGCAGACGGATGAGGCCTCCGGCCGTGTACGTGCGGGCACGCACGTTGGAGGCCACGACCGTCGGCCGGCCCGGGCCGTTGACGTCCACCGTGCCCCAGTTCTGGTACCAGTCGCGGTCTTCGTAGGTTTCGACCTTGTGCGCCCTGAAGTACTCAGCCGAGGCGATGATGTGTCCGCGCTCGCCGACGCGCCATCCGGCCGCGAGCGACGCCTCGACGTTCTCGTTGTCGGAGCGCTCCGTGATACCGCCCTGCAGGCTGCCCTTGAAACCGGTGAACGAGGTGTCGAGGAGATAGTTCACCACACCGCTGACGGCATCCGAACCGTACGCTGCCGAGGCGCCGCCGGTCACCACTTCCATGCCGCGGATCACGGCCTCCGGGAACATCGCGATGTCGGTGACGCCGAGCCGGTTCGAAGACGCTACGCGCCGGCCATCGAGCAGCACGAGCGTGCGGTTCGAACCCACGCCGCGAAGATTGAGGACGCTCGCGCCGACCGGTCCCGAGATCGAGCCGACGTTCGCCGGGCTCGAGTTGTTGAGGAACTGCGGCATCTGGTTCATCGCCTCCACCAGATTGCCGGGTCCGAGAGTGTTGATCTCCTCGATCTCGACGGCGGTCACCGGTGTCGGAGTCTCCATGCCGTCGCGGATGCGAAGGCGCGTTCCGGTGACCATGACTTCCGTGACTTCGCGGCCTTCCTGTGTCTCCCCTGCTTCCTGTGCGTGAGCCACGGTCGTGGCGACTGAAGCGGCCAGCAGTGCCGCGACCGTCCGTCTCACCGATGCACTCCTCATCGCCATTGTTTCCTCCCCCTCCTTTGAGCGACTCATGTACGCGGTGAGAGCACGAATCTGTTGCATTCGCGCATCACCTCGTGGACTGCGACAACGAAGTGTCGGCCGCAATGCGCTGGAGCGCAATGCCTCCAGGGAGAGGTATACCTCTTCCTTTTGCGACAACTGGAAAGTGGTCGTCCGGACGGGTTATCGAGGCGGGTTCACCACCCGCCGTGAGTCGCCAACGCAGTCGAGATACGGGCCGCCGGCGGCTCCGATCAGATCCGCCCGACCGCGGCGCATGATCAGCTCGACTTCGCCGTCCACGTAGCGCCGGCCCGATTCCGACGGTACGGGCTGCAGCATGTACAGATGGCTCGCGGCCGAGACGACTGCGGCGCCCTTCTCGTCGAAATACATGCCGAAGGCCGAACCGCCCTTGCAGTACCACAGTGAGACGAACCGGACGTCATCGCCTGGCGGCCGAAGTGCGCAGGCGGAAAGGCAGGATGCGAGGACGATAACCGCGTGAACCGCTTTTCTCATCGGAGCCGCTCCTTCGAAGGCCCTGATGACGTCTGCTATCGTAAACGTGCAGGACTGGCACATCTGAATCGTTCGCCGCACTGACGAGAGGAAACGGGGGCCGTTCGCCGACGTGACCGGCGCGATGTATGGCCAGCATCTACCAGATCAAACCCGCCTTTCAGAGTCTCCTGCGACCGCTCGTCACCTCTCTCGCCCGGATGGGGGTCACCGCGAATCAGATCACGGTGAGTGCCGTGCTGCTGTCGATTGCCATGGGAGCGTGGCTCGCGCTCGCGCCTGACTCCCGGACCGCGCTGCTCGCCGTGCCCGCCGTGCTCTTCGTCCGCATGGCGCTGAATGCCATCGACGGCATGCTCGCCCGGGAGCACGACATGAAGTCCGCGCTCGGCGCCATCCTCAACGAGCTTGGGGATGCGGTTTCCGACACCGCGCTGTACGCGCCTTTCGCGCTGATCGTCGGCATCGAGCCCGGACTGGTCATCGCCTGTGTCGTGCTGGCGCTGCTCACCGAGATGACAGGGGTGGTCGCCGTTCAGATCGGCGCGAGCCGCCGCTACGACGGCCCCATGGGCAAGAGTGACCGTGCATTCGCCTTCGGCCTGCTCGCCCTGCTGCTCGGACTCGGCGTCGAGCCCGGCACGTGGTCCATCGCGTTGCTCATCCTGGTTGCGACCCTGCAGGTCGTGACGGTCTTCAACCGTGGCCGGCGTGCGCTGGCGGAGGTGCGCCCGTGACCTGGCTCGCCCTCGAGCCGCCCGTTCAGGCAGTGCTCGTCGGAATTCTCGCGGTCCTCATCGTGGCCGAAGTCGTCGTGTGGACGCTCCGCCGGCGCAATCCCGGCAAGAGTCATCAGGAGCTCGTCGACCGCCTCCGCTCCTGGTGGGTGATCTTCTTCATCTTCGTGCTGGCGATCGGCCTGAGCAGGACGGTCGCGATCGTCTTCTTCGCTTTCCTCTCCTTCCTCGCCCTGAAGGAGTACCTGTCGCTGATCCCCACGCGCCGCGCCGATCGGCGCGTGCTGTTCTGGGCCTATCTGACGATTCCCGCCCAGTACTACTGGGTCTACGACGGCTGGTACAACATGTTCCTCGTCTTCGTGCCGGTGTGGGCCTTCCTGCTCATCGCCGCGCGGATGGTCCTCGTCGGAGAGACGCGGGAGTTCCTGCGTGCCGCGGGCACGCTGCACTGGGGACTGATGATGATGGTGTTCGCCATCAGCCATCTCGCCTATCTCCTCGTGCTCCCGACCCACGTCGGCGACACATCGGCCGGTCCCGGCCTCCTCGTGTTCGTCGTTCTGCTCACACAGCTGAACGACGTCGCACAGTACGTGTGGGGCAAGTCGCTCGGCAGGCGCAGGATCGTGCCGACCGTGAGCCCCGGCAAGACGGTCGCAGGCTTCGTGGGCGGTGTGCTCACGACCGTCGCACTTTCGATGCTCCTTGCGCCGCTCCTGACACCTCTGTCCCGCGCCGAATCGATTGCCGCGGGGCTGATCATCGGTGTCGGCGGCTTTCTGGGAGACGTGACGATCTCCGCGCTCAAGCGCGATCTCGGTGTGAAGGATTCGGGATCGCTCATCCCGGGACACGGCGGAATCCTGGACCGCATCGACAGTCTGACGTTCACCGCGCCGCTGTTCTTTCACTACATGAAGTTCTTCCACTACTGAGCGGATGAGCACCGAAGCGAGATGGGCCGGCATCCTGCGGTGGATCTTCTTCGGGATCGTCGTGCGTTTCGTGGTGCTGATCGTTCTGGGACTGAACGTGCGGCACCGGGAGCGTCTCCCTCAGAAGGGCCCGGCGATCCTGGCCGCGAATCACAACAGCCATCTCGACACACTGGTGCTGATGAGTCTGCTGCCGCTTCGAGTGCTCGGGCGGCTGCGTCCCGTGGCGGCCATGGACTACTTCTTCAGGAACCGCTGGCTCGCGTGGTTCGCCACGCACGTCATCGGAGTCGTGCCCATCAAGCGCCAGCGCAGCACGCCGGATGAGGATCTCCTGGCGCCCGTCGCCGAAGCGCTCGAACGCGGCGACATCGTGATCTTCTTCCCCGAAGGCTCACGAGGCGAACCCGAGCGCCTGGCGGAGTTCAAGAGCGGCATCGCGCGACTCGCCGGGCGCTTTCCGCAGGTTCCCGTGACGCCCGTCTTCATGCATGGACTCGGCAAGGCACTGCCCAGGGGCGAGTGGCTCCTCGTGCCCTTCTTCGTGGACGTCTTCATCGGCGAGCCGCTCACCTGGAACGGCGACCGGCGTGCTTATCTGAACGAGTTCAAGTGCGCCATCGAACGCCTGGCCGCCGAGGGGCATTTTCCGCCGTGGGAATGACGGCCGCCGACGAGGCCGGCATCAGGATGCGCTTCGTGCGTCGAACGGTCGAAGCGCTCTACGACCGCACGCCTCGCGCTTCGATCACGTGCATTCGAAGTCCGTCTCACTGACGGGCCTGCAGTGATCGCCCCATCCGTACTTCTGACAGTAGTCTACGAAGCCCCACTCGCGCACGAGCTCCCTGAATCCCGGGAGCCTGCGCACGTCGCGCATGATCGGTCGCCAGAGAGCGATCGCGCTGGCGAGGCGCCGCTCGATGTTCCGTTCCTCACCCAGCGTCTGCAGGGCGAGCTCCGGATCACCGAAGAACGCCGCCCACAGCGCGAGTCGCGATGCGCCGCAGCTCGGCTCGCGCCCCGGTCGGCCGGTCGCGCAGCTCATACAACCTGTGCACCGGATCGTGCGGATCCGCGACCGCCGCCTGCTGCAGGTTCGACGGGCGCTCGCCGGATGCATCGCGCGGCGTGCGGAGCTCCGAAGGCGGCGTGGACACGACGCCGGTGCCCCCCGTTCTTCGTTTCAGACAAAGACAGCACGCGGCCCGGTACGAATATCCCGCACGCGAGTGCGAAGCCCGTCGTAGTCAGGAACGGTCCGGCGGACATGCCGGTGGGTGGAATTGATGCGCCTGGTGCGGATGCGAAAGAGGGCCGCCATTGCTGGCCGGCCCTTTCTTATTCAATGGCGCGCCCGGAAGGATTCGAACCTCCGACCACCTGGTTCGTAGCCAGGTACTCTATCCAACTGAGCTACGGGCGCGCGGTGACTGAATTTTCGGCAGCGCGGCTGCCTGCCGCGGTCAGCGGCCGGGATTCTAACCCAACCCGGCCACCGTTGCGCGGTAAGTTTCTGAGAATCAAAGACTTACTGCGATCCCGAGGGCCCGGCTATGCTGCCTGCCGCGGCGAGGGCGGCGATCCTACCACAAACTCCGCGGGATGCTTAACCCCGTCGCGTTCGATCGAGCCCGCCGGAGGGCTCGCCCGCCCCGGGTCGAGGCTGTTGCGCACGACCTCCCAGGCATCGTAGCAGCGCAGGTGCACGTGCTCGCTGCCTCCGTCCGGATCGAACTCGTCGCGCGGAAACTCGAGCTCGTATTCGATCTGCTCCGCCGTCACGGGCTCGCGGCAGATCGGGCAGTGGTGCCCGACTCCCGGTCCCCCCCACATGCGCACCGGGGGTCGCCGGGGAAGTCTTCCGCTCTGGATCGCTTCTCGGGCTTTTTCGATCAGAACGTTGTCGTCCGACATCCCTTTGGACTCCCGTCGGTCGTAACGAACCCGTGAAAATGGGTTCCGGTTGCTCCGTTTCAACGTCGGCGATGCAGTTTCGATTACAGTACCGCCCGAGAGTTCGCCGGCGTCGCTACGGAATATCCGAAAGAAGCCGGCGGCGGGCTTTGCGCCCGCCGCCCCTTGGTGCCCCGGGATGCGGTCGCGATCGCGGCCTCAGAACCGCAGCTTCACGTTGAGGAAGTACCGCCGGCCGAGCACATCGTAGTACTGGGCTACGGTGGACCCCGCACCGCTCAGCACGGTGGTGCCGCCTCCCGACGTCGCGCCGATGTTCTGGATCTGTCCCGCGCCGACGCGCCTGGGATCGGTGTCGAAGAGGTTGTCGATACCGAAGGTCACACCCAGGTGGTCGGTGACGTTCCAGTTGCCGGTGAGCTGGAAGATGTCATAGGAGCCGGCGCCCCGGATCGGGGTCTCCGGGTCCGTGACGTACGCGGCGCTGCGGATCGAGGGGTAGTGCCGCCAGTTGAGCGCCACGTCCCACGTCGGCAGGCTGTAGCGGACGGTCGTCACCAGCCGCCAGTCGAAGAGACCGCCACGGGCCAGCGTGCCGGCATTCTCGAGCGGCACCTGGGTCGGGTACTCCTGGGCCTTGAACTCGACGAGCTTCGAGTAGGAGACGTTCGCCGACAGGGAGCCCGGCAGCGACCCGAGGCCGATGTCCGCGAGCGCCGCACGCCAGTTCAGGTTCAGATCCAGACCCGAGGTCTCGATCATGCCGAGGTTCCGGTACTGCGAATTGACCTGAAGCGCCGCACCGCTCACCTCGTCGCGGATGATGTTGCGGCAGGCACCGTTCGGATCGTCGATCGAGTAGGTCGGGTTGCTGATCCCGTCGCGGTTGAAGCACAGGTCGAAGGCCGTCTGTGCCGAGATCGTGGCGATCGCGTCCGTGATCTTCACCCGATACCAGTCGATGGCGAGCGTCGTGTTGCGGATGGACGCCGCGTCGAACGGCGACTGCAGCACGAAGCCGAAGGTCCAGGTCCGGCCCTCCTCGCTCTCCAGATCCCGGTTACCCTCGGTCACCTGAACGATCACGCCGTCGCTTCGGCCGCCCAGGTAGTTGTTCGGATCGAGGCTGAACTCGGAGGTGGTGTTGCCGATCAGCGCCTCGCACAGTGCCTGGACCGCCGCGCGGTTCGGGTTGTTCGGGTTGTTGCCCGTCCGCTCGCGCGTATCGGAACGGCAGTACTCCGGCCCGCGCATCGTGACCGCCTGGCTGCTCGCGTCGAGGAACAGCTCGTTGATGTTCGGCGCGCGGTTCGCGAGCTGGTAGCCGCCGCGGAAGCGCAGGAAGTTGACCGGCGCCCAGCTGAAGAGCGCCTTGTACGTCGGCACGCTGCCGGCCGTGTCGTAGTCCGAGTAGCGGTAACCGAGCTCGAGCTCGAGGCTGTGGGCGAGGAACTTGTCCCGCAGCAGCGGCACCAGCAGCTCGCCGTAAACCTCCCGGACCTGCGTGCGGCCCTCGACGTTCGCCTGACCGAAGGTGCCGACCGGGATGTCGAGGATCGAGTTCACCTCGCGCGTCGCGTCGGGCAGGTACTGGAACTCGTTCCTGCGATACGTGACACCGAGCGCGCCGCGGACTTCGCCGGCGGGCACGTCCATGACGTGACCCTGCGCCGTGGCTTCGATGATGTCCTGCGTGAGGCGCGTGCGGTCGGTGTAGCTCGCCGTGATCGCGTCGATGCAGTCCTGGCTGATCTCGAACTGCTCGAAGATCGGTATGCCGCTGGTGCAGGTGATCGAAGTCGAGCCGGGACCGGTCGCCGTGTAGCCGCGACCGTAGTTCGGCGCCTGCACGACCTCACGCCAGCGCTGCGTCGAGGCCCAGCCGATGTAGTCGAGATCGACGCGCGTGGCGCCGTGCGAAGCGTAGGCCTCCCAGGTCCAGTCCGACACGCCGAGGTCGCCCCGGAAGCCGGCCAGGATCTGGTAGAGGTTCGTGTTGTTCACGATCGTGCGCGACGGCAGGAAGTTGAGGGTTCCGCCGAGACTCCAGTCCGCATCCGCGCCGCGGATGATCACCGGCTCGCCCGTGATCGGGTCGTACCTCACCGGCACGTCAGGCGTGCTGGTGGCGTTCGGCCCGCGGCTGTCGAGAAGCGCGGCGAGCTCCGGCGGCACGGGGAACGCCTGCGACTGCGTGCAGCCGCCCACGTCGGGGCAGTTCAGGCCGTATGCACCGCCCGCGCGGTACTCGGGCAATGTCTCGCCGTTCGGTCCGAGTGACGGCGCGTAGATGTCGTTGCCGTAGGGAATCGTCGCGGCGAAGCCGCCCACCGCGCCCGTCGGCTGAAGCACCTGGCGGTTGGTGGTGTTGACGAAGTTGACCTGCGCGAAGGCCTGAACGTGATCGTTCATATCGAAGTGCGCCTTGCCGAACAGCGAGAAGCGCTCGGCAGGGCTCGAGTAGCGCAGATCGAAATTGTTCTCGACGAGCTGACCGTTCGGGGCGATCTTGTACCGCGGGTCGTTGACGATGTCGCCCGCGAAGCCGAGGCCCTGCAGCTCCTGCTTGAACACCGAGCCGTCCGGATTGAACAGGAACGGCGTCGTGATCGGCACGTTGTAGCCGGCAGGACGCTCGGGGAAGAGCGAGTTCGCCACATCCTGAGCGGGCCGGCCGGCCGTCGCCGTCGGCTCGTACTGGAAGGCGTTCATGCGCGCGGCGGACGTGGCGTTCGTCGTGGGATCCTTGATGGCGCTGTACCAGAAGTCGCGATCCTTCGCGAGCACCTCGCCGCGCTCGTACCACTCGACGCCGAGCATCGCGTTGCCGCGGCCGTCGCCAAGGCTCGCGCCGAGGAGCATGCTGGCGCGGTTCTCCTCGCCGTCTCCCTCCTCGGTGATGCCCGAGCGCAACTGCAGATCGATACCCTCGAAGTTGCTGCGCAGCTTGAAGTTCGTGACGCCGGCGAGCGCGTCCGCGCCGTAGACGGCCGATGCGCCGCCGCTGATGATCTCCACGCTCTCGAGCATCGACGAGGGAATGGAGTTCGTGTCGATGACCAGCGTCGAGTTGACCGGCTGAGCGCGCCGTCCATCGATCAGCACGAGCGTGCGGTTCGCGCCGAGACCGCGCATGCTGACCGTCGAGATACCCGGCGTGCTGGTGGGGCTCGGAAACACGTCGGCCGTGTTGAACTGTGTGTTCGCCGGAACGAACTGCGGCAGCTCGTTCAGCACACTCTCGACGGCGAGCGTGCTCGATTCCTCGAATACCTGATCCTCGACGGTGACGATCGGGCTCGCTGCTTCGAGATCGCGGCGGACGATGCGCGAGCCCGTGATGGTGACTTCCGTTGGCTGTTGACCGCTCGCAGCCTCGTCTGCCTCCTGCCCCAGAGCCACAGGCGAATGTCCCGCATGCAGTGCTGCTGCGACGGCGGCGGCGATCAGGCTGCGGGCGTAACGGCGGACGAAACGAGACCTGCTGAAGACGTGCGACGTCATGAGCTCCCCTCTCCCTTCATGGCGTCAATGCCTGACGCACAGGGCACAAGAAGTTGCATCTGCAGAGGGCGCGTTCGCAAGGCGCTGTGCGGTGAATTCGCCTAAAAACTCTTGTTACCTTCTGGAAAAAAGCATCCGTCGCGAGCGGCACGTGCACGGAACGCTCTCGACATCGCGTCGAGAGCACGCTCTCGAATCGAAAAGGATCTCCGCACTTCGAAGCGCACGATGGCCGCTGCCGCGAGCGAACGGACGAGAGATTCAGCAGCGATGTCCCGGCACCAGCAGAGAGCAGGTTGATGCGACGCGAAAGTACCGGTGAAGGATGTTGCGAACGCGCAGCAGCCGGCGGCGTCGCGATCGGCACGTGAGTCGCCGATCGACGACGCCTTTTTCTCGATGAACGGAAAGACTCAGCGCATGCGCGCGGTGCGAGGGCTCGCGGTTGTGAGAGCCGCGCTCACTACCAGCCCGAAGACATCTGATACGGCACGGCGGTGAGCACGGCCTCGATCTGCCGGATCTCTCCGTCCATCACCTTGAAGATCTCGGCGATGTAGAACGAGAACGGCTGGCGGAACGTCGGCGGCACGTCCACCGGCTCGTGGTCGAGGGTCCGGGAAAACTTCGCCGGCGTGCCGTCGTGATCGAAGTAGCCCCATGCGAAGGCGAGACCCTTCGTGCGGTCGACGACTTCGAAGCGGCGCTCCCGTACATCCGTGACGATCACGGAGAAGCCCGTGTCGAACTGGGACTTGCAGTCCATCCACTGCATGGATCCCTTCGGAGCGTCGGGATTGTTCGCCATTACCATGCCGTTCTCGCGCCGCTGGCACTGCGGCGAGAAGCGGACGCGGCGGCTGCTCTCGTCGGTATCGAGGCCGGTGAAGTAGGCGTCGCTGATCGCGACCAGCTCCGCGCGGGTGAGCCGCTTTTCCGGCGGTATCTCCTCGGCCATCAGCGGATGCGGCTCCGTATGTGGACGCGCGTTGCCGCCGGGACCGCCGCCTCCGCTGATGCTGCGATTGACGAGCGTTTCGATTTCCGAGACCTTGCCGTCGGGCTCCACCTTCAGGCGCACGGCGTACCAGTTGTTGTTGCCGTTCTCGTCGATGCGGCCGAGGAGACCCACGGCACCCGCCTCTTCGTCGATGACGTCGAGACGGTAGGTCGGCATGGCGGATGCCGTCTGCCAGAGACCGTCACCGAGATTGAGGCGCACGCCGTTCTCGGTGTACTTCACGTTGCGCGTGGTGGGAAGAGCTGCAGGATCGTGCGCGATGAGCGCCTCGAGATAGGTTTCCATCACACGCGCGAGGCACTGGCGGTCTCGACCGCAGTCGAATTCCGATGCCGCCGCGGTTGCCGTTCCAAGCACGAGTGCGATCGTGACGCCGGCGAACGTCGTTCTCATGTCCCCCCTCGATCGTTGGCAGCAGTCGTCGTCCCTGCGGGCGCACATGTTCTCCGCATGCGCGCCCGAGCACAACCCGTCAGGCGCGGTCGGCCGGTGAATCTTCGCCCGGGTAATCTTCCAGGCTGATCGTGCCGCCGGCCTTCGCGACTCTTTCCTTGTCCCGGTCGTTGAGCGCGTCGGCGAGGAAGTCGATCCGCTTCCATGCCGGGAAGGGTTGCTGGCCGGACGCGTCGGGCACGTGCGGTGAGAGTCTGCGCTGTTCGAGCCTGTGAATGTACCGGCCGCAGTTGACGAATATCTCGCTCGCGCGCACGCGCACCAGATACAGCGCACCGGGAACGTGACCGGGCCCTTCGTTCGGCATCACGTGTGCCGTGCCCTGCACGCGCAGGCGGCGCGGCGGCGATTCGAAGCTGATGAAGAGCAGTCCGACGTGCCCGGTGCTCGCGATATTGCCGACGGAGAGGAACATGCCGTTCCCGTCGTAGACCGGAAAGACGAGCTCGGAAGGCGCGACGATGCGCACGAATCCCGGCGGGCCTCCCTTGTACGAGACGGTGGGTCTGCCGCGTTCGTCCACGGTGCTGAGAAAGAAGAACGACGCTTCCTCGATGAACGACCGGTCCCTTTCATCGAATTCCGAATGCGCGAGAGCTTCGAGCCTGTCCGCGAGGCGGCGCGTATCGTGCCGATCCTGGAACGCCCGGTGAGTCTCTCCGTAGAGATCGCTCATGACACCCTCCCGCGCGATGCGGCAGCTGCCGCCAGGAAGTCTCCCGACTCATCGTCGCCTCCATGCGTGAGGGCGACGATGAGCCGGAAACCCATTCTCGCGTACGCGAATCAATCCCGCACGAATTTCAGAAGGTCGGCGTTGATGACGTCCGGGTGCGTCGCGAGCATGCCATGCGGGAGACCCGGATAGGTCTTCAGCGTGCCGTTCCCGAGCAGCTTGACCGCCTTGCGGGCCGAGATGTCTATCGGCACGACCTGATCGTCCTCGCCGTGCAGCAGGAGCACCGGCACCGTGATCGCCTTCAGATCCTCGGTGAAATCGGTCTCCGAGAATGCCGCAATGCAGTCGTACTGAGCCTTCGCGCCACCGGCCATGCCTTGGCGCCACCAGTTGTCGATCAGCCCCTGACTGACCTCGGCGCCCGGACGGTTGAAGCCGTAGAACGGCCCCGACGCGACGTCGATGTAGAACTGCGCCCTGTTCTTCGCGAGCGCCGCACGAAAGCCGTCGAAGAATTCCTTCGGCAGGCCGTCGGGATTCGCATCGGTCTTCAGCATGATCGGCGGCACGGCGCCGACCAGCACCGCCTTCGCAACGCGGCCCCGCTCGGCGCGAGCGACGTAGCGCGTGACTTCACCTCCACCGGTGGAGTGTCCGATGTGCACCGCGTTGCGCAGATTCAGTGCAGCGGCGAGCTCCGCCACATCGGCGGCATAGGTGTTCATCTCGTTCCCGGTATCCGTCTGGTCCGAGCGGCCGTGCCCGCGGCGATCGTGAGCGATCACGCGGTATCCCTGGGACAGGAAGAACAGCATCTGGTTGTCCCAGTCGTCGCTGGAAAGCGGCCAGCCGTGATGGAAGACCACCGGCTGCGCGTCGCGCGGACCCCAGTCCTTGTAGAAGATCCGGGTGCCGTCCCTGGTGGTCAGAAAGTTGCTGCTCATGGGGTCTCCTTTCGTCCCTGTTTCATTCAGTTCCTTCGCAGACGCTCGCCGGGACCGTCGGACCGGGGCCGGTGCTGCAGTCCGTCGGAGAACTCACCGGACCGCGCCGCGGCTGGCGATGGCCCGATAGTGATATCGCTTGACTCACCGTCGTGGTTCCAACACGAACGCGGCCGAGCGCCGAGAATCTCTCGAGAGAGTCGGGCGGCGCCCGCGCCGCCGCCCGGGTGAGCACCGATTTGTCTGATCACTTCGCGGCGGCCAGCGCGCCCTGCGCCGCGCGGTGGATCGTGTCGGCCACGATGTCGGGCTGTGTCATGAAGACCGCGTGGCTCGCCGGCACCTCGACGACCTTTGCACCAATCCGGTTCGCCATGTGACGGAGCATGGCGAGATCGAATGCCTTGTCTTCCGTCGCGATGACCGCCCAGCTCGGCCGGGTGCGCCAGGCCGCCTCCTCGATCGCCGTCGAGAACGCCGACATGTTGATGGGCACCTGTGTGTCGCGCAGGAAAGCCGCGTCCGCGTCGCTCGCGTCGTGAGCGAAGCCGGCCTTGAACTTGTCCGGGTCGAGGAACCCGTATCCGTCGGATCCGACGTCGATGACGAACTCGGGCGTCGGCGCGAAGCCCTCGTACTGCCGTGCAGTCGTCTCACCGGTGTCGGGAGACAGCGCGGAGACGTACACCAGCCCGGCGACCTTGGGGTGGTTGCCGGCTTCCGTGATGACGGTGCCGCCCCAGGAGTGCCCGACGAGGATCGTGGGTCCGTCCTGCCGGTCGAGCACGCGCCGCGTCGCTGCCACGTCGTCGGCCAGGGACGTGAGCGGGTTCTGCACGATGAACACCCGGTAGCCGCGGGCGGTCAACCGGTCATAGACGCCGCGCCATCCGGAACCATCGGCGAACGCACCGTGCACGAGCACGACATTCCTGACGGCCTGATCCGGTGCAATGCGTTCCTGCCCGGAAGCTGCACCGGCCAGGGTGGCGGCAGTCACGGCTGCAGTGAGGAGGGTCTTCGACTTCGAGGTCATGGGTCGGCTCCCTTGCTTGAGTGGCCGCGATAATCCTTCTCGCGATGGCTTCATGCTGGACGACGCTCAGACCCTTTTCAAATGAAATATTACCGCGATATATGAGAGGCCATGACAGAACAAGCTGTGCAGGAAACGAGAGCCCGCGCTCGAGGCGGCAACCCTCCGGTGGCGCTGGACGATCAGCTCTGCTACGCGATCTATTCCGCGGGCATTGCCATCCAGCGACTCTACAAACCGTATCTCGACGAGCTGGGGCTCACCTATCCCCAGTATCTCGTGCTCAACGTCCTCTGGCGCGAGGACGCCCAGACCGTCGGTTCGATCGCCGAGAAACTCGCGCTCGAATCGAGCACGCTGACGCCGCTGCTGAAACGCCTCGAGGCTGCCGGTCTCGTGCAGCGGCGGCGCAATCCCCGGAACGAGCGCCAGGTCGTCATCGCGCTTACTCCGCAGGGCAAGGTGCTCAGGGATCGCGCCGGTTGTCTCGGGGCGGCACTGCTCGAGGCATCGGGCAGGACGCCTTCCGAGCTCGCGAAGCTGAATCGGGAGATCCGGCAGCTCCGCAACCGGATCTACGCGCACATCGGGGAATGGGACGCGCCGCTGTGATCGAGTGAGCGGACGCCAGGCCCGGCACCACGGCGGCCGCTTTCTGCTTCTTCACGACTGGCCGCGAGCTCCCGAATGCCGTCGTGCTCGCGACGCTCGCGCGCGGCGCATCAGGCATAATCCGCACCCCCATGCGCACGTCCGGCCAGCTTCTCCAACACACGCCCATGATGCAGCAGTACCTGCATACGGATATCTCGAGAATTCCAATCTAGAAAGAGGGGAACAAATGGGCGCGAATCGAACGCCTGTCGAACAGGTTCGATTGGGAGTTCTGAACGAGCTCGTCGGATTTCACATCAGACGGGCTGCGAACGCATTCATGTCAGACTTCAACGAGACATTCGTCGACACTGGCGTGAGGCAGATTCTCCTGGCGATACTGTTCATCGTGGACGCCAATCCTGGAATCTATCAGGGACAGGTAGGACGGGCCCTCGGAATCAGGCGTGCAAACATGGTCGCGCTGGCCACTGAACTCGAGGAGCGCGGACTGATAAAGCGCAAGGTCCCTGCGACAAACCGCCGGGCTCTGAGTCTCACCCTTACCGACAGGGGGCGCGAAGTCGTGGCGGCCTGCCTGAAGAAAGTGCGCGCACATGAACGCCGCCTCCTTTCCGGCTTCACGAATGACGAACGCGCGCTTCTGATCGACCTGTTGGCCCGGATCGCGACCAGGATGCCCGTCCCGGAAGAATTCTGAACAACCCGAGAAGCACAGGGTAGTGCAACGAATCCTTCGCGCTTCCCTGGCAGTGGTTCGATCCGGTTCCCTTCTGAGATCTCACCCTTCCGCGGCAAAGAACGAATGCCGTCTCGAACGGCGGCCCGTTCGGCGTCTCCTGGGGACGCTCGAACGGACCGCCTCAGCCACGTGCGCCCTGAAGAAGCGTCTGCTGCTTCAGCGAGTCCTCCTTCAGTTGTCTGACGATGAAACGGTTCTCGTCGATGAATCTCAACCGCTCTATTTCCGGGCCACCTTGCTGCGCTCGGGCCCCGGGGTCACGATGATCGAGACGGCACGCTTCTCGAAATCAGCGATACCGTCCGCGGGACGGGGGTTCGGATCCCACCGCACCTCCACGACTCCCGGCGGAAACGGGTAATCGTCGAAGATCGTCTTCACCGTTTCGGCTCGATCCTTCTCGACGCCCGGGCGCTCGACCAGGACTTCGCCGTTCGAGAGCAGCACCGAGGCACGGTATCCGATGATCTCGACCTTGGAGGCCTCGACGTCGCGCGCGTACTTCACGGCCTGGACGACCTGTCCGTAATTGCCGTGAGCACCGATTCCATTGTCGAAATCCCACAGAATGACGAACTCTCTCTTCACTCGCTCGACCGGATCCGGCGTGTACTCCTTGGCCCAGAGACGCGCAGCGAACTGGCGCGACCGCTCCGCGCCCGTTTCACGCCCGACAGCGTCGACACCCGGCCCCGGCGGCCGCTTGGGATTCTTGATCGCCGTCCCGTCGTTCGGCAGCAGCTTGTCGCAGGTGATGTCGACTTCCGGCAGCACCGACAGGCGCAGCGGATTGAGCACGATCGCCTTTCCGACACGCGGCTCGGGCGAGATGATGCCCTCGACGAGCACCTTGTGCTTGAGCTGCGGGTGGCGGACCCGCGCCGAGAGGTTCTGCTGCGCCCTCAGGAAGTAGGTCTCGCCGTTGTAGTCCGCGAACCAGAGCGGAGTCGGCTCGGAATCCTGCATGTAGGGGCAGGCCACGAACGTGATCCGCTCACCGACGTGCATGTTCTCCCGCGTGAGAAGCAGCGGATCGCCGGTGACGTAGACGTTTCTCGGCAGCGATTCACTCACCCGCCCCGGCGGCAGCTCTGCGGGGAGGATCGGTCCCTTGACCGGCTCCGCCGGCGCGTCGAAGGGCACCTGCGCGGAGGCGACTACCGGCACTCCAATCAGGGCACAGGCGAGCCATGCATGCGATGTCAGTTTCATCACTCGATCCCCCTCTCAAAGCACCGACAGGAAGTTGACGAGGTCCTGCTTCTCCTGCTCGGTATAGCCGATGTTGAACCGGCGGTCGTAGAAGTCGATGACCTCGCGGAGCGTCTGCGCCGTGCCGTTCGCGAAGTACGGCGGCCGGGCGGCCAGGCCGCGGAACTGCTGCATCACCAGCGAGCCGACGTCGTAGCACTTGCCCGTGACCAGAGCGCGACCCGGATCGTGCGTGTAGATCTCGCGCCCGAGATAGGGGTGCGGCGGAGCGTCCTTGTGGCAGGTGATCTTGAAGGTCGGCAGATCCGGCGCGGCAGGCGCGTGCGGGAAGTTGTTCGTGCCGAGATCCATCCAGCCCGGAACGTCGTCGTGGCCGGTGAGGAGCGTGTTGTGGCAGAACGCGCACGTCTGCTTGTACGGATTGCCCAGACCGATGTTCGTGATGCCGAACACGTCGCGCATGAACAGCGGCTTGTAGAAGAAGATGTCGTAGCCGCGGACGACCGACGCGCGGAAATCGGCGGCCGGATCACCGGACTTCAGCGGGCCGCGCCACTCTTCCATCGTGAAGAAGACGCCGAGGTCGGTGTCGTTGCCGTTGACCGGCGGGTTACCGCGACCTTCGATCAGCGGCTTCACGCCCAGAGCGCGCGGCGTGTTCGGCACGTCGAACCTCCCGGCGAGCACGTGCGACTGCTGGGCCGAATGGATCTTGCGCTGGAACTCGGCCAGGAACTCGCCCTCCTCGCGGGTCATGTTCGGCATGGCCATGTGCGAGCGGGCGGCGTCCTGCGCCTGCATGGCAAGCGACGTCACGCGGGCGTCCGACATGATCGACATGCTGGAGTGGATGCCGCTCACGGGATCGCGCACGAGCGGCAGACCCGTCTTGGTGTTCTGCGGCGCCTGCGTGGCCTCGAGGTAGCGGACGTTCGCGGCCATGCGCGAACGGCGATAGACCGACACGGTCGGGTTGGGCGACTTCAGGCCGTACACCGGATGGGTGTTGCAGCCCGTGGGATCCCAGATCACCTCGATGTCGAAGTCGGGCTTGATGGGCTTGCCGTTGAAGTCCTTCGGCGGCCACGGCATCGCCACCCGGAACAGGCCCCGCTCGAGGATGAGCGAGTGCGACTTCGGATCGCCGTCCGGCAGGTGCGGACAGTTCTTGCCGTCGACCGGACGGAACAGGGGATCCTTGCCGTTCGTTGCCTCCCAGCGCTCACGGATGGTTTTCGTCGAGATTCCCATCGCGTCCTGCGGCTGGTGGCATGTCACGCACGCACGCCCGTTCGGCCGTACCTTGAAGAACGGGTGATCTGCGACGTCGAAGGGTTCACCGTTGTAGGTAACGGCGAGCGTCCCTTCGCTGTTGGGAAACTCCATGTACTTGTCGAAGATCACATGCTCGCCCGGCGAGACGTAGCCGGTGATGCGAGGCAGATTTCCGCGGCTGGCGCTCTGGCCGCCCGACGCACGTGCGGCAGCGACCGCGCCGCCATTGGCGGCACGGTCCTGGGCAGTGACGGTTGCGCGCGGAGCGGCAGCCGCCGCCAGACAGGCAAGGACGGCTATACCGGTGCGTTGATGGAGTGAGAGCTTATTGCGCATTTTTCAGATTCCCATTCCCGCCGGTTGCATGATCTGGACTGCCCTGCCGTTCCGGCCGACCGCGGGCAGAAACCTTGCCTCGAGCGACATCACTCGAACCGCTTGGTGACACCGAAGAGGAAGAACCGGCCCACGATGTCGGACACCTGCGGGTCGAAGGCCAGCGTGCCGTTCTGAACGTAGTGCGGCGATCGATCGAACACGTTCCTGACATCGAGTGTCACGCCCATGCCGCTCAGGAATCCCTCGTTCTGCGGCAGGTCGTACCGCAGCGTGAGATCGAAGGTGTACCACTCGTCGACCTTCACTGCCGGATTGACGCTGTCGTTGAGGTAGTCGCCCCAGTAGTTCGCGTACAGCGTCGCGCCGAAGCCCGAATTGTGACGATAGGTCGCATAGGCCCGGCCCTGCCACGAAAGAGGATTGCTGATCGTGTCGAGGATGTTGAGCACCGGCGACTGCGACGACAGCGAGCGCTTGAACTTGAACAGGTGCGTTGCACTTGCACCGATGCGCCAGTTCCCGTGCAGAGCGTCGAACTCATACGTACCGTTCAGATCGAGGCCGTCGAGCGTGACGGAGCCGCTGTTGACCTTGCGGCCGTCCACCAGGGCCCGGATGAGGCTGATGTCCTGCGGAGCGCCGTTGTATGCAGGATGAGACAGCCAGTAACTGATCACCTCTGCCGGAGGATCCCAGGTGACGAATTCACCCAGGGTATCCAGCCGATTGAGGATGCTCGTGTCGTTGCCCGGCGTCTCGATGCGGTTGGTGTAGTCGATGTTGAAATAGGTCGCCGACAGCCGCAGTCCGGGAGCGAAGTCCGGATTCCAGTCGAAGCCGATCGAATAGATATCCGCTTCCTCCGCTTTGAGCTGATCGTTTCCGCCGCGGACCCAGAGCACGCGGGTCGTCCCCGTCGGCGAAGCGGCGTCGACAAAGTTCTGCACGCTGATCTGCTGGACATCTACGGCGATGTCGCCGAGCACCGGCGCGCGGTACGAGGTCCCGTAGCTGCCACGCAGCGTCAGCCCGAGGCCCGGCTGCCACGTGACACCGATCTTCGGATTGAACGTGTTTCCGAAGTCGCTGTAGTTGTCGTAGCGGCCAGCCAGAGCGAGCGAGAGCTTGCCGATCGCACTGTCGGGCGAGGTCACCGGCACGAAGAATTCGACGTAGGCCGATTCGACGTCCCGTTCGACCCGCGACCGGGTGACGATCGGGGTACGGATGTCGGGAGCGCCGCCACCGGTCGTGACGGTCGAGTTCACTGAAAAGGTGTGCAGGAACCCACCGCCGAGCGCCATGCGGACATCGCCGGCCGGCAGCTCGAAGATCGGCCCGTCGAACTTAACGCCGGCTTCGTACACCCTCACTCTTGCATTGAAGTTCAGGACGCCGAGGAGCTCCGCGAGCGTGGCCGGATTGGTACGACTGCCGTCGCCGAACGGGTTCAGCGCGGTTTCGGGATTCGGGTCGGCCAGCGCACGGTTGATCGCGGCGGTGTTGGTGGCAGGGAAGAAGGCGCGCTCGTTGTTCTCGCCAACCGAGCCGAACGCGGTCATCTGCCAGTCGCGGCTGAAGTCCACCGTTGCGTCGAGCGATGCCCAGTAGGTATCCACCCTGGCCTTGCGCAGGGCCGGCCCGAGGTCGGGCCCGAAGTTGTACTCGACGGTAACGTTCTGAGCGTTCGGATCCGTGGGATGGACGAAGAAGGGATTGCTGCGCGGAACCGTCAGTGTCGCGGCCACTGTACCGGTCGAGCGAGGCGCGCTGCGATGGCTGTAATAGCCTTGCCCGCTGACGGTAACTCTGTCGGTGATTTCCTGCTCGACACGCCCGGCCACGCTGTAACGGTTCTGTTCCGGCAGCGCGTAGGCCCACTGGTGCTGTGACTGCCGGTTCACCGTGCCGGCCACAAGCTGATCGGGAGTCAGATTCCGACCGTCCTGGCCGGCAGGTATCGCGTAGGTCGTGTTACCGACTCTGATCGTACCCGGGTTGGACTGCGTCGGCCGCAGATCGGGCCCACCCCAGGGGCGCATATCGTCGGTGTAGTACTTGCGATCGTCTGCGAGGAGGGGGTCGCGATGGTTGTAGTCCGCAGCGATCCACGCCGCGCCCCTGCCCCAATCCTTGCCGAAGAGCGCGCTGATGGCGTGCTGATCGAATCCGTCGCCCGCACCGTAGCGAGTCTGGACCTGAGCGCCGTCGTATCGACGCCGCATGAGCAGGTTGACGACACCGCCCACGGCGTCCGCGCCGTAGATAGCGGAGCCGCCGTCCGCCATCACTTCGATGCGCTCGATCGCCAGAGACGGAATGACTGACGGGTCGAAGTAGGAGCCGTTACCGCCGCCGGCCGGTGGCAGCCTCCTGCTGTCCAGCAGCACCAGGGTCGCTTCCGGAGCGAGCCCGCGGAGATTGATGGCCGTACCTCCGCTCCTGTTGGCATTCGCATTGTTCTGCGGAGCGAAGTTGGTGTCCGAGATGCCGAGATTGAAGATCTGCGGCAGCTGACGGACCGCCTCGGTCAGGGTCGTGGCCCCGCGTGCCGAGAGCTCCTCTTCGCCGATACCGACGACCGGGGAACCGACAGGCGCAACTCCGCGGATGCTGGTGCCGGTCACGACAACCTCGATCGGCGAGCCGCTGACTCCATCCGACGTGTCGGCTCCGGCTGAAGTGCTTTGAATGGCGGGCGTGGTGTCCGGTCCGTCTGCGGCCTGCGCCGCGGCCTGACTGGCAACACAGATTGCAAGAATGCTCGCACCAGCGACTACTTCGTGCCGCCAGCGGGTTTCAGTCCGTGCCATGCTCCCCCCTGCTTGTATGTGGCAAGACTGTTATGGAGCAAGACTGTTCCTGCGCATAACAATTTGTCAACCCCCCTTGGAGGTCGTGGCCGCCCCTCGAGAGATGGAGGGCCAACCATTTGCAATCTCACGCTGGCGGCAGGCGCCGCAGCGAGGTCCCGGCAGGTGCCAGCACACTGCCGACGCGTCCGTTGCGTTGCGGCTGAGGCCGATCCGCCGCTCAACCGCTTTGTCTGACCTTCATCGAGGCGAGCCCCAGGGGTGGCCTCTTTTCCATCAGGCGGAATTCGTGCCGATCAGATACCGTCGTTCGATCCTTGCGGTGCCGGGGGCTTCTTCATCGCGCAGGGACGTGTCGTCATGTGCCACGTGCAACGAAGTGTTCGACGAGCTCAGGGCTCACTGCGAGTCGCGCACGGCCAGGAGGGATCCCGCGTTCGCGACCGTGGAACGCTCTCGCAGGATTCCCGGCAACTTCCGGAGACCGGAGATCGGCGAGGGAATCTTCGAGCAGGCGATTCATTCCCGGTTCGTCGAGATCGCGGATGCAAGGCGCGCGACAGCGATCGGACGAAGACGTGCGAGGATCGGATGGCGGGGCTCTGCCCGCGAGTGCTTCAGGTGCTGAAGCGTCACCTTGCGCTGCGAGCTGAATTGAAGCTCACAGGGAAGGATTCACCACCTTTGCTTCAAGGAGGGCGGTGCGGCGCTCCGGTCCCCGGAAGTCTGCCGCCAGTACGCGACCAGCGCGGGGGAGCAGAGCCAGGTGCCGGGCGGATGACGGATTGGGCTGGCGGAGAGAGAGGGATTCGAACCCTCGAAGGGCTTTTGGCCCTTACACCCTTAGCAGGGGTGCGCCTTCGACCACTCGGCCATCTCTCCGTGCGAGCGCAAAATACCTTTTGAATCAGGCACTTAAGCCGCGCGCCACGGCGCGCGAAGAGGGGGATGATAATGCCCGGGAACGGAAAAGGTAAAGCGACGCGACACTCGCGGCGGAAGTGGTGCGACACCGCCGCGAGTGTCGCGATGACCTGAAGTCTTTTCTCGATGTGCGGCTCGCGCCGCGATCAGAACGATGCCACTTCGGTGGCGGGCTTGTTGTTCGCTTCGATTTCGCCCTGTTGCTCGCGCTTGATCCTCTCGAAGATCTCCTCTCTGTGAACGGCAACGTTCTTCGGCGCATTGATTCCAATGCGCACCTGATTGCCTTTGACCCCCAGCACGGTGACGGTAACGTCGTCTCCGATCATCACCGTCTCACCCACCCGTCTCGTCAGTATCAACATTTATATTTTCCTCCTTGATTTTGCGGCCGCCGTGCGCGGCTAACCGCAAAGATCCAGCCGGCAATCTAAAGAGTGCACCATCAAAGACAATAAGAGAAACCCTGAATCTTCAGGGGATGGGCAATGCAACAGATTCTGGCGGCCGGTCGAGGCCGAAAGCGGCGTGCAGTCGCTTCACGCACGCTTCGAGCTGTTCTTCAGGAATGAGCACTGAGATCTTGATTTCAGAGGTGGACACCAGCCGGACGGCCGCGCCCTCGGCGGCGAGGGCCTCGAACAGGCGGGTCGCCACACCGGCGTGGGAGCGCATCCCCACCCCGACGACGGCCAGCTTGGCCACCCGCTCGTCGCCGGAGACGGTGCTCCCCTCGAAGACCGCGGCGGCGGCGCGGACGAGCCGGAGGGCCTTGGGGTAGTCGTCGCGGTGGACGGTGAACGAGAGGTCCGTGAGGCCCTCCCGATTCCCGGTGAGCGCGATCATGTCGATCTCGATGCTCGCGGCCGATACCGGCTCGAGCAGCCGATGGATCGCCAGCGGCTCGTTCGGAAGGTTCGTGACGGTGATCTGGGCTTCGTCGCGGTTGAAGGCGATGCCGGAAACGACGGGGGCTTCCACGCGCCGCTCCTCCTTGCAGATGAGAGTGCCGGGGCCCGTCGCGAAACTCGAGGCGACCCGAAGCGGCACATTGTATTTCGCCGCGAACTCCACGCAGCGCAGATGCAGGACGCGCGAGCCCTGCCCTGCGAGCTCGAGCATCTCCTCGAACGACAGCCGATCGAGCCGGCGCGCCTCGGGCACCATGCGCGGATCGGTCGTGTACACCCCGTCGACGTCGGTGAGGATCTGACATTCGTCGGCGCCGAGCGCGACGGCGAGCGCCACGGCCGTGGTGTCCGACCCGCCGCGGCCGATCGTCGTGATGTTTCCGTCCGCATCCACGCCCTGGAATCCGGCCACGACGGGCACGATTCCCTCGCGCAGCGCGGCGCGCAGGCGGTCGGTCTCGATTCTGTGGATCCGCGCACGGGTGTGTACGGGAGAGGTGACGATGCGCACCTGCGCGCCGGTGAAGGAGCGCGCTTTCACGCCTCGCGCTTCGAGCGCCATCGCGAGCAGCGCCACCGAGACCTGCTCGCCGGTCGCGAGCAGCGCATCGAGCTCGCGCGGCGCGGGCTCCGGGCAGATGCCTCGCGCGAGATCGAGGAGGCGGTCAGTGGCATCGCCCATCGCGGAGACGACGACGACGATGTCGTCGCCACGCTCGCGCACCGCGGCCACCCGCGCCGCGACGCGCTGAATGAGCTCGAGGGAACCGACGGAGGTGCCGCCGTACTTCTGGACGATGAGGCTCACGCCAGCTTCGCGCGGACGAGGTCCGGCACGCTGGCGAGCGCTTCGTCGAGCCTGGACGGATCGTTGCCGCCCGCCTGCGCGAAATCGGGCCGCCCGCCGCCGCGGCCGCCGATGCGCGCTGCCACCTGACCGACGAGCTCGCCGGCCTTGATGCGCGCCGTCTGATCGGACGTGACGCCCGCGACCAGCACGACCTTCGAGGCGTTCTCCACGGTGGCGAGCACGATGACGGCGGACTTGAGTCTGCCCTTGAGCTGGTCGACGGCGTTGCGCAGCGCGTTGACGTCGGCACCCTCCACTTTCGTGGCGACGACCTTCACGCCTTCGACGTCGACCGCACCCGAAGCGAGGTCCGTGCTCTGTCCGGAGGCGAGCCGGTCCTTGAGCGCGCGGATTTCCTTCTCCATCTGGCGGATGCGCTCGAGCGCATCGCGCACCTTGGCACTCACGTCCTCGCGCGAGCCGCGCACGAGACCCGCGATCTCCCTGAGAAGCGCTTCGTTCTGCTCGATGTAGTCGAGCGCGCCTTCGCCCGTCAGCGCCTCGATGCGCCGCACGCCCGCGGCGACGCCGCTCTCACTCACGATCTTGAAGATGCCGATGTCGCCCGCGCGCTTCACGTGTGTGCCGCCGCAGAGCTCCATGGAGAAGTCGCCGATGCGCAGCACGCGCACCTCGCGGTCGTACTTCTCGCCGAAGAGCGCCATCGCACCGGAAGCGACCGCCGCTTCGTAGTCCATGTGCCGGACCTCCGCCTCGGTGTTGCGGCGGATCTCGGCATTCACGAGGCGTTCGATCTCGCGCAGCTCCTCCGGCGTGACCGGCTGATAGTGCGAGAAGTCGAAGCGGAGCCGGTCCGGTGCGACGAGTGAGCCCTTCTGCTGCACGTGCGGGCCGAGCACCTTGCGCAGCGCCGCGTGCAGCAGGTGCGTCGCGGTGTGATTGCGCGCCGTGGCCTGGCGGCGCGCTCCGTCCACGTGAGCCATGAGCGTATCGCCGATACGGATCGTGCCTTCGGCCACCGTGCCGATGTGCGAGTGAGCGGCGCCGCGCTTCTGCGTGTCCTCGACCACGAAGCGCACGCCGGAGCCTTCGAGCATGCCGGTATCGCCGACCTGACCGCCGGCCTCGGCGTAGAAGGGTGTGCGGTCGAGGATGACCTCGCCCTTCTCGCCCTTCGACAGCGACTCGACCGGCGCCCCGTTCCTGAGAAGCGCGACGACGCGGCCGTCCGCATCGAGACCTTCGTAGCCCTGGAACAGCGTGCGATGCTCGATCGTGGCGCCGCTGCGCAGGTCGACGCCGAACTTGCTCGCGGCACGCGCACGTTCGCGCTGCGCCTCCATCGCCGCCTCGAAGCCGGCCTGATCGATGGTGAGCCCGCGCTCACGGGCGATGTCGGCGGTGAGGTCGACCGGGAAGCCGTAGGTGTCGTACAGCCTGAAGACCGTCTCGCCGTCGAGAACCTTGCCCGACGTGTTGCGGATGGCGTCCTCGAGGAGCGTCATGCCGGTGCTCAGCGTCTCGGCGAAGCGCTCCTCTTCCTGGCGGAGAACGCGCTCGGCATGCTCGCGTCCGCGCGTGAGCTCAGGATAGGCCTCCCCCATCTCCTTCTCGAGCACCGGAACGAGCCTGTAGAAGAACGGCTCGCGGATGCCGAGCTTGTAGCCGTGGCGAATCGCGCGGCGGATGATGCGCCGGAGCACGTAGCCGCGCCCCTCGTTCGAGGGCAGCACGCCGTCGACGACGAGGAAGGTGCACGCGCGGATGTGATCCGCGATGACGCGCAGCGAGCTCGACGACGTGTCCTTCGTGCCGGCCAGCTCCGCCGCCGCGCGCACGAGATTCCTGAAGAGGTCGATCTCGTAGTTCGAGTGCACGCCCTGCATCACGGCGGAGATGCGCTCGAGCCCCATGCCGGTATCGACCGAAGGCCTGGGGAGCGGCGTCATGGTGCCGTCGGCCGCGCGCTCGTACTGCATGAACACCAGGTTCCAGATCTCGACGAAGCGGTCGCCGTCTTCGCCTGCCGAGCCGGGCGGTCCGCCCGGAATCTCCGGGCCGTGGTCGTAGAAGATCTCGCTGCACGGGCCGCAGGGACCGGTATCACCCATCGCCCAGAAGTTCGAGCTTTCGCCGAGGCGCGCGAAACGCTCGGCGGGCACGCCGATCTCCTTGAGCCAGATGTCGGCCGCTTCGTCGTCGTCCTTGTAGACGGTGACCCAGAGGCGCGCGGGGTCGATCCTGAAGACGCCGGTCACGAGCTCCCAGGCGAAGTGGATGGCCTCGCGCTTGAAGTAGTCGCCGAAGGAGAAGTTGCCCAGCATCTCGAAGAACGTGTGATGCCGGGCCGTGTAGCCGACGTTCTCGAGGTCGTTGTGCTTGCCGCCCGCGCGCACGCAGCGCTGGCTCGAGGCGGCGCGCACGTAGTCGCGCTTCTCCTTGCCGAGGAACACGTCCTTGAACTGGACCATGCCGGCATTGGTGAAGAGCAGAGTCGGATCGTTCGCCGGCACGAGCGAGCTCGAGGGCACGATGGTGTGCCCGTGCTGGCGGAAGAATTCCAGGAAGGCACGGCGGATCTCCGCCGCGCTCATGTAAGGCGGTTTGGTCAAGGTCATTCGTCCGGATCGAATTCGGCACCGAGGGCCGCGCGGATATGATCCGATGAAAAGCCCCGGTACTGCAAAAAGCGCGCTTGGCGGCCCTTCTCGGCCCACTCATCGGGAACCTCGGGACCGAATTTGCGGCTTCGAACCTCGCGTGCAAGGGCACGCCAGTCCGGGCCCGATTCGAGCGCCGCGTCGACGAGCTCGGCCGGAAGCCCGAGTGCCCGGAGCTCCGCGCCGATGCGCACGGGTCCCTGTCCCCGGCGCGCGTGATAGGCGACGTAGTTCTCCGCGAAGCGGGAATCGTTGAGGGCGCCCTCCTCACGAAGCGCCGTCAGCGTTTCCTCCACGACGGCAGCGTCGTAGCCCTTCGAGATGAGCTTCGAGCGCAACTCGCCGATCGCGAAGTCGCGCCGGGCGAGGTGACGCAGCGCCGCCGCATGAACCGCAGCCGGATCCCGGGCCTTGTCGGGATCTGCGGTTGCCTTCCTGCGGCGGATTCCCATGGTCGGATTGTCTCAACGATTCCGGACCGCTTCCCCAGACTCGAGCGCCGCCTCGGAGGGCGGCGCTCGATCAGGCGGTCCGGAAGCGGGGCCGTCTCCCTCGAGGGGAGCCGGCCGGGTATGCACCTTATGCCGTGTCGGCCTGTTCGCCGCCGCGGCCCTGCTTGACGGGCAGGAGCCTGGCGCGGATCTGCTCCTCGATCTCGCGCGCGATGTCCTTGTGCTGCTGGAGGAAGTTGCGCGCGTTGTCCTTGCCCTGGCCGATGCGCTCGCCCTTGTAGCTGTACCAGGCGCCGGACTTCTCGATGATGCCCTGCTGCACGCCGAGCTCGATGATCTCGCCTTCGCGCGAGATGCCCTGGCCGTACATGATCTCGAACTCGGCCTCGCGGAACGGTGGTGCGACCTTGTTCTTGACCACCTTGACGCGCGTCATGTTGCCCACGACTTCCTCGCCGCTCTTGATCGCGCCGATGCGGCGGATGTCGAGGCGCACGGACGAGTAGAACTTGAGCGCGTTGCCGCCCGTGGTGGTCTCGGGATTGCCGAACATGACGCCGATCTTCATGCGGATCTGGTTGATGAAGATGACGATCGTGTTCGAGCGCTTGATGTTGCCGGTGAGCTTGCGCAGCGCCTGCGACATGAGGCGCGCCTGCAGGCCGACCTGCATCTCGCCCATCTCGCCTTCGATCTCCGCCTTCGGCGTGAGGGCGGCGACCGAGTCGACGACGACGAGATCCACCGCACCCGAGCGCACGAGCATGTCCGTGATCTCGAGCGCCTGCTCGCCGGTGTCCGGCTGAGAGACGAGCAGATCGTTGACGTTCACGCCGAGCTTCTCGGCGTATGCGGGGTCGAGCGCGTGCTCGGCGTCGACGAACGCCGCCGTGCCTCCGTTGCGCTGGACTTCCGCGACGACCTGAAGCGTCAGCGTGGTCTTGCCCGACGCTTCGGGACCGAAGATCTCGACGATGCGGCCGCGGGGCAGCCCGCCCACGCCCAGCGCGATGTCGAGACCGAGCGAACCGGTGGAGACCGCTTCGACGTCCCACGTCGCGGGAGCATCGCCAAGGCGCATCACCGAGCCCTTGCCGAACTGCTTTTCGATCTGACTCAACGCGGCGGCGAGCGCCTTCTTGCGATTGTCATCCATGCTGAAGAACCCCTCGGAATTCGTGCCGGAATTATCCCACAAATGCGCCGCGCACGGGATGCCAAAACGGCAGTTTTCCCGTGTTTTTTCAGGCGTTTTCAGCCGCCATCCAGTGGCCAGGAACGGACGATACTGTATAGCGAGCCGGACGGCGTCGTGCGGCTCTCGACGAGCGCGAATCCGGTGAATGACCACGTCACCGGCGGCATCTCGACGTCGCTCATCGTGCGGCGCGCGACCTTGCGCACCAGGGTCACGTGGGCGCGGAACGGCTTGAGGTCCGGAGCGAATCCGGCCGCCACCAGCTCACGCCGGAGGATGCTCGCGAGGTCGGCCGCCGCGCGCGGCGGCAGGGAGGTCGTCGCGCCGACGATCTGCGGCTTCGCCCAGTGCTCGATGCGATCGAGCGTGACGTTCACCGGCACGCCGCCCGCCGCACGAAACGCCTGCGCCGCGCGCCCGGCTGCCGCCTCGAGCTCGGGAATCCTCCGCTCCGGCACCGAGCCGAGAAAGGCGAGCGTGATGTGCAGATTCCCGGGAGGCATGCGGCGCCCGCCTGCCGCGCGCACGATCTTGCGCGTCGCGTGCACCAGCGCCTTGCGTTCCTCCTCGCTCGGCCAGAGCGCGAAGTAGAGCCGGCGCGTCGGCTCGCGCGCGGCGGCCTCGCCCGCGTCGGAGGAACGGGACTCACTGGATGGCACTTCCTGCATCTCGAGCGGACGAGAGCGCTTCAGGAGGCGGCACGCAGGACGAGCTTCAGTGCCTGCTCGACCGACTTGCGCCGCACTGCCTCGCGGTTGCCGCGGAAGTGTCGCACGAGCGACTCGAAATGAAAGCTGCGCCCGCGGCGCCGCGCCACGCAGAACCAGACGGTGCCGACGGGCTTTCCCGGCACGCCGCCATCGGGCCCCGCGATGCCGCTCACGGCGACGGCGATGTCCGCACCCGTGCGCCGCAGAGCGCCGCGCGCCATTTCGCGCACGACTGCTTCGCTCACCGCGCCGTGCGCGCGCAGCGTGCCGCTCGGCACGCCGAGATCGCGCATCTTCGCGTCGTTCGAATACGTGACGTAGCCGCATTCCAGCCAGTTGGAGCTGCCCGGAACGTCCGTCACGGCCTTCGCGATCCAGCCCGCCGTGCACGACTCTGCGGTGACGAGCCGCCGGCGCGCCGCGAGGAGCTTCCGGCCGACTCGCTCGGCGAGGCGATACAGCTTCGCATCGGAGCTCATGCGTATTCCTTCAGCGGTGCTTCAGTCCGCGCAGCGCGTGGTCGAGCACGCGCTCCATGAAGCGCTCGTCGAGCGGCGCGTGACCGAGCAGCAGACGGAAGAAGAGCGGCCCGTAGATCATGTCGAGTGCCACCTCGATGTCGATGTCGGCGCGGATCTCGCGCGCGGCGATCGCTTCGCGCAGCAGAGCGCGGCCCTCCTCGCGCCGCGCGAGCACGAAGTGATTGCGGAACGCCCTGGAGATCTCGGTCTCCTGCTCCGCGGCCGCGAGCATCGCAGCGACCGCGCGCCCGGTTCCCGTGGCGAACACTGCCGCCATGCGTCGGAGCTGTGCACGCAGGCTCCTGAGGGGCGAGCTCGCCCTGCGCGACGGCGCCTGCGGCGGGGACTCGCTCTCCATGAGAGCCGCCATGACGACGGCATGCCGGTCGGGCCACCAGCGGTAGATCGTGGGCTTGCCCACGCCCGCCCGCGCTGCAACGCCCTCGATGGTGACCCCGGAAGGGCCGAGCTCCGCGAGGAGCTCGCGCGCGGCGGCGAGGATCTCTGCCTTCGCACGCTCGCTGCGGGGACGGCCGCGCGGCCGCTTCGCCTCGCCCTCTTCCCGGGTCTTGACGTTCGCATTCATTTTCTTAACGATACGTTTCGTAAATATACCACGGCTCCGGGAGGCGAGCCCATGCACACCGATCCACGTTCCGCCGGGGACGACGGTGGCCTCGTCCCGTATCTCATCGTGAAGGGTGCCGCGCGTGCCATCGAATTCTACGCGCGTGCGCTCGGCGCACAGGAACGCTTCCGTCTCGTCGACCCGGCGTCCGGGAAGATCGGCCACGCGGAGCTCTGCATCGGCAGCTCACCCTTCTATCTCTCGGACGAGTATCCGGACTTCGGCGCGCTGAGACCACCCTCGGTCGGCGGCAGTCAGGTCAAGCTCCACCTGCGCGTTGCGGATGCCGATGCGGCGATCGCGCGTGCCGTGGACGCCGGTGCGACGGTGCTGCGTGCGGTGAAGACCGAGTTCTACGGCGCCCGGACGGGAATGATCGCGGATCCGTTCGGTCACCAGTGGTTCCTCGAGTCGCAGGTCGAGGAAGTGTCTCCCGAAGAGATGCAGCACCGCTGGAACGCGATGAGCAGTTGACTTCAGCGAGAGCGGCGGGAAGCCCGGGATCAGGGAGCGGGCGTGTGCGTTTCTGTGGATGTCCCTTATTCCAACGCACCGGACGACGAGCGTTAATGTGGCGCAGCTCGCGACAAGGAACGCATCATGAGCCTGTCCCGGTTTCTCGAGCGGAATGCATCCGCTGCATTGCTGGTCATCGGCGTCATCTGGAGCGGGTTCGCGCATGCGATGCCCGGCTTCGCACGGCAGTACGAGCTGAGCTGCAACGTCTGTCATGCGGCCGTGCCGCGCCTCAATGCCTTCGGGCAGCAGTTCGCCGACGAGCTCAACATGCGCCTGCCGAACTGGAAGGAGAAAACGGTCAGCGGCGGCGACGAGCTCCTCGCGCTGCCGCGTCAGTTCCCGGTCGGCATACGCGCGCAGGCCTTCGTGCAGGTTCGCGAGGGAGAGGACATCGATCCGCTCACGGGTCCGACCGGAAACGACTCCGATTTCGACTTCCAGGCGCCTTATCTGATAAAGCTCATCACGTCGGCCCCGCTCTCGGATCACATCACGTTCTACGCCTACGGCATCTTCGCGGAGAAGGGCGAGAACGGCACGGTGCTGATCGAGGACGCCTGGTTCAGTCACGACAACCTCTTCGGCACCGGTATCAGCGCGCAGCTCGGCCAGTTCCAGATCTCGGACGTGATGTTTCCGCGCGAGGTGCGCCTGACGTTCCAGGACTTCCAGGTCTATCGCATGGCCGGCGTCACCTACGATCGCGGCGTGCTGTTCGGACGCGGCTTCGGCCCGGTGGACATCGACATCGGCGCAGTGAACGGCAACGGCATCAACGACAGCGTGAACATCGACAGCCCCGGGTTCCGCCGCCCCGATCGTCTGTTCGACCGTGATGACGACAAGTCCATCTTCGGACGCATCGGCACACGGCTCGGGCTGGTGTCGGCGGGCCTCTTCGGTCTGAGCGGCAAGCAGCGCAGCGCGGCGGGACTCGCCGGTGAGCTTTCCGGCGCACGCAATACCGACCGGCGGATCTACGGCATCGACGTCTCCGGCCAGCGCGGCGCGAACCTCTTCTGGTTCGGCCAGGTCCTGTGGAACGAATGGGACGACTTCCTCGACAGCGCACCGGGACGCGACTTCGAGTGGTGGGGAGGATTCCTGGGGCTCGACTACGTCCGCAACGACCGCTGGGCCTTCTCTCTCCTCTACAACTACAACGACGCCGGCGATTTCAAGGGCACGCAGACGGTCTTCGAGGGCATCGAGATGAACACGCTCACACTCGGCGCCTCCTACTACTTCATGCGCAACGTGAAGGCCGTGATCGAGCTCAACGTCGACTTCCTGAGCAGGGACCGCGATCCGGACTTCGTCGGCCACGAAACGCGCGAGCACTACTTCCTGATCGGCTTCGACGCGGCCTTCTGACGGCGCGGGGCGTGCCGCACGGCAACGGCACGTTCGCGACGGATCGGCGCGCGAGCGCTGTCGTGGTCGTTCTCCTCGCCGCGCTCGCACTCGCCTGGCAGGGCAGCCGGCCCCTCTGGGAACCGGACGAGGGGCGCTACACCGCCGTCGCGCTGCAGATGCTCGAGAGCGGCAACTGGTGGGTGCCGCATCTCAATGACGCACAGCCGCACCTCGCCAAGCCGCCTCTGACGTACTGGCTGATCGCCGCGAGCGTCAGTTCCTTCGGTCGCAACGAGTGGGTCGTTCGCCTGCCATCCGTTCTGGCATTCGTTCTCACCGGATGGCTCGTTCTCGCCATCGCGCGCTCGCTCGCCCTGCCCCGCCCGGCGCTCGCACCCGTGATCTGGGCCTCCTCTCTCGGGCCTTTCCTTGCGGCCGGCATCGTCACGACCGATCCGCTGCTCACTCTGTTCGAGACATGCGCCATCGCCGCATTTCTGCGCAGCGGCGTGCTCGAACGAGACGCGCCCGGGCGCGCCTGGATACGTCTCATGTGGCTCGCCTATGCCTGCGGGTTCATGACCAAGGGACCTCCCGCGCTGCTGCCGCTGCTCGCCTCTCTGGTCTGGCTCGGGTTCGCGAAGCGGAAAGCCGCGCTGCAGGCGCTCTTCGATCCTTCCGGAGTCGTTCTGTTCGGCGCCTTCGGTATGACGTGGTACGCCGCGCTCGTCGCGAGCGACCCGCGCCTGCTCGGTTACTTCCTGGGCTACGAGTTCTTCGACCGCATCTTCTCCGGCGTCCACGAGCGGAACGCATCGCTGGGAGGTCTCGTGAGCGCCTACCTGCCGGCGCTCGCAGCCGGCCTGCTGCCATGGGGGACCGTCGCCCTGTCGCGAAGACTGTCCCGCGAGCGCGGTGCACCGGAATCGGAGCCCCCTCGATGCGGCCCCGAGCGCCCGTTCCTGTGGTGCTGGCTCCTGGTTCCGCTGGGAGTCTTCGTGATCGCGCGCTCGCGGCTGCCGCTCTATCTTCTGCCTCTCTTTGTCCCCATGGCATTGCTGCTGCACCGAGACGTCGCCGCCGTCTGGCAGAGGAACGAGGTGCGCAGCGTTGCGGTCACCGCGCTGTGGCTGCTGCTGCTCGTCGGCGCCAGGGCGGCAATCGCCCATTTTCCGACCGCGCACGATGCGCGCACGCTCAGTGCCGAGATCGAGCAGGTAATGCGCGGAATGAGCGGCCCGGCGACGGAGATCGTCTACGTCACCTGTGAGCGGGAGACGGAGGCCGCCCATTTCCCCTGTGAGCCGGCGTACGGCCTGCGCTTCTACCTCGGCGTTCCGGTCGTACGCGTGGAGCCTGAAGCGGGACGGCCGCTCCCGGGCGGCGTGGCGACGTGGCCGGCCGCGTGTGACGAGGCCGCGCGCGCGGATCACGCACTGTGGCTCGTGAAGCCGGAGCGCGAAGAGGCACTCGTTCGGACACTGAGGCAGTGCGGCTACGAGACGACGAGGCTCGCACCGCGTGTCCGCGACCTCGCGGCGCTGGAGGTCACACCACGAGCGAACCGCGCAGACCATCGCACAGTGACAGAGGAAGCGGCTCCGGAAGCGAGCATGTGAGATGGCCACGTGCCGAAGCTCCGCCACGCCGCGGGGTGGACGCCACGTACCCCCCGGATCATTCGATCCCGTCTTTGAATAAACTGGCGGGATGGCAAAGAACGAACCCCAGACGACCGCACCCGACGCGTTCCGGGATCACACGCCCGTCATGCAGCAGTACCTGCGCATCAAGGCGCAGTATCCCGACGTGCTGCTCTTCTACCGGATGGGCGACTTCTACGAGCTCTTCTACGACGACGCGCGCCGCGCCGCCGCGCTGCTCGACATCACGCTCACGGCGCGCGGGCAGTCGGCGGGTCAGCCCATTCCCATGGCCGGCGTGCCGGTTCACAGCGTGGAGACCTATCTTGCCCGGCTCGTGCGCCGGGGCGAGAGCGTCGCGATCTGCGAGCAGCTCGGCGATCCGTCGAAGGCCAAGGGCCCCGTCGAGCGTCAGGTCGTCCGCATCGTGACGCCCGGCACCGTGACGGACGCGGCGCTCCTCGAGGAACGGCGCGAGACGCTGCTCGCCGCGCTCGTGCGCGACGGTGAGCGCTTCGGGCTCGCCTGGCTCGATCTCGCGGCGGGCCGCTTCACGGTGCTGCAGTCGGAAGGCCGGCACGCGCTCGCCGCAGAGCTCGAGCGCCTGCGGCCGGCGGAGCTGCTGATACCCGAGAACGAGGAGCCCGCGACACCGGCGCGCAACGACACGGCGGTGCGCACGCGACCGCCGTGGCACTTCGAGCTCGCGAGCGCCTCGCGGCTCCTAACCGATCAGCTCGGCACGCTCGACCTCAAGGGCTTCGGCGTCGACGAGTATCCGCTCGCGATTCGCGCCGCGGGGGCGTTGCTGCAGTACGTGCGCGACACGCAGAAGGCGGCGGTGCCGCACATCCGCGGGCTCACGGTGGAGGAGCGCTCCGACGCGCTCGTGCTGGACGCCGCGACGCGGCGCAATCTCGAGCTCGATACGAGTCTCTCCGGCAATCCCGACGCGACGCTCTTCGCGCTGCTCGATCAATGTGCGACGGCGATGGGCTCGCGCACCCTGCGCCGCTGGCTCAACCGTCCCCTCACGCGCCACGACGTTCTGCGCACGCGTCATCATGCGCTCGGCGCGCTGATCGACGGCCGGCGCTTCGAAGCCGTGCGCGAGCACCTGCGCGGCATCGGCGACATCGAGCGCATCCTCTCGCGTGTGGCGCTGCGCTCCGCGCGTCCGCGCGATCTCACGCAGCTTCGTGCTTCGCTCGCCGTGCTGCCCGCGCTCCGCGCGACGCTGGAGCCCATCGACTCGCCGCTCGTGCAGGAGCTGCGGGAACGCATGCACGAGCACGCCGACGTGGTCGATCTCCTGCAGCGCGCGATCGCGCAGGAACCCTCGGCGATGCTGCGCGACGGCGACGTCATCGCGGAAGGCTACGACGCGGAGCTCGACGAGCTGCGGCGCATCGCCACTCACACGGACGAGTTCCTGCTCGATCTCGAGCGCCGCGAGCGCGAGCGCACCGGGCTCGCGAGCCTCAGGCTCGGGTACAACCGGGTGCAGGGCTTCTTCATCGAGGTGTCGCGCCGCGAGGCGGAGAACGTGCCGAAGGATTACGTGCGGCGTCAGACGGTGAAATCCGCCGAGCGCTTCATCACACCCGAGCTCAAGCGCTTCGAGGATCAGGTGCTGAGCGCACGCGAGCGCTCGCTCGCCCGCGAACGTGAGCTCTACGAAGAGGTGCTCACGCAGCTCATCGACCGGCTGGGACCGCTGCAGGACACCGCCGGCGCGCTCGCCGAGATCGACGCCCTCGCCTCACTCGCCGAGCGCGCGTGCGTGCTCGAGTGGACGGCACCCGAGCTCACGGACGAGAGCGTCCTGCACATCGATGCCGGCCGGCATCCGGTGGTCGAGCGCTTCTCGGATTCGCCGTTCGTGGCGAACGATCTGCATCTCGACGCCAGACGGCGCATGCTGATCATCACCGGCCCGAACATGGGCGGCAAATCGACCTACATGCGCCAGACGGCGCTCATCGTCATCCTCGCGCACATGGGCAGCTTCGTGCCCGCGGAGCGGGCGGTGATCGGGCCGCTCGACCGCATCTTCACGCGCATCGGCGCGTCGGACGATCTCGCCGGCGGGCGCTCGACGTTCATGGTCGAGATGACCGAGGCGGCGAACATCCTGCACAACGCCACGAGCCGCAGCCTCATTCTCATGGACGAGATCGGCCGCGGCACGAGCACATTCGATGGCCTTTCACTCGCCTGGTCCATGGCGCGGTACATCGCGACGAAGATCCGCGCCTTCACGCTCTTCGCGACGCACTACTTCGAGCTCACCGCGCTCGCGAACGAAGTGGACGGGTGTGCGAACGTGCACCTCGACGCCACCGAGCACGGCGACAGCATCGTATTCCTGCACGCCGTGAAGGACGGACCCGCCAATCGCAGCTACGGCCTGCAGGTCGCCCAGCTCGCGGGTGTCCCGCGCGAGGTCATCGCGCAGGCCCGCGCGTATCTCAGTGAGCTCGAAGCGCAGCGCGACAGCCGCAACGTTCCGGCCGTGCAGGGCGAGCTGCCGCTCTTCGCCGAGCCTCCGCCCGCCACACTCACGGATCCTGTCGCGGAGCGGCTCAAGGAGGCGATCGCGGCGCTCGATCCCGACGGGCTCTCCCCGCGCGCGGCGCTCGAGAAGCTCTACGCGCTCAGGAAACTGCTCGACGACGCTCCTGCGGACGAACCCGGCCGCCGTGCAGACTGAAGTACCCGTGCTCGAGGAAGTAACCGGTTTCGTGCGCCACGCGAGGCGCCAGAAGCATCCCCATGTGGCTGACGGGCAGCGTGATGTGATCGGTCGCGCCCGGCAGGCGCGTCTCGCTGACGGCGACGGTGCCGTCGCTCGGCTCCTCGAAGTGCGCGAAGAAGCGGCCGAGACCGAGCGGCTGGGTGCCGGCGATGATGCCGAGCTCGCGATCGAGGTCCCAGCGTCTCTCGCGATCGCACAGTAGCTCCTCGGCGACCGCCCGGCCGATCATGCGGGAGATCAGCGGGAAGCGGCTCGCGCTCTGAGCCGCGCGGCACCGCACGCAGGGCGTGCCGAGGAAGACGACGCGCCCCGGCGGCTGGTCGGGGAAACGTTCCAGGAAACGATGCACGACGATGCCGCCGAGACTGTGCCCGATGAAGTGCATGCGCCGCGCCCTGATTCCGGCCACGAATGCCTGCAGGCGCTCGACGATATCGGCGACACAGCAGGAAACGCTGGGATAATGGAAGGCATGCACCGTCAGGCCGAACCCGCGCTCGAGACGCCGGCGCAGGAGCAGAGACTCTCCTCCGTTCAGCCACAGGCCGTGGACGTAGACTGCGACCTCCCGCTCGTGCGGCGACACGTAGGCTCCTCGGGCTCTGCGATCGACTGGCGCGGTGATTCGACGCCGAAGGGCAGTATTCCGTTCCGCGGCAGGCTCTTCAACGTGCCCGCGTCAAGGCAGGCGGAACCGGCGGCGCCACGGCGACATTTCTCTGGAATGAGCCCACCAGGAGCCGTCCCCGCGCGCCCCGTTCCGCCGCGCATGCGGTTCGCGCCGTGCTTCCTGCTCGCGGGGCTCCTCGCCCTCACCTGCGCTCGCGCGGAAACCGTCGGCGTCGAGATAGAGGGCGTCGAGGAGGATCTCCTCGAGGCGGTACGCGCGGGTCTCAGCATCCAGAACTACGTCGAGCGAGACGTCACGCCGGCACAGGTACGCAGGCTCCATGCGCGCGCGGAAGAAGAGATCCGCAGGGCGCTCGAGCCTTACGGCTATTACACGCCACGGATCGACAGCGAGCTCAAGGAATCGGAAACCGGCTTCATCGCCAGCTTCCGTATCGATCCCGGCGAGCCCATTGTCGTGCGCGAGAGCAGCGTTCGCGTCGAGGGGCCGGCGTCCGCGGAGCCTGCGATACGACAGGCTCTGGAAGCATTCGTGCCGAAGCCCGGTGAGCGGCTCGACCACGGTCAGTACGAGGAAAGCAAGAAGCGCATCGAGTCGGCGCTCAGCTCGCTCGGCTACCACAGCGCGGAGCTGCTGGCGCACCGCGTGGCCGTCTCGCGCTCGGCGCGCACGGCGGACATCGATCTCGCGTGGCAGAGCGGTCCCCGGTACCGATTCGGCGAGGTCCGCTTTTCCGAGGCGCCGTTCCCGCCCGAATTCCTGAGCCGTTACGTCACGTGGCAGGAAGGCGATCCCTACTCCACCGCGAGGCTCGTCGAGACGCAGCAGCGCCTCGTCGATGCCGGATACTTCTCGGCCGTCCTGATCCAGCCCGATCTCGACGACGCGAAGGACACCGAGGTACCGATCGACATCCTGCTCGTTCCCGCCCGCCGCAGCATCTACTCCATCGCGCTGCACACGAGCACGAACGCGGGACCCGGCGTGCGCGTGAGCTATGAGCGACGCTGGGTGAACGACCGGGGGCATCGGCTGCGTGCCGACGTCGAGTACTCGCAGCGGCTGCAGTCGTACGGGCTGCGCTACAACATTCCGCGGCCCGGCCCGAACGACAAGTACTACAACTTCGGCGCCGCGTACCGCGACGAGGACACGGACACCTCGCGCTCGCGCACGATACGGCTCGCGGCGAACGACTCGCGTCAGTGGTACGGATTCACGCGCACCATCGGCCTGCAGTTCCTCGGCGGTGACTTCGAGGTGGGCAGTCAGCACGGCAACTCGAGTCTGCTCTTCGCCGAGGGCTCGCTCGACAGAACGCGCGCCGACGATCGCTTCTTTCCCCTCGACGGATACTCGCTGAACCTCACGCTGCGCGCAGCGCCGTTCACGTTCGGGTCCGACACTTCTTTCGCGCAGGCCGTTCTGGAGGGCCGCTGGATCCGCTCGTTCACCGAGCGGCATCGCATCCTCCTGCGCACCTCGCTCGGCGCCATGATGGTGGACGACTTCAATCAGTTACCGCCGGAGCTGCGTTTCTTTGCGGGCGGCGATCGCTCCGTCCGCGGCTTCGACTATCAGCAGCTCGGAACGCTGAACGAGCTCGGGGAAGTGATCGGCGGCGAGTTCCTGGCCGTCGGCAGCGCGGAGTACGAGTACTACTTTCTCCCCTCGTGGGGCGTCGCCACGTTCGTGGATGCCGGTGACGCGTTTCGCGCCGGCGAGTTCGACGTCAACGTGGGCGTGGGCGTCGGCGTGCGCTGGAAGTCTCCGGTCGGCCTCGTGCGTGTCGACGTGGCACGCGGGGTGAAGAGCGAGATCGTCCAGGGCTTCCGCCTCCACATCAGGATCGGACCGGATCTGTGAAGGCGCTGCGTTACATCGGGCTCGGGCTGGCCGCGCTGCTGCTGCTCGCGGCACTCGTGCTCGTGTGGCTCCTCAACTCGACGACGGGTGCGAAGTGGGCAGCACGGCGCGCCGAAAGCGCCCTCGCCGGCCGTCTCGCCGTCGGCGGCGTCGGGGGCTCGCTCGCGGGACCGCTCGTGCTCACCGATGTGCGCTATGCAGATCCCGAGACGGGACTCGAGGTGCGGATCGCGCGGGCTTCGGTGGACGTCGCGCTTCGCGCGCTCCTCGGCATGCGGGTGCGCATCGAGGACGTGAGCGCGCGAGGCGTGCGCGTGCAGCTCGGTGAGTCCGCCGAGGAGAAACCCGAAGAGCCGCAGGAACCGTTCAGTCTCGAGCCGCCGATCGACATGATCCTCGATGGTGCCGCGATCGAGGACGCGCAGATCCTGAGCGCGGACGGATCCGGGCCGATTCTCGTCGTGAATCGTGCGGAGCTCGCGGGCTCGTGGACGAGCGCCGCGCTCGCCGTGCGTCACTTCCGGCTCGAGTCGCCGCAGGGCCGCGCGCAGTTCGCAGGCGAAGTGACGGGACGCGAGGTGTATGTCGGAAGTGCGAACGGCGAATTCGACTGGCGGCAGGGAGAGAGCCGCTATGCAGGCACGCTCGCGCTGCGCACCGAGGGACGGCAGGCGCAAGTCGACGTGCAGCTCACCGCTCCGATGCAGGCGCGTCTCACAGGCACACTGGAACAGACCGACACCCTGCCGTGGAGCTTCGAGCTCGACGTGCCGCGCTTCGATCCGCGCCGCGAGCTCGCGCCGGAATCCGACATCGCTGTGCTCGCCGCGTCGCTCAAGGGCAGCGGCAGCCGCAACTCCGCCACGGCGACCGGCCGTCTGACCGTCGGCGAGCACGTCATCGACATCGAGCCGCTGCGCGCGTCCTGGACCGCGGAGCGTCTCGTGGTGGAGGAGCTCGTCGCGCGCCTCGACGAAAGCGCCGGCCGGCTCCGGGCATCCGGCACGGCGCAGCTCGATGCGCAGCCGCTGGCCGCCGATCTCCTCGTGCAGTGGGACGACCTCGAGCTGCCGGAAGAATGGGCAGGGCAGCGGCTCGCGACGCGCGGCGTGCTTTCGATCACCGGCAGCGCAGAACGGTACACGGTGAAGGGCGAGCTGGCCGCAGGACCGCCGGGCGATCTCTCCGACATCGTGCTCGCCGTGAACGGAACGCCAGACGCGCTGCAGATCGACCGGTTCACCATCGCGCAGAAACTGGGCCGGTTGACTGCAAGCGGCCGCGTGGAGCTCACGCCGGCCGTGAGCTGGGATCTCACTGCGCAGGCGACCCGCTTCGATCCGGGCCGGCTGCTGCCCGACTGGCCCGGGCGGCTCGGTTTCTCGCTCGTGAGCCGTGGCCGCCTCGTGGAGGAAGGCCCGGAGGCGACGCTGCGCATCGAACGGCTGCAGGGCACGCTGCGTGACCGCCCCGTCGCGGGCGAAGCGGATCTCTCCGTCACGCCGAACCGCGTGGTCGCGGGCAAGCTGCACCTCCGCTCGGGCGGAAGCGAAGTGCGCGTCGACGGCAAGTCCGGCGAGGAGATGAATCTCGCCGTGAACCTCGCCATCGCCGCGCTCGACGACTGGCTGCCCGACTCGGCAGGAAGTCTTCGCGGCCGCTTCGACGTGAGCGGCCGGTGGCCGCGCATCACCGTGAAAGGCAATGCGCTTGCGAGCGGATTGCGCTACGGGGAGCATCAGGCGCGGCGCGCGCGGCTCAGCATCGACGCGACGGTGCCCGAAGAGCCCGCGGGCACGCTCGCCCTCCGGGTGAACGACGTCGAGGCTGCGGGAATGTCGCTGCGCACGCTGCGTCTGCAGGCCTCGGGCTCGGAGAGCGAGCACCTCGTCGAGCTCGATGCCGACGGCACGCCGCTCGCGACGAGCCTGCGTGTGCAGGGCGCGCGCGTCGAAGGCGGATGGCGCGGCACGCTCGAGCGGCTGCAGCTCGCTGCCGAAAAGGTGCCTGCCGTCGCGCTCGTGCAGCCTGCCGGGATCGCCTTCGTTGACGGTGCGATCTCGTTGGGCCAGTCCTGTCTCAGGGGCGATGGCATCGGCCTGTGCGTCGCCGCCGAGGGCCGGCCCGAAGGACCGCTGCAGGCGAGCTACGAGCTCGACGACCTGCCGCTCGCGCTCGTCGCCGCCTTCGCACCGGACCTGCCCTTCGAGCTCGAAGGCACGATCGCCGGCCAGGGCTCCGTGCGGCGCGAAGCAGACGGCGCATTGTTCGGCCAGCTCTTCATCGCATCCCCGGCAGGCGGCGTCGCCAATGCGGAGGACGATGCCGAAGAGCTGCTGCGCTACGAGAATCTTCGCATCGACGCGCTGCTGCAGGGTGATGTCGCACGATTGCAGGCGCGAGGCGTCGTAGGCGCCGGCGGCGAGCTCGATGCGACGCTGTCCGTCGCTGGACTGCAGGCGGACGATACCGCGCCGCAGCTCGACGGCAATGCGACGCTCGTCGTCCCCGATCTCGCTCCTCTCGCCGTCTTCACGCCGCAGCTCGCTTCCGTCCGGGGCAGCGCGCGGGCGCTGGTGCGCATCTCGGGCACTGCCGAATCGCCGCAGGTCATCGGCGAGATTGCCGCGAACGAGCTCGGCGCCGAGGTGCCCGAGCTCGGCATCACGCTGCGCGAAGGCACGCTGCATGCAGCCCGCGCGAGCGACGGCTCGATCGAGGTCAAGGGAGGCATCGCATCGGGAGACGGCCGACTCGAGCTCGAGGGCGATTCACCTGATCTCGAAGCGCTGCGCATCCAGATCCGCGGCGAGCAGTTCCTCGCTGCGGACATACCCGGAGCGCGCGTGATCATCACGCCGGATCTTTCCTTCACGCGCTCGAGCGAGCGCATGATGCTCGAGGGGATCGTGCGCATTCCGACCGCGCGCATCGACCTGCAGCGCATCCCGCAGGCACAGGGCGGTCAGAGCCGCTCGCCCGACGTCGTCGTGATCGACGAAGAGATCGGCGAGGAAGAAGCAGGACTGCCGCTGCACGCGAAAGTGACGCTGGTGCTGGGCGAGAAGGTGCAGCTCGTCGGCTTCGGACTCGATGCGCGGGTCGAAGGGAGCCTCGTCGTCGTCGAGCGGCCCGGCGAGGAGACGACGGCGTCCGGCGAGATCCGCGCTTCCGGTATCTACAAGGCGTACGGCCAGGAGCTCACGATCGAGCACGGCCGGCTGCTCTACGCGGGAACGCCGCTCACCGATCCGCGGCTCGACATCCTTGCTTCGCGCACGATCGAGAGAGACAGCGTGACCGTGCGCCTGCAGGTCACCGGCTCTGCGCAGGCACCGGAACTCAATGTCTCTTCGGATCCCGTCATGGGTCAGACCGAAGCGCTCGCCTACCTGGTCACGGGCCGGCCGCTCTCACAGCTCGGTCAGGGTGAAGGCGACAGCGATCTGCTGCAGTCCGCGGCACAGCAGCTCGGCGGCGCGGCAGGCGGTCTCATCGCACGCAGTCTCGGCCAGCGGCTCGGCCTCGACGAGGTGAAGGTCGAGCAGGAGGAGTCGATCGGAGGCGCGGCGCTCACCGTGGGCGAGTATCTCTCGCCGAGGCTCTTCGTGAGCTACGGCTTCGGGCTCTTCAATCCCGGTCAGATCGTCTCGCTGCGCTACATCCTCACCGACCGCCTGTCGCTCGAGGCGAGTCAGGCGCCCGACGACACGCGCGGCGCGATCGAGTACCGCGTGGAGCGCTGAGCTCAGCTCGCCGGAGGCGGCAGACGCACGCGGATGTGCAGCTCGCGAAGCTGCTCCTCCGACACCTCCGTCGGCGCGTCGGTGAGCGGATCCGCGGCCGTCTGAGTCTTCGGGAACGCGATGACCTCGCGGATGCTCTCCGCGCCGGCCATCAGCATGCTGAGCCGATCGACACCGAAGGCGATGCCGCCGTGAGGCGGCGCGCCGTACTTGAGCGCATCGAGCAGGAAGCCGAACTTCGCGCGCGCTTCCTCGGGGCCGATGCCGAGCAGCTCGAACACCGCGGACTGCATCTCCGGACGGTGGATACGCACCGAGCCGCCGCCGATCTCCGAGCCGTTGAGGACCATGTCGTAGGCGCGGGCGAGCGCACCACCCGGGTTCGCGCGCAGCGCCTGCGGGTCGTCGGTCTGCGGCGAGGTGAACGGGTGATGCATGGCCACCCAGCGCTTCTCGTCCTCGTCCCACTCGAACATGGGGAAGTCGACGACCCACAGCGGCCGCCAGCCTTCCTCGACCATCTTGAGATCCTGCCCGACGCGCAGACGCAGCGCGCCGAGCGAGTCGTTGACGACCTTCGCGGTATCGGCGCCGAAGAAGATGACATCGCCGTCCTGCGCGCCCGTGCGCTCGAGGATCCCTGCGATCGCCGCATCGGAGAGGAACTTGATGATCGGCGACTGCAGACCGTCGCGTCCCTTGGCACGCTCGTTGACCTTGATGTACGCGAGGCCCTTGGCACCGTAGCGGCCGACGAAGGCGGTGTACTCGTCGATCTGCGAGCGCGGCATGGCACCGCCGCCGGGCACGCGCAGCGCCGCGACGCGCCCGTCGGCCGACTTCGCGGGCCCCGCGAACACCTTGAACTCGCAGTCGCGCACCAGATCCGCGACGTCGACGAGCTCGAGCGGAATGCGCAGATCCGGCTTGTCGGAGCCGAAGCGACGCATCGCCTCGGCGTACGTCATGCGCGGGAACGGATCGGGCAGCTCGGTCTTCAGCACCTCGCGGAAGATGTGACGGATCAGGCCTTCCATCAGGCTCATGATCTCGTCGCGCGAGAGGAAGGACGTCTCGATATCGAGCTGCGTGAACTCGGGCTGACGGTCCGCGCGCAGGTCCTCGTCGCGGAAGCAGCGCACGATCTGATAGTAGCGGTCGAAGCCCGACACCATCAGGAGCTGCTTGAAGATCTGCGGCGACTGCGGCAGCGCGAAGAACTTGCCGGGATGCGTGCGGCTCGGCACCAGGTAGTCGCGCGCGCCTTCCGGCGTCGCCTTCGTGAGCATCGGCGTCTCGATGTCGACGAAACCGTGCTCGTCGAGGTAGCTGCGCATGGCACGCGTCACCTGATGACGCAGGCGCAGGCGCCGGTTCATCACCTCGCGGCGCAGATCGAGATAGCGGTACTTGAGCCGCACTTCCTCGCCGACGTGCTCGTCGAGCTGGAACGGCAGAGGCTCGGAGCGGTTCAGCACCTCGAGCTCCTTCGCGAGCAGCTCGACGCGGCCCGAACGGAGGTTGGGATTGGCGGTGCCTGCGGGACGCTCGCGCACGCGACCGCGCACGCGGATCACGTACTCGTTGCGCAGCCGCTCGGCTTCGGCGAAGACCTCCGGCCGGTCCGGATCGAAGACGATCTGGAGCAGCCCCTCCCGGTCGCGCAGGTCGACGAAGATCACGCCGCCATGGTCGCGACGGCGGTGAACCCATCCGGCCACCGAGATTTCCTGTCCGACGAGGGTTTCGTCGACCTGACCACAGTAATGAGTGCGCATAGGGGTGCGCATCCTAGGAGGGGTGCACGAGCGTGGCAAGCACGGCAAGGACCACGTGAAAGCCGCCATGAGCCAGCATCGCGGACTCGAGACTGTGGCGCCAGTACAGCCAGCCGTAGATGGCGCCCGCGACCGAGTTGAGCAGGACCGTGCGCAGCACGACGAAAGGCGTGAGCGGTCCGCCAAGCGCGGCCGTACCGAGGTGTCCCGCACCGAAGACGAGAGCCATCACGAGGAGTGAGATCCAGAACACCACTTGCCCCGGTCCGGCCTCCCGGCCGCCGGTCACGCGCCAGAGGAGCCACGCGAGGAGCGTCATCCCGCCGTAGCGCATCATGAGCTCCTCGGTCGTCCCGCCGTAGAGAACGGCCGAGAGCACCATCGCGAGCGGCCGCGGCCGCAGGAGCTGCAGCCGCTGGAGCTCCGAACCGGTGAGGAGAAGATCGAGGACAACGACCAGGGCCACCGATGCAACCGCACCGAGGAGCCCGGCGATCAGGTCCTGCCGCAATCCGATCCACGCGCCTTCCTCGTCGTTCGCCCAGGCCGCGATGCGGGAACGAAGGCCCACTCGGGGAGCGAGCAGCACACCGGCAGTGACGCCCACGAGGAGCAGCAGCGCCGGCTGGATCAGGGACAGGGCGGTGATCGCTTCGACCGACAGCCCGCCGCGCACGTGCGGCGGCAGACCCTCGATGATCGGCTTCAGGCTGGCGTAGAGGGCGAGCGTTCCGGCGAGCCCTGTGCCGAAGAGCGCGAGGAACGGGCGGACCGAGGCGGATCGGGCCACGGCACCGCCCCTATTGCGGCTGCTTCGTCTCGGGAATCGTGAGCACGGCCGCGCCCTCGAGCGCGCCCGAGCGCAGCCGCCGCAGCGCCTCGTTGGCCTCGGTCAGCGGGAAGCTCTGCACCTGCGGATGCAGCGTCGTCGCCGCCGCGACGCGCATGAACTCTTCACCATCGGCGCGCGTGAGATTCGCCACCGAGGCGATCGATCGCTCACCCCAGAGCAGGCGATAGGGAAAGCTCGGGATATCGCTCATGTGAATGCCCGCGCACACGACTCTTCCGCCGGGTCTCACCGCGGCGAGCGCCGCGGGCACGAGCTCACCCACGGGCGCGAAAATGATCGCCGCATCGAGCGGCTCCGGCGGCGGCTCATCCGAGCCGCCCGACCACACGGCACCGAGACGGCGCGCGAACTGCTTGCCGGCCTCGTCTCCGGGGCGCGTGAAGGCGTACACGTCCTGCCCCTTCGCCCGCGCAACCTGCGCGAGCAGATGCGCCGCTGCGCCGAAACCGTACAAGCCGAGCCGCTTCGCGTCGCCCGCGGCGCGCCAGGCGCGATAGCCGATGAGCCCCGCGCAGAGGAGCGGTGCAGCCTCGATGTCTGAATACTTCTCCGGAATTGGCAGGCAGTAGCGTGCGTCGGCGAGCACGTGCTCGGCGTAGCCGCCGTCGAGCGTGTAACCGGTGAAGCGCGCGTTGACGCAGAGATTCTCGAGGCCGAGCTCACAGAAGCGGCACTTGCCGCAGGTGAATCCGAGCCAGGGCACACCGACCCGGTCGCCGGGGCGGAAGCGGGTGACGCCCGGTCCGCACTCCACCACGGTGCCGACGATCTCGTGGCCGGGGATCACCGGAGTCGGAATCGACGGCAGCTCACCGTCGACGACGTGCAGGTCGGTACGGCACACGCCGCACGCCCGCACGCGCAGCAGTACCTGATGCTCGCCCGGCGGGGGAAGCTCGATCTCGGTGAGCCTGAGCGGCTCACCGGGTGCGTGAAGGCGCATCGCCCTGGTCTTCATCTGACCGCCTCCATGCGGGACGCTCCTCAGGCAGCGGGCTCGGCGGCCGCCCGACGCAGCACGGCCGGCGCAGGTGGAACGACGACACCGAGCGTCACGATCCACTTCATCGCCGCATCGACGCTCATCTCGAGCTCGACGACCTCCGAGCGCGGGACCATCACGATGAGTCCCGACGTGGGATTCGGCGTCGTCGGAACGTACACGCAGACGTGCTGCACGCCCGTCTTCGCGCTGACCTCGGCGATGTCATCGGCCGTGACGAAGCCGATGCTCCAGATGCCCTTCCGTGGATACTCGATCATCACGACCTTGCGGAACGACTGGTTCGTGCTCGAGAACACCGACTCGGCGAAGGTCTTGACGCTGCCGTAGATCGAGCGCACCAGCGGGATGCGGTGCATCAGGCTCTCCCAGTGCGCCACGAGCCTCCGGCCGACGATGTTCGTGACCGCGAGCCCCGTCACGAGCAGCACCAGGAACGCGAAGATCACACCGAGACCCGGCAGCGGGAAGCCGAAGAAGGCCTCCGGCCGGAAGCGCTCGGGGAGCAGCAGGAGCGTGCCGTCCATGAGCTCCACGATGAACTGCACCACCCAGAAGGTGGCGAGGATCGGGAGCCAGACCAGCACGCCTGCGACGAGATATCGCCGCAGGCTGCGGGTCCGGCTGCTCTGAGTCATGAACGGGCCTTGCGCGCAGTACGAGGCTTGGACCTCGGTCGTGCCGTACGCGTGGAGCTCTTGCGCGCGGTGGTGGCGCTCTTACGCGGCGTGCGCACCGTGGTGGACGAGCGGCTTGCGCCCGTCGACACGGACGACTTGCTCTCCGTCGCCTTCGACTCCGTCGACTTGGACTCGGACGAGGACTCGTCCTTCGACGGCTCGGCGTCCGCGGTGGCGAGGTTGCGCTTCGTTTCCTTGTCCGACTTGAAATCGGTCTCGTACCAGCCGCTGCCCTTCAGGCGAAACACGGGCGCGGAGACGAGCTTCTTCAGGGTATTGCGCCCGCACGACGGGCACTTGCGAAGCGGAGCGTCGGAGATCTTCTGCAGGACCTCCGTATAGTGCTTGCAGTTGCTGCACTCGTACTCGTAGAACGGCATAGGTTCATTATACCCGCTGGTCAGACAATGACACCGGCGCCCGCGTGGAGGCGCCGAAGAAGCATTCGGGAAGCCGGCCGCGGCAGTGGCCCGGCCGGCTCTTTCCCGTGACTGCAACCCTCCCTAGGCCACCTTCTCGAACACGAGCTGGCCGTCGCGCGCCGTCACGCGCACACGGTCGCCGGGCCCGAAATCGCCCTTGAGGATGCGCTGGGCGAGCGGGTTCTCGACCTGCTGCTGGATGGCGCGCTTGAGCGGCCGCGCACCGTACACCGGGTCGAATCCCGCCTGGCCCAGGAGGTCCCGGGCGCTGTCGTCGAGTATGAGCTCCATGTTGCGCTCGAGAAGGCGCTTGCGCAGGTACCCGAGCTGGATGTCGACGATCTTGCGGATCTGCTCGGAGCCGAGCGGATGGAACACCACGATGTCGTCGATGCGGTTGATGAACTCGGGCCTGAAGTGCTGCTGCACGATCTCCATCACGGCGCTCTTCATGCGCGAGTAGTTCTGCTCGCCCGCGTACTCCTGGATGACCTGCGAACCCAGGTTCGAGGTCATGATGATGACCGTGTTGCGGAAATCGACGGTGCGGCCCTGACCGTCGGTGAGGCGGCCGTCGTCGAGCACCTGCAGCAGGACGTTGAACACGTCCGGGTGCGCCTTCTCGACCTCGTCGAGCAGGATCACCGAATAGGGACGGCGCCGCACCGCCTCGGTGAGATATCCGCCCTCCTCGTAACCGACGTATCCCGGCGGCGCGCCGATCAGCCGGGCCACGGAGTGCTTCTCCATGAACTCGGACATGTCGATGCGCACCATCGCGTCCTCGGTGTCGAAGAGGAACTCGGCGAGCGCCTTGCAGAGCTCCGTCTTGCCGACGCCCGTCGGTCCGAGGAACAGGAACGAGCCGTTCGGCCGGCGCGGATCGGAAAGGCCCGCGCGGGAGCGGCGGATCGCGTTCGAGACGATGCGCACGGCCTCGTCCTGACCGACGACGCGCTTCGAGAGCGCCTCCTCCATGCGCAGGAGCTTCTCCTTCTCGCCCTCGAGCATCTTGGAGACGGGAATGCCGGTCCACTTGGAGACGACTTCCGCGATCTCCTCCTCGGTGACCTTGTTGCGCACGAGGCGCGTCTGCTTGCCTTCCGCTTCCTGCGCCTGCGCGAGACGCTTCTCGAGCTCGGGGATGCGGCCGTACTGCAGCTCCGCCATGCGGCCGAGATCGCTCGCGCGGCGCGCGGCCTCGAGCTCGAGACGCGCACGCTCGAGCTCCTCCTTGATCTGCGCGGCGCCCTGCAGGCTCGCCTTCTCGGCCTTCCACACCTCCTCGAGATCGGCGTATTCCTTCTCGAGGGAGCTCAGCGTCTCCTCGAGCGCCGCGAGTCTCTTCTTCGAGGCCTCGTCCTCCTCCTTCTTCAGCGCTTCCTGCTCGATCTTGAGCTGGATGATGCGCCGCTCGAGGCGGTCGAGCGCCTCCGGCTTGGAGTCGATCTCCATGCGGATGCGCGCGGCGGCCTCGTCGATCAGGTCGATCGCCTTGTCCGGAAGCTGGCGGTTGGTGATGTAGCGATGTGAGAGCGTCGCAGCGGCGACGATCGCCGGGTCGGTGATCTCGACGCCGTGGTGCACTTCATACCGCTCCTGCAATCCGCGCAGGATCGCGATGGTGTCCTCGACGGAAGGCTCGTCGACGAGCACGGTCTGGAAGCGTCGCTCGAGCGCGGCGTCCTTCTCGATGTACTTGCGGTACTCGTCGAGCGTCGTCGCGCCGATGCAGTGCAGCTCGCCGCGCGCGAGAGCGGGCTTCAGCATGTTGCCCGCGTCCATCGCGCCCTCGGCCTTGCCCGCGCCGACGACGGTGTGCAGCTCGTCGATGAAGAGGATGATCTGGCCTTCCTGCTTCGCGAGCTCGTTGAGCACGGCCTTCAGGCGCTCCTCGAACTCGCCGCGGAACTTCGCACCGGCGATGAGCGCGCCCATGTCGAGCGCGAGGATGCGCTTGTTCTTGAGTCCCTCGGGCACCTCGCCGTTGATGATGCGCTGGGCGAGACCCTCGACGATGGCGGTCTTGCCGACGCCCGGCTCGCCGATCAGCACCGGGTTGTTCTTGGTGCGGCGCTGGAGCACCTGGATCGTGCGGCGGATCTCGTCGTCGCGGCCGATGACCGGATCGAGCTTGCCGGCGGCGGCGCGCGCGGTGAGATCGATGGTGTACTTCTCGAGCGCGCCGCGCTGCTCCTCGGCATTCGGGTCCTGAACCTTCTCTCCACCGCGCATCTCGTCGATCGCCTTCTCGACCGCGCCGCGCACCCCACCGGCGTCCTTCAGGATGCGCGCGAGATTACCGCGGTCCTCGAAGGCCGCGAGGACGAAGAGCTCACTCGAGATGTATGCGTCGCCGCGCTGCTGGGCGAGCTTGTCGGTGACGTTGAGGAGCCTGGCGAGATCGTTCGAGACGTGGATCTCGCCCGGCGTGCCCTCGACCCGCGGCAGCCTGTCGAGCAGGGCCCCGAGATCGGAGCGCAGCTTGTTGACGTTGACGCCGGCCTTCGTGAGCAGCGGACGGACCGTACCGCCCTGCTGGTCGAGGAGCGCCAGCATCACATGCGCCGGCTCGAGTAACTGGTGATCGCGCCCGACCGCCAGCGACTGCGCATCGGCCAGCGCCGCCTGAAACTTGCTCGTCAGCTTGTCCATCCGCATGGGAAGGCCCCGTCATCGGTAAGAATCTGCCCCGGTTGTTGGGGCTGTACCACAGGGTTCAAGAGGCCGCGACCTGTGGCCTTCACCTATGGGAAAGGCGCGGGGGAAGCGGGGCGGCCGGTCAGTGCGCGTTGCCTTCCGCGAGGGCGATGACGGCGATGCCGAGCGCGATCAGGACCACCTGGGCCGCGCTCGCCCGCAGGTCGACCCGCCGGTGCAGGCCCGGGATGAGATCGGCGACGGCCACGTAGAGGAAGCAGGCCGCCGCGATGGCGAGCGCGAAGGGCAGGAGCTCGAACACCTGACGCAGCGCGAAGTACGCCAGCACGCCGCCCACCACCGACGTGAGGCTGACCAGGAGATTGAGCCACAGCGCCCGCGCCCGCGACATCCCCGAGTTCAGCAGGATCGCGAAATCGCCGACCTCCTGCGGGATCTCGTGCGCCAGCGCGGCGAGTGTCGTCACGATGCCGAGCCCGATGTCGGTGAGGAACGCGGCCGCGATGAGCACGCCGTCGAGCGCGTTGTGAATCGCATCACCCACCAGGACCAGGAACGCGGATGCCTTGTCGCGGTGATGGTGGTCCGGCACGTGCGTCTCGCATTCCTCGGCGTGGCAATGACGCCAGAGAACGAGCTTCTCCAGTACGAAGAACACGCCGATTCCGGCGACCAGCGCGATGCCGATCTCGTGGACGCGCTCCGCCCCCACCCCTTCGATCGCGTGCGGCAGCAGCGCGAGCAGGGCCGCGCCGAGCAGCGCCCCGGTGGCGAAGCTCACGAGATGCGGCAGCAGGCGCCCTCGGGCCGCTTCCGGCAGGAGCAGGAACAGGCCGGCAACGGCGGCGCTGACGACGCCGGCCAGGGCGGTGAACGCGACGATCCAGGTGAGAGTGCTCAAGCGCTTGTGGGTTGTTGTCGGGTGGCGCGCATCCTAGCACGCGCCTTTCCCTTGCCCGCCCTCGGCGGGGCCGTTCAGTGGGACGAACCGTCCAGCCAGATCAGCGCGGCCATGCGCCCGCACTGCCCGTCGCGACGGTACGAGAAGAAGCGCTCGGCATCCGCATACGTGCACCAGGTGCCGCCGTGAATCTCACGCACGCCGAGCGCCACGAGGCGCCGGCGGGCGAGCATCGCGAGATCGCATTGCCAGCGGCCGCGGGCGTTGCGTTCGAAGGCACCGGTCGCGTCCGGGTCCCGGGCGAGAAATGCGGCCCGCACCTCGTCTCCCACCTCGAAATGCGCCCGTCCGATGGCAGGCCCCAGCCAGGCGATCAGCGAACCGGGCTCGATCGCGAGACGCTCGACGGTCGCTTCGAGCACGCCTCCCGCGAGCCCGCGCCAGCCTGCATGTGCCGCCGCCACAGCCGATCCGTCGCGCGCCGCGAAGAGCACGGGCATGCAGTCGGCGACCTGAATGACACAGACTCGACCCGGCTCACGCGTGAGCGCGGCATCGCCGGTCGGCTCCTCGTCACGGTCGAGGTCGACGACCGTGCTGCCGTGGACCTGTCTCAACCACGAAGGCTCGGCCGGGAGCTCGAGACGCTCGCGCACGCGCCGCCGGTTCTCGGCGACTGCGTCCGGCGAATCGCCGACGTGCGCGCCGAGGTTGAGCGACGCGTAGGGACCTTCGCTCACTCCGCCCTGCCGCAGCGTGAACGCAGCCCGAACCCGCGAAGGCGCCGGCCAGTCGGGGACTATGACCTGCGGCTCGGTCATGACTGCCGCGACTCGCGAGCGTCCGCCTCGAGCACCGCGACGAGCCGGGCCATGTCCTCAGGGAGCGGCGATTCCCATTCCATCTCGCGACCGCTGATGGGGTGCGTGAGGCGCAGCCGCGCTGCATGCAGCGCCTGCCGCCTGAAGGAAGCGAGCGCCTCGAGGAGCTGCGGGCTCGCGCCGGCCGGAATGCGCCGCCTTCCGCCGTACACCGCGTCGCCCACGATCGGATGGCCGATGTGAGCCATGTGCACGCGGATCTGGTGCGTGCGACCCGTCTCGAGGCGCACCCGCACGAGCGTGTGCGCACGATAGCGCTGCACGACGCGGTAGTGTGTGATGGCCTCGCGGCCGTCCTGTCTCACGGCCATGCGCGTGCGCACCGTGCGATGGCGGCCGATGGGCGCATCGACCGTCCCTCCGGCCGTCATCACGCCGTGGCACACCGCGAGGTACTCGCGCTCGATCTCGCGTGCCGAGAGCGCCGCGACGAGCGCCGTGTGCGCTTCCGGCGTGCGCGCGACGACGAGCAGCCCGCTCGTGTCCTTGTCGAGGCGGTGAACGAGCCCGGCACGCGGCACGTGAGCGAGGCGCGGATCGAGCGCGAGCAGCGCGTTCTGCAGCGTTCCTCGCGGATTGCCGGCGCCCGGATGCACGACGAGTCCCGGCGGCTTGTCGATGACGAAGAGCGCACGGTCCCGGAACACGACCTCGACGGGCAGCTCCTGCGGCTCGACGCGGTCGTCGGCCGGGAGCCGTGCCTCGATGTGCACCTGCTCTCCGCCGAGCACCCTGTCTTTCGCCCGCGGCACACGCCCGTCGATCCGCACCGCCCCGGCCTCGATCCAGCTCTGCAGTCGGGCCCGCGAGTACTGTGGCAGCGTACGCGCGAGCGCCTGATCGACGCGCAGTCCCGCGCAGCTCGCGGGCATCTCGAACGCGTGGGTGCGGAACTCGTCTGACATGGAGGCGGTCGTAGGGCCGTCGGGTGCGGATTGGCTATACTTTCGTGATCGGACGGCCAGAACTCAACGAAAGGCCCCTCGCGATGTCTTTTTGCTGGCCGGCACGGCTTCCGGCACGAATTCTCGTACTCGCCTTCTGCGTCGCCCTGCTGGCGGTGGCCGGATGCCGCTCGAATCCTCAGCGCGACTTCCAGCGCTCGAGCCCGGAGCGCATCTACGAGCAGGCCAGGCGCAGCCTCGACGCCTACGACTTCAACACGGCGATCAGGCTCTACGAGGCGCTGACCGCCCGCTATCCGTTCACCGAGCAGGCGCGCCAGGCGCGCATCGATCTCATCTACGCCTATTATCGGGCGCGCGAGTCCGAATCCGCCATCGACGCTGCAGACACGTTCATCCGCGAGAATCCCACGCATCCGCGCGTCGACTACGCCTGGTACATCAAGGGTCTCGTCGATTTCGAGCGCACGCCGAACATCCTCGAGCGGTTCTTCAGAGTCGATCTGACCGAACGGCCGCCGAACACCGCGCGCCGGGCCTTCGCCGCGTTCCGCACCGTCGTCGAGCAGTACCCGAAGAGCGAGTACGCGCACGACGCGCGTCAGCGCATGATCTACCTGCGCAACCGGCTCGCGGACTACGAGGTGCACGTCGCGCGCTACTATCTGCGCCGCGGTGCCTACATCGCCGCCGCGCAGCGCGCGAAAGGCGCGATCGAGCAGTACGACGGTGCGCCCGCGGTCAAGGAAGCACTCGAGATCCTGATCGAGTGCTACGACCGGCTGAACCTCACCGACCTTGCGCGGCAGACGCGCGAGGTCTACGCCGCGAACTTCTCCGGCGACGTGGAGCACGTCGAGGCGGAGATCAACAGGCCCTGGTGGAAGTTCTGGCGGTGATCAGCGGCGGTAGCCGTTGGTGATCGGATAGCGCCAGTCGCGGCCGAAGGCACGGCGGCTCACGCGCACACCGGGCGGCGCCTGCCTGCGCTTGTATTCGTTGCGCTTCACCATGTCGAGCACGCGGCCCACGGTCGCACGATCGAAGCCGCGCGCGACGATCTCGTCCACCGACAGATCCTCCTCGATGAAGGCCTCGAGGATCGGATCGAGAATCTCGTAGGGCGGCAGCGAGTCCGAGTCCTTCTGATCCGGCCGCAGCTCCGCCGAAGGCGGCCGATCGATCACCCTCTGCGGGATCACGCGTCCGAGCGAATTGCGGTACGCGGCGAGGCGGTAGACGAGCGTCTTGCTGCAGTCCTTGATGGGCGCGAAGCCGCCCGCCATGTCGCCGTAGAGCGTCGCGTAGCCCACGGCCATCTCGCTTTTGTTGCCCGTGGTGAGGAGCATCCGGCGCGTCTTGTTCGAGATGCCCATGAGGATGAGCATCCGGCAGCGCGACTGGATGTTCTCCTCCGTCGCATCGGGCTTCGTGCCGGCGAACTCGCCGCGCAGCGCCTCGAGCGTGGCGGCGAACATGCCTTCGATCGAGATGACGCTGTACTTCACGCCGAGCGTGCGCGCTTCCTCCTCGGCGTCCTCGAGGCTCATCCGCGACGTGTAGCGCGAGGGCATCATGACCGCGTGCACGCGATCGGGGCCGAGCGCATCCACCGCGATCGCGAGAGTGAGCGCGGAGTCGACGCCTCCCGAAAGCCCCATCACGACGCCCGGGAAACCGTGCTTGTTCACGTAGTCGCGCACGCCGAGCACGAGCGCGCGATAGATGCTCGCCTCGTCGCTGAGCTCGGGCGCGACGGCGCCATCGAGCGGCACGGCCCTGCCGTCGCGGCGCGCGAAATCGATGGTGTAGATCCCTTCCTCGAAAGGCGGCGCGCGCATGACGACGCGGCCTGCGGCATCCATCACGAAGGAGTTGCCGTCGAACACGAGCTCGTCCTGCCCGCCGACGGTGTTGACGTACACCACCGGCAGGCCGGTCTCGCGCACCCGCGCACCCACGATGCGTTCGCGCTCGCGCTGCTTGTGGATCTCGTACGGCGAAGCGTTGAGGACGACCAGGAGCTCGGCGCCCGCGGCGCGGGCTTCCTGCGCGGCCCTCGTCTCCCACACGTCCTCGCAGATGAGGAGCCCGACCCTGAAGCCGCGCACCTCGAACACCGTCGGCTGTGCGCCGGCGCGGAAGTAGCGCTTCTCGTCGAACACCCGGTAGTTGGGCAGCTCGCACTTGCGATGCCGTGCCCGCACCTCACCGCCGCTCACGAGCGCGGCGGAGTTGTAGATGTCCGTTCCGCTGTACTCCGGATAGCCGACGATCGCGGCGACGTCGCGCACTTCCCTGCGCACGCGCTCGAGGCCTTCCTCGATCTGCTTGCGGAAGCCGCGGTGGAACAGCAGGTCCTCGGGCGGATAGCCCGACAGCGCGAGCTCCGGAAACACCACGAGATCTGCGCCGTGCTTCGCGCGCGCCGCCTGCGCGGCCTCGATCACCCGATCGACGTTCCCGTGGACATCACCGACCAGGAGATCGAGTTGCGCGAGCGCGATCCGCAGCTCGTGTGACATGGCCGGGAGCGGCTCTCAGCGCCGCTGGCGAGCCTTTCCGCGCGTGCGTGCGGGACGACGCGCCGCTGCAGCCGTACGACGCGCGCCGGCGCGCGTGGCGCTCTTGCGGGCGCTGCGGCGAACCGCGGTCACCTTGCGGCGCGGCTTCGCGGCACCGGTCTTCGACGCAGCCTTCTTCGCGGCCACTCGACCGGCCGTCGCACGGACCTTGCCGCCGTTCCGTGCGCCCGACGACTTCGCAGCGGCAGCAGGACGCTTGCTCGCAGCGGGACGCGCACTCGCGGCCGCGGCGCGCACCTTCGCGCGCGCTCTGATGCGCGGCCGCAGCAGCTCGTTGATCGCGCTGCCGAGCTCTGCGGGCGAGCGCACCGTGCGCACACCGGCCTCCTCGAACGCGCGGTACTTGTCCGCTGCCGTGCCCTTGCCGCCTGCCACGATGGCGCCCGCGTGGCCCATGCGCTTGCCGGGAGGCGCGGTGACGCCTGCGATGTAGGCGACCACGGGCTTGGTCACGTACCTGCGGATGAAGTCGGCAGCCGCTTCCTCGTCGCTGCCGCCGATCTCGCCGACGAGCACGATGCCTTCGGTCTGAGGATCGCGCTCGAAGAGCTCGAGCACGTCCACGAAGTTCATGCCGCGCACCGGATCGCCGCCGATGCCGACGCAGGTGCTCTGTCCGAGCCCGATGTTCGTCGTCTGGTACACGGCCTCGTAGGTGAGCGTACCCGAGCGCGAGACGATGCCGACGCAGCCCTTCTTGTGGATGAAGCCCGGCATGATGCCGATCTTGCATTCCCCGGGCGTGATGATGCCGGGGCAGTTCGGCCCGATGAGCCGCGTACCCATGCCGGCGAGCACCGTCTTCACGCGCACCATGTCGTTGACCGGCACGCCTTCGGTGATGCACACGACGAGCTCGATGCCCGCATCGGCGGCCTCGAGAATGGCGTCCGCCGCGAATGCGGCCGGGACGTAGATCATGCTCGCGGTCGCGCCGGTCTTCTCGACCGCCTCGCGCACCGTGTCGAACACCGGCAGGCCGAGATGCGTCTCGCCTCCGCGACCCGGAGTGACGCCGCCCACCAGCTTCGTGCCGTACTCCAGGCACTGCTGCGAATGAAAAGTACCCTGCCGGCCCGTGAAGCCCTGGCAGATGACCTTCGTGTTGCGGTTGACCAGAATGCTCATGCGTTTTCCCCGGCCGCGAGCGCGACGACCTTGCGCGCGGCGTCCGTCAGATCCGTGGCGGCGGTGATCGTGAGTCCGCTGCCGGCCAGCATCTCGCGCGCCTTCTCGGCGTTCGTGCCCTCGAGGCGCACGACGACCGGCACCTTCACTCCGACGTTCTGCACGGCGTTGATCACGCCCTCCGCGATCAGGTCACAGCGCACGATGCCGCCGAAGATGTTCACCAGGATCGCGCGCACCTTCGGGTTGGAGAGGATCAGCGAGAAGGCAGCCGTGACGCGCTCGCTCGTCGCGCCGCCACCGACGTCGAGGAAGTTCGCCGGGTTTCCGCCGTGCAGCTTGATGAGATCCATCGTCGCCATGGCGAGACCCGCGCCGTTCACCATGCAGGCGATGTCGCCGTCGAGCGAGACGTAGTTGAGATCGTGCTCGCTCGCGCGCCGCTCCATGGGATCTTCCTGATTCGGATCGCGCAGCGCCGCCAGCTCCTTCTGCCGGAAGAGCGCGTTCGCGTCGATGTTGATCTTCGCGTCGAGGGCGACGAGCCTGCCCGCCTTCGTCACGATGAGCGGATTGATCTCCACGAGGCTCGCGTCCTTCTCGAGATACAGGCGATAGAGCGCCTTCGCGATGGCCTCGAACTCCGCGACCTGGGCGCCCTTGAACCCGAGCCCGTAGGCCAGGTTCCGGCACTGGTACGGCTGCAGGCCCGCGGCCGGATGCACGTTGACGGTGAGGATCTTCTCCGGCGTCTTCGCCGCGACTTCCTCGATGTCCATGCCTCCCGCGGCCGAGGCGATCACCGCGATGCGGCCTTTCTCACGGTTGAGGGTGAGACTCACATAGATCTCACGGTCGATCTCGGAGCCGACCTCGACGTACACCTTCTCGATGGGGAGACCCTCGGGGCCGGTCTGGTGGGTGACGAGCCGACGGCCGAGCATCTCCTGCGCGGCCGAGCGCACGCTCTCGAGGTCGCGCGCCAGCTTGACGCCGCCTGCCTTGCCGCGGCCGCCGGCGTGCACCTGCGCCTTGACGACCCACACCGATCCTCCGAGTGCCTCGGCGGCGGCGACCGCTTCTTCCGCGGTCGATGCGACGCGCCCGTCGGGCACCGGAATGCCGTAGCTCCGGAAGACTTCCTTCGCCTGATACTCGTGGAGATTCATGCGAAACCGGTTTCTTCTAGCGGGAATAAAGCGCGTATTCTCGCGAAAAGGCCGGCCCGAGACCAGCCGAGTGAGCCAGATCGCGTTTCCCTGCCGCGGATGGTGCTAGAGTCGCCAACCGCTCGAGTGAGCACGGTCGATTCGAGTCGCACCACCTTCGACCATCATGCCGGCCAGCGCCGCTTCCGCCGCCCTGCCCCCCAGTGATCTCGCCTGGCGCGTGATCGGCCTGGTGAATCTCTACCGGCTGCTGGTGCCGCTGGTGCTGCTCGTGATGCAGCAGTTCGCCGAGCTGGGAAGCGGCGATCCCGAACACGCACAGCTCTTCACTGGCGTCTGCCTCGTCTATCTCGCAGCCGGCGTGCTGCTCGTGCTCGCACGCCGGCTCTCGTCCTGGCCGAGCCTGCGGCGGGTGGCGCTCCTCAATGCAACCGTCGACTCGGTCTTCATCTCCCTGCTGCTCTACGCGAGCGGCGGCGTGGCCGCGGGACTCGGCATCCTGCTGGTGCTGCCCGTCGGCGCGATGGCACTCCTTGCCGACAGCCGCGACGCCTTCCTGATCGCCGCCATGGCGGCGCTCGGCGTGCTCATTCAGCAGATCGCCGTGCACCTGGCGGGCCTCGCGCCGGCGGCCGACTACATGACTGCCGGCGTCCTCGGCGTGGTGCTGTTCGTCATCGTCGTCTCGACGTGGCCGGTCGCGAACCGTCTGCGCGAGAGCGAGGCGCTGGTACGCCGGCAGGAGATCGATCTCGCCAATCTCGCGCAGCTCTCGCAGTACATCGTGCAGCACCTGCGCGAGAGCATTCTGGTCATCGACCCCGAGGACCGCATCCGCCTCATCAATGAATCCGCGGCTCAGATCCTGGGCGACCGCAATGCCTGTCCGGGCGCGCTGCTCGGCGAGGCCTCACCGCGCCTGCTCTATCTGCTCGAGACCTGGCGACAGAACCCGGACGGAGGGCGGGACACGGTGCAGACCTTCGTCGCCGCGGACGGCGCGCGCGTCATCCGGCCGCATTTCGCCCCGCTCGGGGCGACACAGCCGGCTTCGATCCTCGTGTTCCTCGAGGACACGAGCCTGCTCGCCGAGCAGGTCCAGCAGTCGAAGCTCGCCGCGCTGGGCAGGCTCTCGGCCAGCATCGCGCACGAGATCCGCAATCCCGTGGGCGCGATGAGCCACGCGGCTCAGCTCCTCGCCGAATCGCCGCAGCTCGGCCCCGACGACAAGCGGCTCACGGAGATCATCCGCACCAACGCGGATCGGGTGAGCACGATCATCGACAACATCCTGCAGCTCTCGCGGCGCGAGCCCGCGCGCTTCGAGCGCATGTCCCTCCAGCCCTGGCTCGAGGAGTTCCGCGAGGAGTTCTGCGAGACCATGCAGTGGCCCGCCGAGAGACTCGTCATTCCGGCCGGAGGCCCGGAGCTCGAGGTGCGCATCGACCCCTCGCAGCTCCGCCAGATCGTCTGGAACCTGTGCGAGAATGCGCTGAAGCATGCGCTGGGCGACGACGCCGGGCAGCGCATCGAGATCCGCTGCGGCAGGATCACCCCGAGCGGGCGGCCCTACATGGAGGTCGCCGATCGGGGACCGGGCATACCGCCCGAGCAGGCCGAGCGTATCTTCGAACCGTTCTTCAGCCGCGGCCGCGGGGGGTCGGGGCTGGGGCTGTTCCTCGCGCGGGAGCTGGCGCAGACGAACGGCGCGACCCTGCTCTACGAGCCGCGCCCCGGAGGAGGAAGCATCTTCCGCCTGGTCTTCGCCGATCCGCAGCGGTGGGAAATACGCCGAAGCGGCACGTATGCCGCCGACCGATGACTCATGAGCAGACCGGTAGTACTGATCGTCGACGACGAGCCTGATCTCCTCGAGCTGGTCAGCCTCACGCTGAACCGCATGCAGCTCGAGACGCGGACGGCGGCCGACCTCGCCACCGCGCAGCGGCTGCTCAAGTCGCAGCACTTCGATCTGTGCCTCACCGACATGCGTCTGCCCGACGGCGACGGGCTCGACCTCGTGGCCTGGATCCAGCAGCACCGCGCCAGCGTGCCGGTCGCCGTGATCACCGCGCACGGCAACGTCGAATCGGCGGTGCGCGCCCTCAAGCTCGGCGCGTTCGATTTCGTCTCGAAGCCGCTCGACCTCGGCGTGCTGCGCAAGCTCGTGGGCAGCGCCATCAAGCTGGGGGCCAGCACCGGCGAGACGGCGCAGGTTCACGGGCCCCGCCTCATCGGCAACTCGCCTGCGATGCAGCAGCTGAGGGAAATGATCGCGCGCGTCGCGCGCAGCCAGGCGCCCGTGCACATCTGCGGCGAATCGGGTACCGGCAAGGAGCTCGTCGCACGCCTCATCCACGAGACCAGCGCGCGGCGCGACGGCCCGTTCGTCCCCGTCAACTGCGGCGCGATCCCGACCGAGCTCATGGAGAGCGAGCTCTTCGGCCACAAGCGCGGGAGCTTCACGGGCGCGGTCGCGGACAAGAAGGGCCTGGTGCAGAGCGCCGAAGGCGGCACCCTGTTCCTCGACGAGGTCGCCGATCTGCCGCTCCACATGCAGGTGAAGCTCCTGCGCGTGGTGCAGGAGAAGACCGTGCGTCCGGTGGGCGAGGCGCGCGAGGAGACCGTCGACGTGCGGATCCTGAGCGCCACCCACAAGAACCTCGCGCAGCTCGTCGCGGAAGGCCGCTTCCGCGAGGACCTCTTCTATCGCATCAACGTCATCGAGCTGCGGGTGCCTTCCTTGAGGGAACGGGCCGAGGACATCCCGGAGCTCGCCCATGCAATTCTCGGACGGTTGTGCCGGCGCATGGGCATCGAGCCGCCGCGCATCGACGATGCCGCGATGGAGATGCTGCAGCGCTACCCCTTCCCCGGAAACGTCCGCGAGCTCGAGAACGTGCTCGAGCGGGCGCTGACGCTCTGCACCGGCGGCGTCATCACCACCGAGCACGTGAGGCTCCGCTCCGTGCCCCGGCCGGAGCCGGAGAGAACAATGGTCGGCCTGCCCGACACACCTTCCGCGCTCGGCGATCAGCTCGAAGCCATGGAGCGCAACGCGATTCTCAAGGCGCTCGAGCAGACGCGGTACAACAAGACCGCCGCCGCGAAGCTCCTCGGAATGAGCTTCCGCGCGCTGCGCTACCGCATCAAGAAGCTGGGAATCGAGTGACGCACGCCGTCGTGTGACGTGCTTCACACAGTGACGCACCGCGTCAGTTTGTGACGCTGCCGGCCGTCAGGCGTCGTCAGTCACTGACGTGACTAAGTCAAATCACGAGCCGCCTCGAAGCTCAGAAACTCCAACACCAGCAATAACTTACGACCACCCAAACGGCCTGGCACAGGCTTTGCTCGACCGTGGGCGCAGGTGCAAGTGCGCCGCTCAATTTGGGTCCCAACTTTCGAGGAGCTCGACTCATGAAGTCTGTCCAGAAGGGTTTCACCCTCATCGAGCTGATGATCGTGGTCGCGATCATCGGCATCCTGGCCGCCATCGCGATTCCGGCGTACCAGGACTACACGGTCCGCTCGCGCGTCTCCGAGCTCATGGTCGCGGGCTCGGCCGCCAAGGCGACCGTCGCCGAGAACATCGCGAACAATGGCGGCGAGATCGCCAATGCCGGGAACTGCGCTGGCGTGAAGAACACGACCGTTCAGACGCAGAACCTGGCGTCGATGGAGTGCGACGATACGAATGGTGTGATCACCCTGACCGGTACCGAGGCTGCCCGCGGCGTGACGCTCACGCTGACTCCGACGGTCAACGCTGACAACACCGTCGTCTGGCAGTGCAGCGCCCCCGCTGATCACCACCGGTACGTCCCGGCCGAGTGCCGTAACGCGTCTGGTGGCGGTGGCGGCGGTGGCGGCGGTGGCGGCGGCGGTGGCAACTAATTCACCGCTCTGATACCGCAACCCCT